>Ga0164294_10002036_pt1 | contig 18485 bp, 16 predicted proteins | sample GEODES005metaG_FD_111479 | JGI IMG/M metagenome (GOLD analysis project Ga0164294, IMG submission 111479) | Oligotrophic lake water microbial communities from Sparkling Lake, Wisconsin, USA - GEODES005 metaG | ecosystem: Environmental > Aquatic > Freshwater > Lake | place: USA: Sparkling Lake...
CCGCGAGGATTTGCACAAGCGTGGCATGCCGGTGGCCGGGCGGCCGATGCCGGAAGGGGCACCTATCGGTGGCTCCACCGAGGGGAGCAAGTCGGTCGTGCAGTAGACGGCGCGGCCGGTTGGGCTTTCTAAACAATCCCGCCTCTCCGCCGTCTGGGGCCGGCAGTGACTGCATCAGCTTTTCGGCGCTGGGCGGTTGTAGTCGCCGCGGCTGAAATACTTCTCCAGCCATATGTAGGCCACGATGAAGAAATAGCGGCTGCCCATCTCGCGGATTTTCAGCTTGGCAACACCACTGCGCCGATTGCGCCAGGTGATGGGGATCACCGACCAGGAATAGCCTCTCACGATCGCCTTAAGCGGCAGTTCCACCGTGATGTTGAAGTGGGGTGAGAGAATCGGCATGCAGCCTTCGATCACTTCCCGGCGGTAGGCCTTGAAGGCGTTGGTCGTATCGTTGAGCCCGTGCCTAAACAGCAGGCGGATGAAGCCGTTGGCCATCCGGTTGAGCAGCAGTTTGATCCGCGGGTAGTCGATCACGCCGCCCCCCCGCATGAAGCGGCTGCCGAAGACACAGTCGACCCCCTTGTCGAGCTCCTCCCAGTAGCGGACCACATCGCGGCAGTCGTCTGATTCGTCCGCCATCATGATCACCACCGCATCGCCGGTGAAGGACGCAAGCCCCTTCTGGATCGCCCGGCCAAATCCATGGGGCCCCTGATTGTGCACCGGGTGCAATTCCGGCATCGTGGTGGCGAGCTCATCCAGAATCGCTCCCGTCCGGTCGCTCGAGCCGTCATTCACCACGACGATTTCGTGCGGCACTCCCTTGAGTTGCAGTTCAACGTGCAGATGGTGGACCGTGGAGGCGATGCACCCCTCCTCGTCTCTGGCCGGAATGACGATGCTCAATCGCGTCAGCGGTGGCTTGGCAGAAGCAGCATTCATGTGGCGGCGATCTCCGCGCAGATATCGTTCAGCGGCGTGAGGGCCTGCCAGTTCCACAGCCGTTGAGCCCGCCCGGCATCGAGCACCACCCAGGGCAGATCGTATGGCCGCGGCGCGCGCTGCGAGGCCACATCACGCTGGCCGAAGCGATTTTGGCACCAGGCGGAGAGTTGGGCCAGTGAGCAGGCGTTGGCCGTGCCACCGGAGAAATTGCAGATGCGAATGTCGATGGCCGATATGTCGGGAGTTGGCTGGGCCCCAGACAATTGAGTGTGGAGCAGCGGCACGAGGTCCTTGGGATGGAGGCAGTCGCGCACCTGCGAACCCTGACCATCAAAGCCGATGTAGCGGAGCGGACGGCTATCGCGCCAGGAGCGGATCCAGAAACTGAAGATGCCTTGGTCCGCCTTGCCAAACTGACCCGCCCCGGCCAGAACGCCACAGCGGTTGATCCAGACCGGAAAGCCGAAGGCGTCGCCGTATTCCAGCGCCAGCGTTTCGGAGCAGAGCTTGGATGCTCCATACAGCGAGACGGGGGGCGAGGTGGGAAACTGCTCGCTGATGCCTGCGGCGGTGAGGCCGAGCTCCGGAAGATACTGCCGCGGCCTGAACGCTCCCTCGACTTCTGCCACGTCGAGGCTCGCCAGCGGCTTGATCGAATAGACCCGGCTGGTGCTCAAAAGGATGAAGCCCGCCCCGTGCCGCTTGCAGAACTCAAGCAGCTGGATCGTGCCGATGAGGTTGTGGTCCATAACGCCAAACGACGACACGCTCCCCTGCACCCCGGCGAGCACGCTCGGCTCTGCTGCACAATCGATAACCCAATCGACCGGGCCGGCACGCTCAAGGTCAGCCGCCAGCCGGATATCCCCCTCCTCGATCCGCACGCCGAGGCGTTCCAGCGGTTCCCGGTTTCCCCGGCTTCCTTCCCGGAGGAAATTATCGAGCCCCACGATCGAGTATTCGGGATGGCGCTCCCTGAGTTCCCGAACGACCGTAGATCCAACAAAGCCGCAGGCGCCAGTGACGAGAATTTTCATCGAGTCCGCCATCCTGCCACGATTTCGCTGAAGATGTTGTCGAGGCTCTTGGTGATGCCCCACTTCGGGTAGTGCTGTTTCGTCTTGCTGAGGTCGGAGATGTAGCAGATGTGGTCGCCTTCGCGGTTGGTTTCGTCGTAGGTCCACTCCATCGGCTTGGAGGAATGTCGCTCGGCGAGGGCGAATGCCTCCAGGATCGAGCAGCTGTTGGCGCGGCCGCCGCCGAGGTTGTAAACCTCGCCCGACCGCGGAGCAGCAATAAAATTCTCGATAAAACAGGCGACGTCGTGGGCGTGGATGTTGTCGCGAACCTGCTTCCCCTTGTAGCCAAAGACGGTGTAGCGGCGCCCCTCCAGATTGCACTTCACGAGGTAGCTGAGAAACCCGTGCAGTTCCACGCCCGAGTGGCCCGGCCCGGTCAGGCATCCGCCGCGGAGGCAGCAGGTCGGCATGCCAAAGTAGCGGCCATACTCCTGCACCATGATGTCGCCGGCCACCTTCGAGGCCCCGAACAGCGAATGTTTGCTGGCATCGATCCGGAACGTTTCGCGGATGCCATCCCGGTAGGCGGGATCGGAGTAGTCCCAGCGGGTTGGGAGTTCCACCATCGGCAGTTCGTTGGGGGCGTCGCCATAGACCTTGTTGGTGCTCATGTGCACAAACGGCGATTCCTTGCACGACCGACGCACCGCCTCCAGAAAATTGAGCGTGCCGACGGCATTCGTGTCGAAGTCGTCGAACGGAATCGCCGCAGCGCGATCGTGCGATGGCTGGGCTGCCGTATGGACGATGGCGTCTGGCCGAACGGTGTCGACAAGCCGCAGCACGCCATCCCGATCGCGGATGTCGAGTTCATGGTGGACAAAGTCGGGCAACGTCTCAATCAATCGCTGCTGGTTCCACCGCGTGTCGCCGGCGGGGCCAAAGAAGACCGATCGCTGGTTGTTGTCGATGCCATGGACCTGCCATCCCAGAGCGTGGAAGTGCGTGACAACCTCGCTGCCGATGAGCCCAGAGGAACCAGTAACGAGCAGTTTGCGTTGCATAAGGGGATGGCCACTTTCGTGTCGGTAAGGCAGAAAAGTTCTCTTGAGGATCAAAAACGAATGACTGTGATCGCGGCCTTCGGGGCTCTGGGGAGCCAGACTCACCAATGGACGGCTGTAGCCTATCGTCCGTTGCCAGTGCAGCCAATGGAGTGCTCAGAGGGGGCTTTTTTCCGCACCCGGCGGGATGTTTTTCGGCATCTGCCGCCCGGGTGTCGCCACGGGTAGGATGGCTGCGGAGCACCAAGCCACCATGCCGCCCTGAGCGGGCACTCAGGCGCGGGCAAAACGGTTGATATACTGCGGCGGAATTTTCAGGAGAGTCGGCGTCTGAATGTCCACAACCACCGTGAACGTGGTGCACCCCGAGGTCGCAGCATTGCGAGCGAAGCAATTGGCCAACCGTTCTTCGACTGTCCAGCGGATACAAGCGCAGATCACTGTGGTTTCCCTCGCGGACGTCGTTGTGCTTGGAGCATGGCTTGTGTTGACAGCCATGGCTCTGGGATACGCCTTCAAATACGGAAGCCCGCTGCCCTATTTTGATGACCTCGGTGTGCTGTCCTCATTTGCTGATGCGCCGCGAGGATCGTGGCACTGGACATTGCGGCCCCATAACGGCCACATATTGCCCCTCGAGCGACTCGTTGTGGTGGGCGACTGGCTCGCCACCAACGGGAATCTGCGGCCGGTTTTATTCAGTATGGTGGCGATGTTGTCTGCTGCCTGCCTGTGGGTCGTCGTGGGGATCAGACGGATTCGAGGGAGCACGAAATCGGACGACATCATCATCCCCTTGGCACTGCTGGGGAGCCATGCCTATCCCGATACCATCTGGGCCATCATGTGGAGCAACGTGTTGGCGGAATGTCTCACGTCTATCCTGGTCGTGTCGCTGCTGATCCTCACCGCCCGCCCTCGCGCGAACGGTCTGGTAGCGATTGGTTTCGCGACGGTGTTTTTGGCGTTTCAGGGTGGGCCTGGGTTGTTGTCCGCAGGCGGATTTCTCACCCCTCTGACGATCTGTGCGATCCAAATATGCCGAGAGGAGCCGCGGGTCCCGCGCCGTATCCTGCTGGCCATGGCAGCGGTTGCAGGAACGGTGCTCTGTCTGGTGTTGTGCGAAATGCTTGTCTTGAGGGCTGGCGTTCGATCAGGCTATGGCACCGTTTCACTTTTCGGCCTGTTCGCGGGGGCGGTTCGCATGCTATCGCTCGGAGGGGGCGATTTGCCGGCACTTCTGTGGCCCTTGGGAACGGTGGTTGTCGGCGGGGGAGTAGCCTGCGTCGTGGTCTGCGCCTTGCGAAAGGATCAGCCGTGGCGATTCAGGTACCTGGTGGCAGTTGCCTCAATGCTTCCCGGGCTGTTGGTGTGTGCGGGGTTGGCAATTGCCGGAGTCAGTCCCATCAGTCGCTATGTCGGCATGGTGATGCCGTTGACGGTCGCTCTGTACGGCGGTTTGGTGGTTGTGGCACCGCCAGCGATTTTAGCTGCGGTTAGCCGTTTGTTGCTGGTGCTCTTGGCTCTTTCGTTCGGTTCCACTTTGAAGCCAGCTATTGAGTACGGGGTCGGTAGGCGGGCAGCGACCGCCACCCTGATGGCCGATATCGCAGCCGGTCATACTCTGAGCCATGTGGCCGCAGAACATTCGTCGTATTGGATGAAGCTGATGCCAGAGAGTTATGCAGAGTCGGTGGCTGCGATAGCACGGGTTGGCAGCAATGATTATTCGCGTATGCCCCAGCGCCCTGCGCTGGCGTTTAAGGACGTGCCATCCATGCCGACAGAGGCGGTGCAATGCCGGCGCGAGGGGGAGGGCTGGCGGATTGATGAGGGAGCAAAAATGTATTTCGATCTCGGGGGCGGCTCGTTCGACGCCGTGTGCATTGCGATGAGTGTTTCCGGGTACGCTTGGGACATGGCGGTGGCCGGCGGAGCCTGCCGCAGCGATGATCCCGCTCGTTGGGGCCCCGACCTTCGCAGTCGCAGGCTCAACGGATCAACTTCACCCGCGGGGGGCGAGTGGTCGACGGTGTCAACGACATTTGTGTTTGACACCCCTGCGGATGGGTTTGTCTTTGTGCCGCCCGTGGGGGCTGGTATGGTGAAAATCATCAGTGTTCAAGGAGGCCGTTTCCGCTGAGCGCGGTGGCCGTGCCTTTTTCTAGAGCGCATCCGACTTCCGCGTAGCGTCGGCTTCGGGGCGGCAAAAGTCTCGTCGCTTACGCTTACGAAGAGTTCGCCAACCCCTCCGCCTCCATCGCTCGATCTATTTGCCCAGTCATCGCTACAGCTATCCCGGATGCGCGCTAGGCGGCGGGTCAGCTATGCCTGTTGCTCCCCTGCCGTCACCTCCTCGATGCCCGCCCGGGCGGCGTGCGCCAGCCGGTCGATCTGGTCGGGTGTGATACACAGTGGCGGCAGGATTACCACTACATCGCCGAGCTGCCGCAGCATAACGCCGTGCTTTCGGGCGGCCAGACAGGCACGAGCGCCGCGCTTCTCCTGCCAGGGATAGCTTCGGTCCGTTGCCTTGTCGGCCACCAGTTGAATCCCCGCCATCAAGCCGCACTGCCGCACCTCTCCCACATGCGCAAGATCGCTGATCTCCTCCAGCCTCTCCCGCAGGCGGGCAATCTTCTCTGGCATCCGCTCGAGCACGCGCTCGTCGCGAAACACGGCCAGCGATTCCAGGCCGACGGCTGCCGCCAGTGGGTTGCCGCCATAGGAGTGGCCATGAAAAAATGTCCGCAGTTCGGCGTGGGTGCCCAGGAAGGCATCCCACACCCGCTGGGTGGTGAGCGTCGCGGCCAGCGGCAGATAGCCTCCGGTGATTCCCTTGCCAAGGCAGAGGAAATCGGGCACCACTCCCTCCTGCTCGCAAGCGAAGAGCGTGCCGGTGCGGCCGAAGCCGACGGCTACCTCGTCGGCGATAAGCAGCACATCGTGCCGCCGGGTGATGTCGCGCACGGCGCGGAGGAAGCCGGGCGGATGCACGAGCATTCCCGCGGCCGCCTGCATCAGCGGCTCCACGATCATGGCGGCGATCTCTCCAGCATGGCTGGTGAGCACGTTCTCCAGTTGTTCGAGCGAACGTGCAAGTGCCGCCTCACGGCCAAGACCGGAAGACCGCGGCGCCCAGGGGGAGGGAATGCGCAGAGCTTGGAATGTCAGCGGGGCAAAGAGCGAGCCGAAGCGGGGCACGCCTCCCACGCCCACTGCCCCGAGCGTGTCGCCATGGTAGGCCCCGTCGAGGGCGATATATCTGGTGCGCTGTGGCAGGCTGGCGGCGCTATGGCCGAGTTGCGGCGAGGCGCCTCCCTGCTGTGCCCAGAACTGCAAGGAGAGCTTGAGGGCGGCCTCCACGGCGCTCGAGCCGTCGCTGGAGAAAAAAACTTTGTCGAGCCCCGCTGGCGCCACCTCCGTGAGCGCCTTGGCGAAGCGCACGCTGGTGGAATTGGAGAGCCCGAGGTTGGTGGTGTGGGCGATCAGGCCGAGCTGTGCGATGGCGGCGGCATCGAGCCGGGGATGGCGGTGGCCGTGGATGTTGCACCACAGGCTCGCCGAGCCGTCGAGGTAGTGCCGGCCGTCGGCGTCGGTGAGCGTGGCCCCCTGCCCCGTCTCGATGAGGAGCGGCTGATACTCCTCCATCTGGGTGAAGGCATGCCAGACATGCTGCCGATCCCAGGCTTCCAGCTCCCTGGCATCGCGAGGATCACAGAGGCCGCTGTCGATGCCAGCCCTCAGCCCATGGCTCGGATCAGTTCCAGGCATTTTTCCCGAACCTTCCCCGGATTGACGTTGGCATTTTTCTTCTTCGCCTGGCCGATCAGGCCGGCGGCGGCCTGTTCCTTGCCGCCGCGCACATCGGCCACGATCTTGGGATTGGCCGCGAGCAGTTCGTGGCAGAGGGCGAGGAGTTCGTCATCATCCACGGCCGATATGCCCAGCGTGGCCACCACTTCGGCGGCGCTGCGGCCACTGGTTACCATGTCGGCAAAAATTTCGCGGGCCCGGCTGGTGTCGAAATCGCCAGCGGTCACCCGGCGGATCAGGTCGGCCAGTCCCGCCGGCTTCACAGGAAATGCGTCGATCGTTCCCCCACGCTCATTGAGCGTGCGCAGCACATCCTGCTGCATCCAGTTGCTGGCCACCTTGCCTTCGCCGATGGCTCCTGCCAGCTCCTCAAAATAACCGACCAGTTCTCGCCCTTGATTCACCAGCACATCGGCGTCGTAGGGGGAGATCTTCCAGCGGGATTCGAGAGCTTTGCGCAGTTCTGTCGGAGGCTCCGTCATGCCAGATTGCACCGCCGCCAGTTGGGCGGCATCGACGGTGACGAGCACGAGATCGGGTTCGGGAAAGTAGCGGTAGTCGCTCGACTCTTCCTTGGCCCGCTGCCCCCGGGTGATGCCGGCTGGCTCGTCCCAACCGCGGGTCTGCTTCGGCTTGCTCCCCATCTCGGCCTTGGTTTCCTGCCACTCCTGATATTGCCGGGCCGTCTCATACACCAGCGCCCGCTCCACGGAGCGGAAGCTGTTCATGTTTTTAATCTCCACGATCGGCGTCTTGGCGATGCGGCCGTCGGGTTGCGGAATGTGCAGGTTGATGTTGGCGTCTACCCGCAGGCTCCCCTCCTGCATGTTGCAGTCGCTGACGCCGAGGTAGACCAGCAGAAGTTTCAGTTCGTTGAGCCAGGCGCGGGCTTCCTGTGGGGAACGCAGGTCAGGCTGCGTGACGATCTCGCACAGCGGCGTGCCAGCCCGATTGAGATCGATCCGGGTGTCGCCGGTGCCGGCTGCCTCGTCGTGCATGCTTTTCCCGGCATCCTCCTCCAGATGCACCCGGATGATCCCCACATCACGCGGCGCAAAGGCCCCCTTCGGATCGACCACCTCGAGATGGCCATCGGAGGAGAACGGCAGATCAAACTGACTGATCTGATAGCCCTTGGGCAGATCGGGATAAAAGTAGTTTTTGCGGTCCCACTTGGTGGTGGGGGCAATGGTGCAGTTGAGCGCCAGCGCCGCCCGGAGGGCCAGGGCAAACGCCTGACGATTCATCACCGGCAGCGAGCCAGGCAGGCCTAGGCAGGTCGGGCAGACATGCGTGTTGGGTGGGGCGCCAAACTGCGTGGAGCAGCCGCAGAAGAGCTTGGTGCGCGTCTGGAGCTGGACGTGCACCTCCAGGCCAATGATTGTTGTGAAGGGAGTGGTTGGGGAGGCATTCATCGGCTGGTCCGAAGCGGGGACTCTCAAGAGGCGGTGACGTTGAGCGGAGAAGAGATCAGCGAACAGCCGGCGTGGCCGACGGGATCGACTTGGGGCGGCGCTGGTGCCAGGCGGTCAGATGCTGGAAACGGTCGGTGGCCCGCAGGAGCAGGCCTTCGCCAAGCGCGGGAGCCTGCAGCTGGAAGCCGATCGGCAGCCCCGATTTCGTAAAGCCACACGGAAAGGAGATCCCCCCCACGCCGGCCAGATTCGCGGTCACGGTGTAGAGATCGACGAGGTACATCGCCAGCGGATCGTTGGTCTTTTCCCCCAGCTTGAAGGCTGCGGTTGCAGAGACCGGGCCGCCGATCAGGTCGACCTGCTCAAAGGCGTCGAGGTAGTCCTGCCGGATGAGCCGCCGCACCCGCAGGGCCTTGGCGTAGTAGGCGTCGTAGTAGCCGGCCGAGAGGGCGTAGGTGCCGAGCATGATCCGGCGCTTCACCTCTGGCCCAAAGCCCTCGGCGCGGCTGCGGCAATACATCTCGACCAGCGGGGATTCAAACGCCCCTTCGGTATGGGGAGTTGTGCCATGGGCCGCTTCGTCGCGCCGGGGCGTGCGATGGCCCTCTTCGTCGCGCCGCGTCGCGCGATGGCCATAGTGTGCTCCATCGTAGCGGGCCAGATTACTCGAGGCCTCGCACGGGGCGATGAGGTAGTAGGTGGGCACGCCATACTTGGCGTGTGGCAGTTGGATGTCGTGCACGGTGGCACCGGCGGCCTTGAAGACGGCAAATGCCTCTTCCACTCCGCGGGCCACTTCAGGGTCGAGGCCGGCGGCAAAATGCTCCGGCACCCGGCCGATTCGCACGCCCGCCAGCGGTTGATCGAGTTGCGTGCTGTAACGCGGAACTCCCCCGGTCAGCGAAGTGGCATCGCCAGGATCGTGGCCCGCGATCGTCTCCATGATCAGCGCGCAGTCGGCGGCGGAGCGGGCCATGGGGCCGATCTGATCGAGGCTCGAAGCAAAGGCGACCAGCCCGCGCCGGCTGACCCGGCCGTAGGTGGGCTTGAGGCCGGTGATGCCGCAGAGTCCGGCCGGCTGCCGGATCGAACCGCCTGTGTCAGATCCGATGGCCACCGGGGCCATGTCGGCGGCCACGCAGGCAGCCGAACCGCCGCTGGAGCCGCCCGGCGCCCGGGTGACATCCCAGGGATTGCGCACCGGGCCAAACGCCGAGTTTTCGTTGGAGCCGCCCATCGCGAACTCATCCATGTTCGTTTTACCCACAATCACGGCGTCGGCGGCACGCAAGCGGGCCACGACCTCAGCGTCGTAAGGGGGGCGGAAGTGAGCCAGCATTTTCGAGGCGCAGGTGGTCGGCTGGTCAGCGGTGCAGATCGCATCTTTCACAGCGACCGGCAGGCCGGCGAGCGGCCCGATGGGCAGACCCTGGCTGCGCCGCTTGTCGATCCGCTCTGCAGTCGCCAACGCCCCGGCTGTATCCACATTCAGGAAGGCATTGATCGAGCCATTGTGCGCCTCGATGCGCTGCAGAAAGGCCTGTGTACACTGTACGGCAGTGAGGTCGCCCTGACGGACGGCGGTCACGATATCGATTGCTGTCAATTCGGCTGGTTGCATGGAGCCGGCGGGCCTGGGGTGAAGGCGAGCGAAATGTCGGGGAAACAGCGCCGCAACGAGGGGCCGATCAGGCCGCGCCCGATTCATTCAACACGGCCGGAACCAGAAAACACTCTCCGTCATGCCGCGGCGCCGATTGCAGCGCCTCTGCCGTCGTGAGCGACGGCTGGGGGATGTCATCGCGAAACACGTTGTGCGTGTCGAGCGGGTGAGCCAGAGGTTCCACGTGAGACGTGTCGAGTTCGGCCAGCAGCGAGACAAAGCCCACGATGTTCGACAGTTCTGCCGTCATCGTGTCGAGTTCTGCTTCGGAGAGCGCCAGTCGAGCCAGCAAACCCACCTTCGCCACATCCTGCCGGGAGATTGTCATGGTGAGGAAAAAGCGGGTGGGGCAGAGGCGACTGGAGACCGTGAAGGGGGCGAGTTACGGGCGGGCACGCGGGCCGGAGGGAACTGTCTCCACGGCGGCCGACTTCGACTTCTCCACCTTCGGCAGGCGGAAGGGCTGCTGACGCACGAGTTTCGTGACCGAACCACTCTTGATGCACTGTGTGCAAACGAGCAGAGAGGTGTTGGTGCCGCGACCGACAGTCACCCGCAGCCGCTGCAGATTGGGCTTGAACTTCCGGCGGGAGATGCCGGTGACCTTGGTACCAACGCCACCGAGATACTTCGCCTTACCGCGCAGGGTGACGGTGTTTCCCATCGAAAAACCCTTGCCGCAGACCTGACAGGAACGTGCCACTTGTGAATGCTCTTTCGCTCGATGGGGAAAAGGGGCGGACGGTGTACGAAAGCCTCACAGAATAGCTGTTCGGCGCATTTCTGCAAGATGAAACCGGCGTTTCCCTTTACGGCGACCGTCCGGGCTGGGCTAGATATCTGTGGAAAAAGTCATCCATGACCTTTTTCCACGAAGTCGACCGCAGGCAACGCCGAGGGTTGCCTGGGTCGACCGCCGCCGTATCCGCCGGCGGTCGACTGTATCCACGGGCTGGGGGGCTAGATATCTGTGGAAAAAGTCATCCATGACCTTTTTCCACGAAGTCGACCGCAGGCAACGCCGAGGGTTGCCTGGGTCGACCGCCGCCGCATCCGCCGGCGGTCGACTGTATCCACGGACTGGGGGGCTAGATATCTGTGGAAAAAGTCATCCATGACCTTTTTCCACGAAGTCGACCGCAGGCAACGCCGAGGGTTGCCTGGGTCGACAGCCGCCGCATCCGCCGGCGGTCGACTGTATCCACGGGCTGGGGGGCTAGCCCGGGCCAGCCAGCAGCGCCAGGACGGCCGGGTGGAGGCAGCCGTTGGTGGCGACGCCGTCTCCCGCGTCGATCCGGGGCTCCCCCTGCCAACTGGAGAAGGTGCCCCCCGCCTCCTGAATGACCGTTTCGACGGCGGCCGCATCCCAGGGGTTCATGAACGGATCGACCATCAGCTCGGCCCGTCCGGTGGCGACCAGCAGGTAGCCGTATCCGTCGCCCCAGGTGCGCGACAGCCGGCAGGCGCGTTCGAGCCGGGTGCGTGCCGCCCCCCCCGCTGCGGCATTCTGCCGGCGGGTGAAGGAGGCGAAATCGCTGGAGCAGAGCAGGCTTTCCCCCAAGCTCGCCACCGGGGAGACTCGGGCGGCCGCAGGCGGGGCGCCGGTGCGCACATGCCAAGCCCCTCCCCCCGCCACCGCATAGACCATCTCGTCGAGCGCCGGGATCGCGATCACGCCGAGCACTCCCCTCCCCTCGCGGCGGCAGGCCACCAGCGTGGCGTAGAGAGGCACGCCCCGGATGAACGATTTGGTGCCGTCGATCGGATCGACGATCCATTCATACGCCGAAGTGCCGGCTGTGGCCCCCGATTCCTCCCCCAGGAAGGCGTCGGTGGGAAAGGCCTCCAGCAGCACGCGACGCAGAATCGCCTCGGCGGCCCGATCGGCCTGCGTGACCGGCGAGTCGTCGGCCTTCTGCTCCACGGCGAGGCGGGGGTCGTTGAACCAGCGGAGTGTTTCTGCCGCCGCCAGACGCGTCGCTTGCAGGGCGGTTGCCAGCCGTGCTTCGCCCCCTGGGTCTGGGGCGAACGTGTGCTTGTGCTGCGATGTGTGTGGTGCGGGGGGCTTCACTCCGTCTCCCCTCTGGCCGCGGGGCCGGCCGGCGTCTCTCCCTCGGGGCCGGCGTAGAGCGAAACCAGAAGCAACAGCCCAGCCCCGATCACCAGCCAGGAATCGGCCAGATTGAATATCGGCCAGTCGATGATGCCGTCGAGCTTGAAATGAATCCAGTCGCGCACCGCCAGCACAGGGGTGCCCAAGCGCTCCAGCGGTGCATGCCAAGTCAGCCCGGGCATCCCGAGCCGATCGTAGAGATTGCCGAGAATGCCGCCGGTGATCAGGCCCAGGGCCACGAGGAGGCGGAGATCACTGCGGGCCGCCGGACGGGAGACGATTCCCAGAATGCCGATGATCGCCACGACCGAGACGGCCGCGAAGAATTTCCCCATCCCCTGTCCCATGCCAAAGAGGGCCCCTTCATTGAGGTTGGTTTCCAGCGTCAACATTCCGGGCAGGATCACAATGCCCGGCCGCTCGCCCGGCATGCCGAGTTGGCCAAAGAGCACTGCCTTGCTGACCAGATCAGCAAGCGCCGCAACGGTGGCGAGAACTCCAAAAACGATCCAGCCACGCAGAGCAAGCGCCATGGTGCGAAATCCATTCCGCCACGGAGGGCTTTCAGCGGGGCTGGCGGGGCCGGGGGTTGTGGGGCTGTTCCATCTTCTCGGCGCAGCGGATGCACAACGAGGCAAACGGGATCGCCTCCAGCCGTTTCTTGGAGATCACTCCTTCGCACTCTTCGCAGAAGCCATAGGTCTTGCTGCGAATGCGCTCGAGGGCCTCCTCCACCATCTCCAGAGTGCCCTCTTCGTTGGCCATCAGGCTCAGCGTGAATTCCTGTTCGTAGGCGTCGGAGCCGATGTCGGCCATATGGATAGGCATGTTGGAAAGGCCGCCATTGGTCTCGGAACGACTATGCCCGAGGGCCACATTGGCCATGGCGCTGACGTCCCCTCGCAGCCGTGACCGGATCGATTCCAGCGCCGCCTTGAAGACCTTCATTTCTGCCGCTTTCATCCGAACTCCCGCCTTTCACGAGTCTGTTTATCCAACCCACCGCCTTCCGCCCCAGCCACATGTGATGGCGGGGTGTGCAGCGGTTCCGTGGCCTCCGTCGGCCACCAGCCTGCCTCCAACACATCCGCCCCCCATTCCGGCCGAGTGGGAAAGGGCGGCCCTGCTGCCTGCAGACCCCAGAGGCTACCGTAGGTTTTTTGGACTGTCAAACTGGCAGGCCGTGATAGAGTGAAGGGTCGGCGGTCGATCTGCAGAAACCACTGTTCTGCCCCCAACTGGCCGTGGAAAAAGTCCCCATGCACCTCTGGATCGAGACAGTCCACTCGGTCGCCCGGTGGAGAAGCCCAGGTTTTCCGCGGTCGACGGGCATCGCATCCAGCGATTCTGCACTGTATCCACAGCCTGCTGGCGGCCGGAAAATGTGGTTCAATCGTTGTTGGTTGCCCTGCTTGCCGGGCGACGGACGATGACCTACCTTTGGGAAACTGAAACGACCCCTTCAGCGGCAGCCAGATTTCTGCCGACATTGAAGTGGATTGAAGGAGTCTGACTTGGCCGTCGTCGCTCGCACCGATCTCGCTTTCCAGCAGTGCATCTCGCCTGCCTGTGGGGCGACGTTTTCTGTGGACGAGGTCCACACCAGTTGCCCGGTCTGCGGCAACCTGCTCGATGTGGAATACGACTGGGATCGCCTGCGCCCGCCGACATCGTTTGAGGTGTTTGAGCGGAAGTGGATGCGGCGGAGTGATCCGCTGGCTTACAGCGGCGTGTGGCGGTTCCACGAACTCTTCCCCTTCGCGCCCCGGGAATCGGTCGTCACCATCGGCGAGGGGCAAACGCTCCTCTCGGTGTCGGATGGCGTGGGCGCGTTTGTGGGCATGCGCCCTGGCCGCCTCCATCTGCAGTACGAGGGCCTCAATCCCTCCGGATCCTTTAAAGACAACGGGATGTCGGCGGCCTTCACCCATGCCCGCATGATCGGAGCCCGCCGGGCCGCCTGCGCCTCAACCGGCAACACCAGCGCATCGCTGGCGGTTTACTGCGCTGTCACCCGCCTGATGCGCGGCATCATCTTCATTGGGACCGGCAAGATCTCCTATGGCAAGCTCTCGCAGGCGCTCGATTACGGCGCGCTGACGATCCAGATCGCCGGCGACTTCGATGACGCCATGGCCCGCGTCAAGGAAGTCTCGGGGAAGCTGGGCATCTACCTCGTCAACAGCGTCAATCCCTTCCGGCTGGAGGGACAGAAGTCGATTATGTTCCGTGTGTTGGAATCGCTCGGCTGGGAAGTTCCCGACTGGATCGTCGTCCCCGGCGGTAACCTCGGCAATTCCAGCGCCTTCGGCAAAGCCTTTGCAGAGCTGCGGCGGATCGGCCTGATCGATCGCGTGCCGCGTCTGGCGGTGATCAACGCAGCGGGAGCCAATACGCTCTACGAGCTGTACCACAAGCGGGGGCTGCGTTGGGAAGGTGGCCGGGCCGATCTCGCCCCCGCCTGCCACTATTACGATGAACTCGACCGCGACAAGAAGCGGGCCGACACCATCGCCAGCGCCATCGAAATCAACCGGCCGGTCAATCTCAATAAATGCCTCCGCGCCCTGGAAGTGTGCGACGGCGTGGTGCGGGAGGTTTCGGAACAGGAAATCCTCGATGCCAAGGCCCAGGTGGGGGCTGGTGGGCTGGGCTGCGAGCCGGCCAGCGCCGCCAGCGTGGCTGGGGCGAAGCAATTGGTGGCCGAGGGTGTGATCGGCCGCGACGAGCGCGTCGTTTGCATCCTCACCGGCCATCAGCTCAAGGATCCAACCGCCACCGTGGCCTACCACACCACCGATCAATCGGTCTTCAACGAGGTGCTCGGCAGCCGCGGGGTGAGCCGGGCCAGTTTTGCCAACCGATCGGTCAGCGTCGGCAACCGGCTCGATGAGATCGTGCAGGCGATCGATCTCTACAGCTAGAGTGCGACTGCCGTGGAGCGTCGGCTGCGGGGCGGTGAAGATTCTGTCCGCCCAATGTTGATCGTCCCCGCGGCGATCAATCTCTTCAGGAGTTTCTGCTTCCATGACAGCTTCTCTTCGGCCTGGATCCGCTGTGCGTTTGGTGGTCCACGGTGCCGCTGGACGCATGGGGCAGCGGGTTATCGCCTGTGCCGCTAGCGACACCACCCCTTGGCAACTCGTGGCCGCGATTGAGCGATCGGGACATCCGCGCCTGGGTGCCGATGCGGGTGCGCTCGCCGGCCTCCCGGCGGCCGGCGTGGCAGTGGGGGATGCGTGGCAGTGCCCGGCCGATGTGGCGATCGATTTTTCTTTGCCGGAAGCGGTGGCGGGGTTTGCGGCAGCCTGTGCCAACTCCCGGCTGCCGTTGGTGGTCGCTACGACCGGTCTGGGCCCACGCGAGATTCTTGCCCTTGAGGCGGCAGCCAAGAAGATTCCTGTGCTGCAGTCGCCCAGCATGAGTCTGGCGGTGAATGTGGCGATGGATCTGGTGGCCCGTGCCGGCACGCTCCTGGGGCGCAGCGGTGTGCGGAGTGACGTGGAGATCGTGGAATGCCACCATCGTCACAAGGAGGATTCTCCGAGTGGCACCGCGCTGAAATTCGGCAGCATCGTGCGCGAGGTGTTGGGGCAGACTCGGGAGGTGCATGGCCGGGAAGGACGCCCCGGGGCACGGCCGGCCGACGAGATCGGCTACCACGCCCTCCGCGCCGGCGACAACCCGGGCGAGCACACCATCCTCTTCGGCATGGATGGGGAATCGCTTTCCATCAACGTGCGGGCCACCAACCGCGATTGCTATGCGCGTGGGGCGCTGGCTGCTGCGGCATTTCTGGTGGGCCAGCCCGCCGGGCTCTACTCGATGCGCGATGTTTTGGGATTGTGAGCGGCGCCCGCCCGCGCCACCAGCCACCAGCCGGCCACCAGCGGCACCAGAATTGCCACCAGTCCCAGCCGCGGCTGGCCAGAGATGGCATACGCTGTCCCAAACAGAAAACTGCTCGCGCAGCCGGCGAGCTTGGAGCCGACCTGCAGCAGGCCAAACACGCTGCCGGAATTGCCCGGCGGAGTGAGCACCGCCACACTCGCCCGCAGCACGCTTTGGACGCCGCCGAGCACCAGTGCCAACAGCACGGCCAGGGCGGTGAGGTGTGCCTCGGTGCGCACCGCCAAGGCCAGCAGCAGGACTGCCGTCCATCCGGCCAGACAGAGGGTGAGTGCCGCCGTCCGCCCCACCCGCTGCGAGATCCAGCCGACGGCCAGAGCTCCCGGCAGGGCCACCATCTGCACCAGCAACACCAGCCGCACTAAAGCGGCGGCATCGAGGTGAAATTCTTCCAGTGCCACGCTCGAAAATTGGCTGATCGCCGTCTGCACGGCGCCCAGAATCACCATCGAACCCAGCAGCACTCCGCCGAGTCGGCGCGACTCAAGCGTCGGGCTTGGCACCAGCAGGCTGCGCGCAAGCGAGGCCAGCGACTGGGTCGTTGGGGCCGCGGTGGCTGCCGGCTGGGGCGTGTCGCTGCGGCGGCAGATGGCTGGCAGCGAGAAGGCCAGCCACCAGATGCCGACAAAGGCGCAGGAGGCCTGCAGGGCGCCGGGGGTTGAGAGCCCGAGGCGCTCGCGGGCGGCCACGATGCTGGTGGCTGCCAGCAGCGCCAGGGCCCCGCCGGCATAGCCTGCGGCAAACCCCGTCGCCGAGAGCCGATCGGGATCGCGCCCCTGCGCCACCTCTGGCAGCAGGCTGCCGGTGAAGATCGCCGACAGATCGAATCCCACCATCGCCGCCACCACCAGCAGTGCCACCGCCAGTCGGGATGTGGGAGGAATCACTCCCAGCAGAACGCAGGCCCCGCTGCCGAGCAGGACACTCATCAAGAGCGACGTGCGCAGCGACCGGTGGCGATCGGCCCAGGCCGCCCAGAGGGGCGCCACGAGGGCGGTGACGAGCATCGCGAAGGCGAGTGTCCAAGCCCATACGACCCCGCCCGGCAGGCCCCAGGGATTGGTTGCGAAGACGACCCGTTCGAAATAGGCGACCAGCAGCGTGATCGAGAGCGTGGAGAAGGCACTGCCAGCCCAGTCGAGCAGCACCCAGGCGACCACGCCCTGCCAGGGGGAGCGAGTCGCTGCCAGCGTGGCTCTGGCTGCCGGCGGCATATTCGGTTTGGATGTCATATCTGGAATTGCCTGCTGACTGGCTCCGCCAGACGCCTCTATCGGGAGTGTCTCGCGGAGAGAAACGCTCCCACCCGACGGAGTGCCCAGCCGATACCATATCAGCTACAGCCTGCGGAGCAGGTGGCCAACCCCGGCCGCGGGATTCCCACCTCCGGATTTGGAGCGTGGTAGCAGCGAATCGGTTGGAAGTGATGGCGGGAGGAGTTGATCGTGGCGAATTCCCAGGCGCAGACGTTTTCTCCCGGGCCGTCTCCCCACTCGGTGCGTGCCGCCGACGGGCGGATCATCCGGGCCCCTGCCGATTGGGCGCTCATTGCGCCCGGTGATGCAGCCCTCACACGCCGGGTGAAGGCGGCTGGTGATCATTGGGTAGTGGCGGAAAAAAAGGGGCGGCGGGTCTTTTCCCGGGGAGTGTGGGCTCCAGCGGCCACGATATCCCACGTCCGGGCGGCCCTCGAAGTGGAGCGGGCGACGGAGTCGTTTGCGAAGAAGCGGGCCTCGTCAGCCCGCCGCCGGCAGCAGGTGCAGGCCACCTATGTGGAAGACTTCACCGCGGCGGTTGTCTCGTTTCTCAGTTTTCATCCCAACTATGCGGCGCTTGCCCAACGGATGGCTGGTTTGGTGTCTGATCGGGCCACTCCGGTTGGCAGCGGCACGGTGGCCCGCACGCAGCGCATCCCGGTGGAACGCCGCGCCGAGGCGGCCGTTATTGCCTGGCTGCGGCACCAGACAACCGGCTACGACTCGATGGTGATCCCGCGGGTGAAGGGAGAGCGCCGTGAGGTGCGGCGGTTGCTGGCCAGGCGGTCGCAAGAATTGCTCGCCCGCTACCGCAGGGGCGAGGCTCTCAGCCCGGGCTGCCCTTTGCAGCAGGCGCTTTCCGGGGATGCCGGGAAGTGACGGGAGCCGAATCGCCTCACCAGCCCCTGCGCCGGGCATGCTCCAGCCATTGGCCCCAAACGCCCGGGCCAAGGGGATTCCGGCCGGCCCGAAAGCCCCCCACGGCGAAACGCTCCAGTGTGGCGAGGGCCTCGTCGGTCTGGCAGTGGAGCAGCGAGACGGCCACGTGGGGGGGCAGACGGTCTACCAGCAAGAGGGCCTCCATGGCCGACGCGGCATTGGAAACCCCCTGCTGAAAATCTGGATTGCGGGCCAGCAGGGCCAGACGGATGGCAGCCACGATGGCTGGCAGTTCGGGGTCCTCGGCGGGCATGACTGCCGCCAGCGCCGCCAGCGCCCGCACCATGATGTAGTGGTAGGCAGGCCGCGCGTTGTGGGGATCGGCCCAGCGGCCAGCCCG
>Ga0164294_10002037_pt1 | contig 18477 bp, 10 predicted proteins | sample GEODES005metaG_FD_111479 | JGI IMG/M metagenome (GOLD analysis project Ga0164294, IMG submission 111479) | Oligotrophic lake water microbial communities from Sparkling Lake, Wisconsin, USA - GEODES005 metaG | ecosystem: Environmental > Aquatic > Freshwater > Lake | place: USA: Sparkling Lake...
CAGGGCTGGAAAGCCGAGCCGCTGCAAACGTCTCAGCTGCGATTCACTCTTTGCATCGGGACTTCGCCTACCGCTTCACGACACGAGAGGAGCTCCAGACAGAGGCGGTCGTTGTGGCCATCACGAGGCTTGAAGTGCCGCTCGGTATCCTCCATCGAGCGCAACAAAGTCTGGAGCGGCTCGACGTGCGCGCATCCGCTGCGCCGGCCTCTATCGCAACATCAGTTCAGGTCGCGCTTGAGCCGCTCCTTAAGGCCTGTTTCGTCGACGCGGTCCACAATTTGAAACGCCATCATTCTAACGAAAATGACGAGACTATCGCCGCGCTGGAAAAATCAGAACGCGCGATCGTTGCCGGCCTTGCTGAGGTACGAGATACCGTGAAGAAGCAGGCGAAGAGCGACCTTGAAGCGCTGCTGAAGCAGCTTCGCGATGTCGTTAATACGGGTTACGACGAGGAAGCAGGTCGGCTACGTTCGGCTCTGGCGGACCTTACGGGCGCCTTACCGATCCTCGACGAGCGTTTGCGGCAGTTGATTGCGGACGTCGACGGGGCCCTCGGGCGACAGTCGGCCCAGATAATCGAGCGTGAGATGGCGTTGGGCGAGCGAATCACCACCTCGCTCTCTAACGTCGCCGACGAAGCGAGTCGACTACGTTCGGCTCTAGGAGACCTTACGGGCCCCATCCCGCTCCTCGAGGAGCGTCTACGGCAGTTGATTGCTGATGTCGGCGGGGACCTCGGGCGACAGGCGGCCTTGACAATCGAACGCGAGGTGGCACTGGGCGAACGGATCGCCACCTCGCTCTCTAACGTCGCCGGGCAGCTTGAAGGCGTCAGCGAGCGCGCTGAGGGCTATGCAAAGTTGGCCGAAAAGATGCTTAACGAGGTCGTCGCGCTTTCGGCAGCTCACATCGAGGCGTTCGAGAAGACGCTCACGGAACGTGCAGCTAGATCCGTAGCCTACGTTGCCACGCTGGGCGAGAATGCCGCACTGGCAGCCAACGAAGTCGTTGCCAAGGCGATGGAGTCGCGTTTCAACGCAATTGAGAAGAAGTTTCAAGAAGAATTTTCTGCGGGTCTCGGCTCGATCAGTAAGACGTTCGAAAGCACGGCCCGCGAGTCGCTTGAGGCGACGGCGGCGACGCTGAAGCAGGCCATCTCGGACATGACGGCGGCTGTCGCTCTGATGCAGCAGACACATCAGGACGCGGCGCGGTCCCTGAACGAAGCCAGCGGCCAACTCGTCGCGGTCTCGGTTCCTTCTGCGGCGGTCGCCCAAGAGAACCAAGCGCTGCAGGCTACAGCGAAGCAGACCATTGCGGAGTTCCGCGCTGCGGCTGTCACGCTGAATTCGACTTTGACACAGGCGAGCGTCCTCGAGACAAAGGCGCTGGAAACGCGGCGGCAGTTTGTCGAGGAGGTCATCCCTCGGTCGGTCGAGAAGCACCGGTTGGCGGTCGAAGCGAGCGTGGAGCAGCACCACAAACAGATGCTTCAACTCGTCGAGCGCGTCGAGAAGGCGACTCAGGTAGCCGGTGAGCGCATCGCCGAGCAAGTGGCGCGCCTCGTCGATGTTAGGAAAGGGCACGAGAGAGAAGGCGACGATGACGAAGCGCAGCCAGCGCCCGCAACTCCGCGCTGGACCATCCCCTGCAAGCCCTGAGAGCCTCCGATGGCCGAACGTACCGACCACAGCCGATCGATGACCGACCTTATGGCGGGCCTCGCGGCCATTTTCCTCCTGCTTGCGGTCATCTTTATCCTCGACGCACAACGCAAGTCGGTCGCACTTGAGGCCGAGGTCGAAAAGGCGCGGTCCGCGCAGGTCGCCTGCGACGAGAAGATCGGGGAACTCGGCCGCTTCCGCTCGAGCATCCTAACAGCCATCGACCGCCTGCGAGCGGGCATCGAGTCCAATCCGCAGTTACTGTCGCTGGTCGCGATCGACAAGGGTGCCCTTGAGCGCGACCCTTTCGTTCTACCGGTATACTTTAATCAGAGCCGACTCGCATTCGGGAGCAGCGAGTGTTCGTTGTCGGCCGCCCAGAGCCGGCCGTTGCGAGAGACGACGTCCATTCTGGTGAGAGGGATATGCTCGACCATCGAGGACATGCAGAAGGCCGCCGGAGCTGATCGCCTTGAGGTGACGATCACGTTGGAAGGCCACACCGACCAAGAGCCTTACTTGCCTGCGGCGCCTGGCTGTGGCGTGGACTACACGCCGTGCGCTCGAACTCCCGAAGCCCTCGAATGTCAGCAGCTCGGGTTCGAGAACAACGTACGACTCTCCGGTGCTCGGGCACAGACCGTGTTCTTCGAAATGCAGCGCGCCGTGGCGCATGACGCGCATCTCTCAGCGTGCCTCGAGCGCTACTTTGTCGTCTCCGGGCGGGGTCCAGTGGAACCCGCGGACGGCGGGGCGTGGCGGACGCCCCGCCCCGACGTGGAGGACCGGTTCAATCGTCGTGTCCTGCTCAAGATTCGGCCGCAAGCATCATTCGATAGCCTTCCGGGCGGTGAATCCGAGAGCGGCCCGTAGCGCTCGACATCGGCGCGCGTCTCGGTTGCCCCCAGCCTGCGTTTGCGGACTTGACCCCGGATTGCAAGGGGAGCACTTTCCGACCGTTGGGTTTTCGGGGGTATGAACAACAATGTGGGTCACGTTTTCACCGCTAATCGCCGGTTCAATATTGACTTTTCTTCTCGCGATCCCTGCAAGAGCGGAGACGTCTGCGGACGACATACCGACGACCCCAACTGTAGGCTCTCCGCCCGTCGCGAGCGAAGCCCCGCTCGATGCGGCGCCGACTCCGACGGGCGAGGTTCCGCCTGACAGTGTCGCGGGGACCGAATTCGGCGAGGCGGGAGACATCCTGCCCGAGGACTGCGAAGGCACGAACCGCTCGCTGTTGACGACCGCAGCGGTCGTCGACGTCGTTTCGCTGATTTTCTTCTTCCTGATGTTCGCACTCGCCAACCGCCGGGACTGGATCAAACCTGGGGGCGCGGTGCGGTACTTCGTCGTGCTGCTGCCATTCCTCGTCATCCCGGCCGTCGGGTTGTCCGTGCTCAGGCCGGACGTCGAGATCGTCGCGCTGTGTGTCGCGCGCGCTGACTATCGCCACCTGCTCGTCCTCGTCGACCAGCCGACGTGGTTGCAGTGCGCCGCCCTCGGTTCCGCACCAGTGCTCCTCGTCGCGCTGCTCTTCCCGTTCGTCTCTGCGCCCCTGCGCCGCCGCAAGTAACCCGGAGGTATTTTCACGTGTCCAGTCTTCTCGTCGCCGTCGGCGGGTCGGGGCAGCACGTCGCCCTCACCGTAGCCCGCCTTCTCTACTTGCGGGCCCTGCGGGACGTCGGATGCAGTGTGGTCGACTCCGACCGCACGAGCCCGTTGTCAAGGGCCCTCATCACGTTCAACGACCTCGTCAAACCCGAACTCGGGTTTCATCACCCCCTCCGCGGCGCGGAGAACTTCCTCGTCCCCTTCGAGACGCAGAACGCACAGGCCGACCGCGGCGCGACGGGCCTGCCGTTTCGGGCGCTGTTCAACCTCGAGCGCGGCTCGACGTCCGAGGGCGTCTTCGATGCGCTATTCCCTCGCGACGATGCGGCTTTCAACGTGCAGGAGGGCTTCTACGCCCGGCCGATACTCGGGGCCTCGACGTTCGGCGCCTTCGGGGAGGTCGACAACGGGGTCGCCAAGACGATTCAGGCGCGGGCGAACAACGCCCAACAGGCCTTCATCGCCGGCAGCTTCATCGGCGGGACAGGCGCCGGGGTCATCCCGAGCCTTGTCCAGCAGGTGACGCACGGCTCGACGACGCAGTGGTTCGGTGCGTTCCACCTGCTCTGGCTCCAGCCGCCGGATGTCGGCTCGAAGGGCAAGACGAGTCGCGCAGAAATGGACGCGAACATGCGGCACGGGCTTGAGTACTACTACCGTGCGATCGCGCCGAAACTGGCAAGCTCCGTTATCATCGGCCCGCCGAAGACGCCCGCGCCCCTCGCGCCGGAGTGTTCACCCGTCGACGGCGAGATCCATTCGATTTTCCACGTCGTCGCCGCCCGAGCGATGTTCAACTTCTCGGTGAGCGCCACGGTCGCGAACATGCACGCAGTTCACTGCTACAACCACGACGACAACGCCCCTAGGGCGCTGCTCGACGCCGAGTGGGCCGACGGGGTCACACTTCGGGACCGCCTCCTCATCGCCCGACGTGCCGTGCGCAGCCTCGACTACTACCTCGCCTCCGACGCACAAGGGGCGGTCTCCGCACTGAAGAAGGCCTTTGGCGTGTTTGGTGGTGATGCCGGCAATGTCCCCGCGGGGCTCAAGGCGGATATCCTCGCTTTCGCCGACAAGGCAGGGCGGGGACGCAGCACCTTCGGCGCAGGCGGAATTCCTGAGTTCGTTGACGACCTCCTCGGAGACCTCCGCCACCGGCAGCGCGCGCTCACGGAGTGTATCTCGGCGTTCGAAAAGGTCTTCGGTGCCTTGCCGTCAGACAGTCGGTTCGATGTCACAGAGAGCGGCGGGGGCGGACCCCTCGACACCCTCAAGGCGCTGTGGCGCAGCCCGACGCCTATTCCGACGCTGAGCGAGAAGACACAGGCGAGCGAGTACCACCACCGCCTCGCACAGGAGCTTGAGTCGAGGCTCCTCGACGCGCAGTTCAAGATCTAGGAGGCCACCGTGGCGTTCGTCCCGCTCATTCCGCTGACCCCGAACCTCGTCAACGCGCCGTCGCAGCCGGGCTTCGTCGCACCGAAGGGCATCTCCGCCCTGCCGAGCGACTGGAAGCCGGCGCCCCAACAGATTCGCCTCGCCAGTTTCCCGACGCCACTTGCCGTGCTCGACGCAACCCGTCTCGCGCTCGAAGAGCCCGCCGACACCCCTCATCAGAGCGAGTTCGCGCAAGCCGCCGAGTTGTTGCTCGCGGGCATCGTCCAGGGGATCTACACGGTCCGGTGGGTGCCTATCGCCGAGCTCAGTGCACCCGCCCTGCGGACGTCTCTGACCGTTGCGTGGCGAGAACACGGCCACAAGAGTCGCATTGGCCTGATCGAGCGCAGCGGCTTCGACCCCGCCGGCCAACGCCTGCCACCGGAGCTCGTGGGCGTGGTGGTCGACGACCTCGTCCCCGCCGTGGCTGCCCGGTTCGTCGAGGGCCAGACGGTCAACCTCACGCCTCTGCGACAACACCTCTCACTGGGTGGTGGCCAGCGCCCGGACGTCGTCGCGGCCCTGCTCCGCGTCGTGCGCGATCCGCTCCAGCGGGCGGGCCAGTGGCTGCCGAACCAATTCCGTTGGATGGCCCTGTTCGACCGGCTGATCGGTCTCGCAAAGGCCTCGATCAACATCGACATCGGCGAGGATATCCGAAGCGTAGGGCCCTTCTACGTGCCCGTATCTGCCTCCACCAAGGGCGACGCGGTCGAGGACCAGCGCCTCTACTTGCCGTGCCATGCGCCCGGTTTCGCAAGGCGTCTCGCGAACGCCTTACTCCTCGGTCAGCGTACCCCGGCCGACGCCGGCGGCCGCGCCGGGCACGTCGAGTTCATCCGCGCAGGACAGGCGCAGGCCGCCGCTGCCTTCGAAATCTGCAGCGCGCGACCTCTCCCGGCCATCGAACTCGGCGAGGGGTGTGCCACTTGGCTTGACACGACGGGGGCCTACCCAACCGCTCCGCAAGCGCGGCAGTTCCTCGACGCGGACGCGCTCAAGCCGGGCTCCGACTTCGAGCGCCACGTACGTCTCGTGCAGACGCAGCTCGCCGGCGTCGACGATGTCGTGCTCAACGCACCCACCCGCCTGACAGACATCGCTCGAGTTGTGGCGCTCTACGTGCCGGAATTGGTGGGCTGGAGCCGCGCCGTCGATCTCTCTCCGCGCTACGAGCGGTGGGCCACTGAGCAGAGGCAGGGCGCCCGCCCGTCGAAGGCGTATCTCACGGACGCCGTCGGCCGGGCGCGTGCCTACGTTCTCGACCCGGCTGCATCGGGCTCGAACGCGGCAGCCGCCGTCTTCCTAGAGGACGCGCCTGTCCATGGCGGCGAGAATCGCAACGAGATTGCCGATCTTTCGACGATCGGCCTCGCCTTGTGGATGGCCTTCAACGCCGCGCCGAAAGAGCAGAGTTCGACAGACCTAGACACGTGGGGTGCCCGATGGAGCGCATTGGGCGTCGTCAACGGCAACGGCAAGGTCCTTCTCGCCACCAGCGAAGAGTTCGTCCTGACCATCCCCGAGACCCTCGACGCCTTTTTTCGTGACGCGAGCGCCGTCGCCAGCGTTCGCAAGCGGACGGCGACGCTCCAGCGGTTCTTGCGGGCCTACCCACCCGGCAAGCCGGCCCTTGAGGGTCTGCTCGGGCTCGGTGCCCGGCGATTCGTCCAGCGCGTCCTGGGCACGGACGCTGACGTCGAGTCGATCCTCGCACCCGGCGCCGGTGCACCGCCCGGGCCCGCCTTCACGCTCACGACGAGCGACTACGGCAGCGCCGCCGTCTTTCCTGATGCCTTCCGATCGAACTGAGGACGCCCATGTTTCAAGCATGCACGAGCTGTGGTTTCGACTGGGAACGCAACGAACTTGCCCTCTCGGTGGAGCTCAACGGCAAACGACTGCCCGACGACGGAAGCAAGATGCCGCTGCACTGCCCCGTCTGCGGCGCGCCGGGCGGCACATCGATGTCGCTCGACCTGTTGGGGGCGGTCAAACTCAAAGACCGGATCATTCGATGGGAAGACGCGTCGAAGGGCCCCGTCTCGATCTCAGGTGCAGAGGTCGTTGGGCCGAAGTCAGTGATGTTCGACAATGTCCCCGTCTTCGCAGACGGCCGCGGCGAACCTCAGTGCGGGCCGCTCCCGGTTCGGCCCGAGTACGTCGACCTCGTCGACCTGCCCCGATTCCTGAGGGAGTTCGAGGCATGCAAGGGTCGCCTCGACCTCCACAGGGGCACCTACGAGGTCCGCATCCCGTTTCGCGGCCTTCGGAACGACGAACCGGATGGGCTCCCCCAGCGTCGGGAACTACCCCTTTGGGGCAAGGACGCCGCCCGAACTTCCCGACCGCGCGAAGACGCTATTCCCGGCATGGAGCTCACGCTCTGGCCGAACATCCGCTCGCGCCTGTGGAAGCGCTTCATCGTCGAGGCGCGGGCATTCGACCGCGTCCATGAGATGACGCAGGGCGGCCCCCTGCGGATCGTCGTCGGCCCGCGTAACCCCAATGAGATGCCCTTCGAACTCACGGCGATCGATTCGTTCACGATTCCCAGCGCGGCCGGCGCGGAGGGCACGAGCACCCAAGCAAAGGCCCGCATAGTCCGACATGGCGGTCTCTGCGACGGCCGCCCCCGTTGGCTCTCCGTGTCGGTCAAGGACCCGACCGGGCGAACCTGGGGCTGCACATACCTGCCGGAGCCTGAATACGATGCCGGTCGGGGCGACGCAAGCGTTCACGTCGGCGTGGACTTCGGTACGTCGAACTCGTGCGTGGCCTTCGCGACGACGGGTCGCAAAGGGCGCGTTCACCCGCTGCGTGACCTGAACACCTATCTCATCCGGGCCGTCCGAGAAGGGCAGTCCGGCAGCGGGGGCACCTACACCCCACGCATGACGGCCCGCGGTTTCGGCCCGGATGGCGAGTTTCTGCCGACGCAGATCATGGCCCGCTGGCAACCGGGCCAGGTGCTGGCGCTCAGCGAACCGGAGATCGACGAACTTAGACCCGGGCTAGATGTCGCCATTCCGGGCAACGACGTGGACTGGGCCGGGTGGAACGCCGAGGCGACGACCATCGGCGGCTTGAAGTGGAAGGACGACGCGGCGGTCTCGAACGCCGCCGTCCAACCGCGCCGTCGACCGATTATCTCGACGTTCTTCAAGTGCCTCTTCCTCCAGACCCTCGCTCACGAGATCGCCGACCTCGAACGCGAGGCCGGTGGCCAGTTGAGCACCGTCCCCGCCGCAGGGAACCTGAGTTGGTCAACGCCCGGGAGCTGGTCGATCCCCGACAACAATGAACTCCGCGCAGCCATCGAGGGCGCGCTGCGTCGTGGCCCGCACGACCCCGAGTCCGGTCAGAAACTCCAGGACTGGGTCAGTCTCGTTTTCGAGATCGATCGGGAACCCACGACTGAGGCCTTCGCCGCTGGCCGCATGGCCCTGTCGGCGGATGCGCGAGCCCCCGGGCAAACGTCGTCCGGAATTCACCTGCTGGTGGACATCGGGGGTGGCAGCACCGACGTCGCCTTTTGCTGGGCGCGCGAGTCGATGGACGGCACACAGTACACCCGGCAGTACATGACTAGCCTCCGGTATGCCGGGGAGGACGTCTTCGACGCCCTGCTCGGCCCGAACCGGGGTGCCGACGCCGGTCTCCGCTGTTTTTCGGCGAGCCAGACGCCGGCGGAGGTGACGCGGGCAATGCGCCGCAACGGGTTTACGAGCGACCTCGTACCACCGGCAAAGACGGACGCTGCCAAAAAGCGGGTGAATGTCTTCTTCGAACAGCTCCTAGAGTACCTTGCCCGAATGGTCGTCGCCTCGATCCTCAGCGGGCAGGCGCGGAAGCAGTTCCCACACGCCGAGGAACTCCATGTCCATCTCGTCCGCCTCGGAAACGGCTGGGGGCTCGCCTCGCTCGAGATGAGCGACATCGACTCGGTCTTCGCCTTCAGGCTTCAGCAGCGGGTCCAGCGAATCCTGATGGACGCGGGTGACCGCTCTTTCGCCGTCGTGGCCACGCCGCGCGTATTGCCGCACGAGGTCCACCCGAAGTCGGCCATCGCCCTCGGCCTGCTCGAGAGCAACTCCGCGTTTGACCGCGCGCAGATTATCTCGTCCTTGCCGCGCGCCCCTGGGCGTTCATGGAGTTACCGATCGTTCGTCGGTCTGCCGACGCTCGGGCGTCGTGAACAAGTGCCGAAGTCCGACCCGACGTATGCCCATCGGATCGAGTGGTACTGGCCGGTGGAGTCGGATGACGCATATAATGCCGAGTGGCACGGCAAGACGCACCTCCACTCGGACGCCGTGTACTTCTGGCAGCATTTCGCGTCGAGCCTTCCGCAGACGAACGAAGGATGGGCCGAGACAGCCCCCGCCCCGCTGCTGTTCCCGGAAACCATCACCGGTAGCCGGCAGAACTCGCGGTCAGATTTCGACAAGGCTTGCCAAACTGCCGAACCTGAAATGCGTCGGTCGCTGACCCCGCGCGGGTGGTTCGCCCGCAGTCCGCTCGAGCACCTTGTCGAGCGTGGTCTGCGCGACCGCCTGAAGACCCTTGTCTAGGAGACGAAGATGTACGGCGAACCTGTTTCTCTCAACGGTGTCTCGACTGCGCTCGTCGCCCGGCAAGAAGGCTGGACGTTCTTCTGCATGGAACGGGACCGCGGAGACGAGCCGACGCGGTTGCTCTGGGTCGAGGCCCGCGGCGGACAAATCTGCCTAGTCGATGGAAAACAGCGGGTGCGTTTCTCGCTCGCGGGCGCTCGCCGAGGTCCGACGGGCGCCACTGAGTGGCTCTGCGTCGACAGCATTCAGCCGGACGAGCCCGGACCGGATGCATCGTTCTCCGGCGGCCGCCGTCGCGACTACATGGGTACGGCACGAACGGGAGGCGCGGCGCCGCAGAGCGTTTCTTTCACAGTGACGCCCCTGCAGCTGCTTCGCGCCGCCGTCGCCGGTCAGGAGTCCGTGGAGCTCAGACCTTGAGCCACAGCCTTAAAGTCACGTTCACGCTGGCGACCACGCTCATCGCGCTTGGCGTCTGTGCGTGCGGCAAGACGGAGCGTTCGCGGGAACGAGCGGCCGCGCCCGCACCATCGGCGCCCACGCCCGCCCCGCTTGCCATCGCGCCCCCTGCTGCATCGGCCTCCGTCGCATTGCCCGATGGGGCGCGCATTTACGTCGATCTCTCATTCTCGATGACCGGGTTCCCCGCGGGTGGGCCGGCCAATCTTGAGTCGGTCCATCAGCAGGTGCTGTCGTCGCTCGCAGCGAATGGGCAGCAACTGGTGGAGTACTGCGAACTCGGCAAGGACCCCGTCCCCGCTTGTGGGACCAGTGCCACGCCGATGCGGTACCGAAACAAAGAACTCTACAAGGGGCTGGCGTCGCCCCTCGCAACCGTCTTCGAGACCCCTGCACCGGATCCGGCTGTCGCCCAACGACCGAGGGCCGCAGTCTTCGACAAGCGTATCAGCGTCTTCATTACCGATGGCCTCGAATCGGGCTCACCGCTCGCGGCTGGCACGCCAGAGGGCGGTGGCGGCGCCATCCCTGGACCAAACGTGTACCGATTGCGCGACGCCATTAACGAGCGCAGCAAAGACGGCTTCGGCACCTGGGCTCTCACGATCTCTGTGCCGTTCAGTGGACGCATTATCCCTGAGCGGGGTCTCGGTAAGGAACTCTTCAAGCGCGCGCAGGACCACTTGAAGACCGTCGCCCTCGACCCGGCCTACCAAGGCATCCGGATGGAAGCGCGCGACCACAAGATGGAGTTGAACGGAGAGCACCACTACTACTACCTTGGGCCTCGACCGCTGCTCGTCTTGGCAGTCTCCCAAGATATCGCCCTCGGTCGGGCCTTCGTCGAAGACTTGAAGAAGCGCCTTCGTGACGAGAAGGTCTCGCAGCCCGCCGACCGGATCGAATCGCTTGAGCTCGCTCCCCACGATGTGCGCGGCATCAGCTTCAGTGGACTGAAGAGCACGATTGCCCGAGGCGAACGCACCCATTTCATGCGCATCGCAGAGCGCAAGGAAGGGGGCTTCTTCCAAGGGCGCTACGAGTGCCGGGGCCCCGCAGTGGGGCGAGTTGAGCTGAGCACGTACGTCGCGCGCGAAGCGACGGTGAAGTTGCCGGGCGGCTTGAAGCAGACCATCGAGGTCAAGGCGACAGCGCTCCCGGCTGCGCCCGGCGTCGTCACCACACCCAGCGCTCTCGGCTCGGGGCGCTTCGCCGCCGAAGTCGATTGCGCCAAGGTCAGCCGTGACACCGTCATCGACTTCGTGTTGACCTCGGCCGTGGTCCGCTCGGAGCAGGCCGCAGGCTGGTGGGAGGCGTGGTCGGCCCCAAATGCCTACGAAATGCCGGAGAAGATCTTCGGGCTCGCGGATTTCGTCCAAGGCGTGGTCGCGACCCAAATCCGGCCACCGGTGCAGCAAGACGCCGTGCGACTGTTCATCAGCAAGAAGGGCTAGGCGCGTGTCCGAAACTGTTTTTGGTATCGATCTGGGCACGACGTTCTGCGCGGCGGCGCGCATCGAGGTCAATGGCTCCGAGCCGACGATTGTCCGCCTCGACAACCAGCATCAAAGCCTCGCATCCGTTGTCCTGCTTAAGGCCGACGACGGCGGAAAACGGGTATATGTAGGCCGCGACGCCTACCGGAAGTGGGGCGAGCGCGACACGTTGGTCGAGTTCGCTAAAAGGTACATCGGGCGCCCCAAGGAGGAGTCCAACTCCTGGCAGGTTGGTGGACACGAATTCGACCCAGTGGACATCTCGGCGCTCATCTTGCGGAAGGTGGCCCAGGGAATTCACCATGACCGCGACGACGACCGCGCACCGGTGCGCGCTGTCGTCACGCATCCCCGTGACTTTCATCAGATGCAGAAGCAGGCGACGGCCGATGCAGTGGTGGCGGCCGGGCTCGATCTCATCGAAACGCTGAACGAGCCCGAAGCCGCGTCATACATGTATTTCGAGCCCGGCGCGGACCGCATTCCGGGCAAGTACATGGTCTTCGATCTCGGCGGCGGCACGCTTGACATCGCGATCCTCGACGTCCCGACCACGGGGCGGCCGCAAATCATCGGCGGCCATGGCATTTCACAGCTCGGCGGCAAAGACTGGGACGAGGAACTGTTCAAGGCCATCATCGATGCGGTCAACGTCCATCACCAGGGCCGGGTCGACGTGCGCCGCAGCGCAACGGAGCTGACCCTCTTGGCTTGGCGTCAAAAGGCCCGAGAGTGGAAGGAGAAGCGGGGCAAGTCCAAGGCGTGGCAAGAGGAACTTCGCTGGAAAACGACCGACGGCGAGGAGGTCGTCACGCCTGTCTCGATCCCCTGCCAGCAGTGGGATCGGGCCTGCGAGGGCCTCGTCACCCACTGCGAAGAAACCGTCTACAGTGCGCTGCGCGACGCGAACGTGACGCGACAACAAATCGTCCGCGTCCTCCCGGTCGGCGGCTCCATGCGCCTGAAAATGGTTCAGGAGATGCTCGATCGTCTCTTCGGTAACCGAGTCGATCGCATCGACGGACCGGGCGCGCCAAGCCTGGATACAGTCGTTGCCGAGGGGGCGGCGCGCTACGCCGCATTCCATGTTGCCAACGCAAACAAGGCCACGCTCAGCACTTTTGGAATGGCCAAGCTCGCCGAAATTGAAGACTCCATCCCCATCTCAACGCTCGCCCACGGCATCAACGTCCTCACAGTCACGCAAGACGGCACCGAAAACCTTTCCGCCGTCGTTCCGCAGAATACACCGCTCCCGTGCAAACGAGAGAGACCCTTCAGGGTCGTTGATGACCACGCGCTTGCGATACAAGTGTACGAGGGTCCAGCGGGCCCCAAACCTGCCGGTTGCCTGCCGAGCGCGGAGCTCGTTTTTCCGTCACACAAACGTCCGAGGCGCGGTGAAACGGTCGTGGTCGAGGTCGAGGTGACGCACTCGGGACGAATTCACGTGCGTGCGCGTTACGAAAACGAAAAGGTCGTCGAGGGCGAACTCCACGCGGTCGGCACCGCCGGCGACAGCGACGCTGACCCTGGTGTTGGCGGTCCTCACACGAGACGCAAGCGTCTCGCTGGGATCGCCGTCTACTGAGCTCGAACATGGTAAGCAGCTAATGGCCACAGACAACACCCCTCCTCCGTCGCGGCGCCCGGCGCTTTCCGAGATTCGGACGTCGGGCCTTGCCGAGATTCAACAGTCGGGCTTGGTCGAGATGCCGGACGCCGAGGGCGCAACACGCCCGGCTGTGGCCCCCTCTTCACCGACCACGCCCGTGGATTGGGGCGAGTACGGTCCACCCCCAACGCTTGACGCAACGCAGCTAACCCGGGCTCGGCTCGAGCGGGAGCCCCCCTTCTTTGTGCTCGTCGCTGAGGCACGGGTATTGCCATATCTGCGTGCACCCGAGTCCTGGACGGCATTCCAGTTGCGGCGTGAGAGCGTCCGCGACAACATCACCCGACTCCAGGCCTTCCCAGGCCCGACGCAACAGCCGGCACAGACCTTCCTGCGTTCTGATGCTTGGCGACAACTCGCCGCCCTCAACGAGCAGACGTTTGCCGGCACTTGCGAAGACCTCGCTCGAGCCCACTACGAGGCCAGCATTCGGGCGTTTAAGGACGAGGTCGAGAGCCGTATCTTGGATGATGGGCGCCTCTCGCTACCCGAGCAGTTTCTTCTCGGCGAGCGCTCCGTGGCGCTCGGAATCCCAGACGATGAGGCGCGGGGCATCATCGACTCACGCTGCAACGCGCACGGCATCAAACGAGAGAAGAACTCACCCCTCCGACGCCGAAACGATGGCGAGATCACGGACGTCTTGGAACTCCGACGGGAAGCGGACAAGGACCCGAACGTTGTCGTCGCGGACCTGAAGGACGCCATTCAGAAGGACAAGCTCGATGGGTGGCTCAAGCCCCTCGGCACGACCGGCGCGTTCGCCGAGACCGCCAAGCGGGTCGGCGAGACCCACTACAGGCTCCAGGCGAGCGGCAGACTCGACGAGGCGACGCTCAATATCTGGTGTTGGGAGCTCATGTGGGACGCCGGTATTCACTGGATCGACCTGAACTGGCAAGGCTCCGTCGCGGAGGCGGGACACACTCGGACGGCATCGCGCGTCGACGAGGTCCTCGCGCTGTTGACGAAGGTGAAGCGGAGCACCACCGAGGTTCTCTACGGTGCCCTCGCGCAGGGACTGCTGTCGCCCTGGCTCCGTCGGAAGCCCGACATCGCTGATGCAGCCATGGCAGAAGTGGAGAAGGCTGAGAGGAATTGGGGTCAGCTATCTGACACGCAGAAGTCACTGCATGCCCACCGGGTCGCCTGGTCGCTCGGTGAGAACACGCTGCGAGGTCCAGAAAAGACACGGATTCAAACAGCGGAGGAGTTCGCGCAACTCGCTCTCGGCGCTTGGGTGACACCCCTCGTCGAGCAGCGACTTCTGCACGGCTGGCTTGAGCTCGTTTTGAAGCGGGCGGACATCGTCGATGGCATCAACCAACTGACTGGCGCTGCCGCTACCCCGTTCAATATCGCCCAGTTCGCACAGTGGCGCCTCGGGCGGCGGGACGCCGATCTCGGCGCGTTCTGCTGTGCGGAACCCGCACGCGACACGATATTGGAGTCGGCCCTAAGGTCCGACGCGACGTTTCATGCCTTCGGAACGGCGGTCGCAGACGGCACGCTCCTCGCGTGGCTCCAAGCGACGGGCGCGGCGGATCCGCGGCTTCTGCGCCTTTCAAGGTTCGCTCCTGGTTCCGTCGCGGACCAGCGCGTGCACGCGCAGTGTGCACTCGCCGAGCTCGAAGAGCTTCGGTTCCCGGTCTACACAACGGATGGCGTTCAGTTCATCGATAACCGAGAGGACTTCGTCACACTCGCCCACAGGTACTGGTCATATCTGGGTGCCGCCACCGATTTACCTAGGCTTGAGAAGTGGCTTGAGGTGATCGGAGCCATCGTTCGGGCGCCCGACCCGAAGCTGAGGGCACACTGGCCCGTCGGCGCGCTGCTCATGGCCGCTGGCGACACAACGATACGAACTGGTGAAGGTCTGCCAGTCGGGCAGGAGGACGGCTGGAACCCTCGATTGGAAACCGCCTCCGCCGTACGGACCGCATTCATCGTGTGGCTTGAGTCAGGGGGGGCGAGCCGAGCCCCGTCTGTCGCTCGCGCGGCTCTGGACGGGGGACTACTCCATTGGCTCCGGGTTTACGATTCCGATGCCCACCAGAGTCTCGAGGCGCAGCTGGCGAAGCGAAGTGACGATAAGGGGCGAATCAATGTCACCCTCTGGGCCTTCGGGTTCGGCCAACTCATGCTGAGTGAATCTGTGACCGTGCGAAACGCCGTTGAGCTGGCCGCGGTTGCCCGCCATCACCTGGCGGAGGTCGAGATGCTCTTCGACAACCGGCTGCTCGAGGGGTGGGCGCAAGGGGAAGCGCGGGAGCGCCTCGCGGCCCTCGCGGCTCACGTCGATGAAGCGACGACCCGGCTTGCGGCGTTCGACGAGCCGACTAGCCCGGTCTGTCCGTCATGGGTGCGCGAACGCCTCGGCGAGGATGCGGGGTTGATCGTGTTCAGGCCCCTGGACTGGTTGCTGCTTCGAGACCGTGCTGCGCTGGCTGTCGCTGCTCTCGGTGGCATACTCAGTCAACGAGCGACGATACCGAGCGGCCAAGCTATCATCGACATGCCACTCGACGTCGATCTGAATCTGCCCATCAGGCTCGGACCGGCAAGCCGCGGTGACATCCCGACGCACGCCATCCTCCGCACCGTCGCCGACGGAAACCCGCGGTGTGCCGTGATCTCGTCTGACGACCCCGATGTCGCAATCGCTCACTTCCCGAAGGTGGAGGTCGACGACAAGGGCGGACGTCTTTCCCTTAGGCTGGCTCTCCTGCAAGCGCAACCGACCGGCGCCCAATGGGAGATTCCGACGACAATCGATGTCCGCATGGCGAGCGGCGCGCAGCGCCTAGCGCGCGGACTAAAGACCGGTGCGTTTCTGTCCCTGCTCGGTATCGCCTTCGGTGGGCTAATCGGGTTGCTCTACGGTGGCGCCGTCCTGACCCTCCTGCCGTCGCTGACCACGGTCTCGACCGGATTCACACGACTGGAAATGGGTCGACCGGCACACGGTTTCCTTGGCCTGTTCACAGCCTTTGTCGCACTGCTGCCCTTCTACGCCCTCTGGCGCTTTGGTCGGCAAACCCGGGGTCCAGAAGGTTGGAAGGTACCGGGAGCCGACGCAACCGTGGTCCTCTGTTTCTTGGTGTTTGCCGCCTGGCCGATCTTCGTCGCCTGCGGCGAAGTCGGTTCGTCCGTGATCTGGAGTCTTGGGAACGCCGCGAGCCGGTTTCTAACCCCGGTTGAGACCCCGGCGTATGCCGGCACTGTGCTGCTTTTCATGTCGACGGGCGCCCTCACCGGCCACCTGACCGGTATGCTGCGGGCACGAGCGACGGGCTATGCCATCGGGAGCGCGCTGGCCGGGTTGACGTTCTTGGCCAGCCTCAGCGGGGTCGTCTAGTGGCAAGTGCACTTGGCCACCGTCGAATTCGTCGTCGTCTCGCGCGACCCTTTACGGCACAACGAACGACTCCGACCACGGCCGTTTTGCCGAATCGTGCAGCCATGGTCGTCTGGTGGACGGTCGCCGCGCTGCTCACAGCGACGGGACTCGCACTTCGGGGGTAGGACATGCCATTCGTTGTACTCGCGTTGGTGCTCATCCTCGCGGGTTTCATATTCGGGCTCCTGATCGCGGTCGTCCACGTCCTGTGGCTCTCGCTCCCGGTAATCGCGCTTACAGTCGCCGGCGTCATCGCCGCGAGCACGTTGCCGCGCATCTTCGCCCCCCCCTGGGAGACCCTCCGTGAATCATTGACGCCGACCGGTTCGCTCGACGCTCTCCATTGGCGAATCGGACCATTGGCGCGGCCACCCAGTGACTGGAAGGATGTGGGATACTTGGTCGGCGGGCTGGCGCTCTTCAAGGGGAGCTACGTCGTCGATTCACTCGGCTGGACGCGGGAAGTGCGATTTCACTTTTTGGCGAATACATCGACTGTTGATTCAGGGCTCACACTTTTCGGCATCGTCCTGTTCGCGTTTTCCGCAGGGATCTTCACGATCAACCGACTGCAGTGGCGCCTTACGGCCAACGAATTCATCGACAGTGCTGAAAGTCGGTTCGGACTCGGACCCCGGGCGCCCATTCTGACCCCCGAGCAGAGCAGCGCGCTCCGCGGACTCGAATGCGTGTTGAATGAGAAAGGTCCGTTCAAGGAGTCGGCGGCGATCGCGACTCCCCTCGTCGCCGTCTTGAGCCGGCACGGCCGGAGCGCCGCCACAGCGGCGGCGCTCCGCGAACCCGAAACAATCGCAGAAATCGTGAGGCAGGTCGAGGACTGGGCACGCCGCGAGGCGGACTCGATACAACGTCTCGACGCGCTCTTCCTTCGTCTCGCCGCGCACGCTCCGTCCGCGTTGACACGTCTCATGACTGTCGTGGCCGAAGATGGGAAGGGTTTTCGCCACGAAGACATCGCAGACGAGGTTGAAGACGTTGCTAAGATTGCGGAAACAACGCGCACATACCCGACGATCGACGCCGCCATCGACGCATTGAGAGACCGGCTCCGCACAGCCCGACTTGACGCAGACAAGCGCGTGACATCGTGACCAACCCCAAAGACGCTCCGACGCCTCCTGCGCAAGTTGGCTTCGCGCCCATCGGTCTTTGGTTGATTGCGACCTCCACGGTGTTCGCCCTTGGCGTCGCGACACATACTGGGACTGTCAGGCCAACCACGTTTGCGTGGCGCGATGTGCCCGCGCAAGAAGCGGAGGAGGTCCCTGCCGCGACCTCCCCCACGGCCGATGCGGTGGCAACAGCTGCCGCAGACGTTCGACCACCGCTGCCGACGTCACCGGCGACCGAACCTCCCGTGCCCCCGGTCGTCGCGGGCACGGATGCCCCCGGTGTCGATGCCTGCGCGCTTGCCGCGGAGCGACTTGCGTTTACGACGTCGTATGAGGCGGCGATGTCCGCATTCGTCTTGTGCATGCCTGGTGCGGGTCGCCCAGAGACGCTTCGAGACATGGACTGGCGGTATGCCAAACTCCTCGCCGATGGTTACCGAGAGGCGGAGGCTCGGCGGCTCTTCGAGGGTGTTGTCTTAAGCGCACCCGACGTGCCTCAGTCTCACAATCACCTCGCATGGCATCTTCTGACGACTTCTGAGTATCGCAGCGCACAGCAAGTCTCCGCCGACCGGGCGCGCGCGCTGACTGCAGCTGAGGAGGCTGTGCGTCTATCACATCGGCGGGACAACGCGATCCTCAACACGCTGGCCGAGGCATTACTCCAGATTGGGCGTCGTGACGACGCGCTGCTCGTCCTTGAGGAGATAACCACGTTGACGCGTAGGCCGATCCATCCGGCCCGTCTTGAGGAGTTCATCGCGGGTAAGTCTCGCTTCATGCTGACACACGAATACTCGGAAGAACACAGCCGAGGCCGAGCCTGGACGCCCGAGGTCGAACGCCTGAGTGAGGTGGCCACCCACGTCGAACTTGGTGACGACGAGGTGAGGGCGCTTTCGCCCGTCGAGCGGAGCACGTTGCGGAACGCCATCTTCGCTCGTCGCGGTCAACGACCTCACGTTCGCTGGCTGTATGACATATTCACACAGCGTCCGTGGTATCGG
>Ga0164294_10002038_pt1 | contig 18476 bp, 9 predicted proteins | sample GEODES005metaG_FD_111479 | JGI IMG/M metagenome (GOLD analysis project Ga0164294, IMG submission 111479) | Oligotrophic lake water microbial communities from Sparkling Lake, Wisconsin, USA - GEODES005 metaG | ecosystem: Environmental > Aquatic > Freshwater > Lake | place: USA: Sparkling Lake...
GAGTGTTACTGCTTTCCAAACTTTCAAAGATCTTTATCAGCTATCTCTCAACAACTGCCCCGTTTTATTGGGAGTGCAAAAGTAACTGACTTAAACTATTTAACCAAATTTATTTTTAAAACCTAAACCCTAAAAATAAACCTGAAACTTTTCGAAGAACTATGCCTTTTTTAGAGGCAAAACACCATTTTTTAAATGATGTCCCGTTTTAATTGGGAGCGCAAAATTAGATACTTTTTTTGATTTGAACTAATTTATTTTTGGATATTATTATCAAAATAAAAACTAATTGATTATCAAATGATTATGTATTTAAAGAGCTTTTTTTGATGTCTTTTTTCAAAGCCAACCCTTTTTTGTTGGGAGGGCAAAACTAGCAATTTGTTTTCATATAAAGTGTATTTAAATAAAATACTTTGGAATTAATTTCAAGATGGCGAGATGTTCATTTCAAATGCTTCTAAAACCCCTCTTTTTGCCGGTTTTACGGCAAGTAATGAAGCCTAAATCGTCTTGCAAATAGGAAAGATTTTACCACTAGATATAAATATAACGCGAGAATGATATAGCAAATATGATTATTGTACCTCCAACATCACATTCACCCACTCGCTATCAAACTTTGCGCCTAACTGGTTGTAAAAATCAATGGCAGGTTGATTCCAGTCTAATACCTGCCAAACTATTCTTTTGAACCCCTTATCCTTTGCTTCTTGAATCAACCGCTCTATCAATAATTTGCCAATACCTTTTCTACGTAATGATTCTGTCACAACTAAGTCTTCTAAATACATAACCTGCCCCTTCCATGTTGAGTACCTTATATAATAGAGGGCGAAGGCGGAAATAGTTGAAGGATCATATATAGTTGAGGGGGTTGAAGGGGTTGAAGGGGTTTCTGCGACGAAAGCCCACCAGACTGGATTTGGTCCGAATCCACTTTCTTCAAAATGCAATGGATCTACTGTAACTTCTTCAGGCGCCTTCTCATATTCTGCCAACTCCTTTATCAATTTCAACATGGCTGGGATGTCTTCTCTGCTGGCTTTTCTTATGTACATTGATCTTATAGTTGAAGGGGTTGAAGTGGTTTAAGGGGTTGAAGTTAGTTGAAGGAGTTGTAGTCGAAGATCCCGAGAGTGCGAAGCCCGAATCGGGAGGGTTGATGAGATTGAAGCTAATTGCGAATAAGTGCTTGTTCAAAATCTGTCAGTATGTCTTCAATATTCTCCATGCCTACACTCAAACGTATGAGTCCGTCTGTAATGCCATATTCTAACCTGCTTTCGCGTGGAACAGAGCTGTGCGACATTGAAGCTGGATGCGAAAGCAATGTATCACAAGTTCCAAGTGAAACAGTGCGTGTACACAACTGAAGTTTATTCATAAACTGAACTCCAGCATCAAAACCTCCTTTAACTTCAAAACTCATCATGGCACCAGGGTGACTCATCTGCCGGTTCGAGACTTCGAAATCTGGATGAGTTGGAAGACCATTATAGTTTACTTTCTCTATACTTTCATGCCCAATTAAAAAATTGGCAACTTTCATTGCATTCTCACAATGGCGTTGCATGCGAACTTCTAATGTTTTCATCCCATTAATCAACAAAAATGCTTCAAAAGCATTGCTGTTACCCCCGAGTAAACGATGGGTTTTTGTAGCACGGGTTTTCATGAATTCCAAATCGGTCCCAACCAATACCCCACCAATGGCAGTACCATGACCGTTTAAAAACTTGGTTGTTGAATGCAACACAAAATCAATCCCATATTTAAAAGGTTGTTGTAAATATGGTGTAGCGAAAGTATTATCGCATGCTGTTAACTTCCCATATTGCTTCGCAAGACTTGATAAAGCTGACAAATCAACACATTGAAGTGTAGGATTTGCTGGTGTTTCAAGATAAATCATCCTGATGGCAGGATCCTCTTTTAAACACTTTTCAGCCAACGTTAAATCACGCAAATCAACGATAATAGCTTCCACCTCCAATGGTTCTAGTAAAGTTTTCATGAAATCTTGCGTACCACTATAAAGAGAATAATGAGTAAGTATCTTATCCCCTTTTTTAAGCGCCGCTAAAAATAAAGAACTGATGGCAGCCATCCCTGATGCATGTAAAATGCCCTTTGCTTCTAGAGGTGCCCCATCCTTCTCTAATCCAAACGTCTCCATAGCAGCAATCTTTTCCTCTGCTTCATTCATGGTAGGATTTCCCCAGCGTGAATAAATATAACCCGGTTCTTGTCCAGAAAACCTCCTCATCCCCTGTTCTGCTTCTTCATAAACATAAGTTGAAGAGGCATAAATGGGTGTAAGATGCGCATACATAGGATCAGGGTGCTGTCCTGCATGAATAGCCAATGAAGAGAAACCTTTGTATTTGAAATTTTTAGTTGACATGTGTTGAATGAAAAATGAAGAATGAAAAATGAAGAATTAGAATAAATCCTTATTCAAGCGAATTTAGTTTAAATAAGATAAAATCAAAAGAGATGCATTAACAATAATATTGTATCAGTCGAGGATAATTAAAATCATTTTTCAAAGGGTAAAATTGAGGGTTTTATGAATGACTATACCATTTCGCATTTAACATCTTTTTGCCATACAATCGAATGCTATTCACGTTCGATTTCCCCATAAAAATGTAACTTAGCAAACTAAACTTCATCCATGATAGCCTACCTAACAGGTATTTTTACAACCAAAACACCTTCTTTTGTGCATATTGATGTACAAGGGGTTGGATATGAAGTTCAGATCAGTTTAAACACCTTTTCTAAAATCCAAGATCTTAAACAAGGTACATTGCTTACTTACCTTCAGATCAAGGAAGATGGGCATACCCTTTTTGGATTTTCAGAAATGGCGGAAAAGTTACTTTTTATTCAATTGATAAATGTAAATGGTGTTGGGGCATCAACGGCGAGGATGATGTTATCATCGATGCAACCTCATGAGCTAAGCAACGCAATTGCTTCCGGTAACACAGTGGCATTAGAACGTATAAAAGGAATTGGGAAGAAATCTGCAGAAAGAATTATTCTTGAACTAAGGGATAAAATGGTAAAAGCGGGTAATGATGTTGTAAATCAGGGCTTTATACACAATACTTTGGAAACTGATGCGTTAAATGCACTGATAGCATTGGGAATCCAAAAAGGACCAGCAGAAGCTGCTCTCAAAAAGGCTCGCTCAACGTCATCAGAAGACATGAATCTTGAATTGTTGATTAAAAAATCATTACAGTTTATTTGATTAGAACTCTACCCAAACAAACCTTTTACTGATTTTGAAGAGCTTACTCGTTCCAATAACCTTTATTACAACTTTGCTATTATCTTATGCGAAGCTTGAAGCAAATCCGTTTGTAAAAACCGCTTTGTCGAATGCCTATTTACAACTAGATACAATTCCAGGAAATGATTCCCTTCGCTTCCCACTAATCGATAGGCGTGCAGATGCTTTTTCCCAGAAACAGAAAAACCCTTTCGATTTAAGTGACCCAAATAACCTGACAGATTCAATTGTTTACGATCCCAAAACAAAAGAATATTATATTATCGAGAAAATCGGTGGTAAGTATTTCAGAAAACCCACAACAATTAGTTTTGACGACTTCATGAGAATTCAATCAAGAAAAGCTGAGATTGATTACTTTCAGAAAAGAGCCAATACTTCAAGTCTCCTCAATAGGAAACTCGTGAAACCAAAACTAAACATGACAGATGACCTATTCAACAGATTGTTTGGCACTGGAAAAATAGATATAAAACCGCAAGGAGAAGTAACCATAACAGCTGGATATCAAGGACAAAACATCAAGAATCCTACCCTCCCTGAAAGGGCTAGAAAAAATGGTGGCCTCGACTTTGACATGGCGGCAAACTTAAATGTAGTTGGGAACATAGGCGATAAAATGAAGTTTCCAATTAGCTACAACACCCTATCAACATTTGATTTTGAGAATCAGCTAAAGCTAGACTATTCGGGTGGAGCAGATGATATCTTTAAAAAAATTGAAGTAGGAAATACTTCTTTCGCATCAAAAGGTACATTAATACCAGGCGCTCAACAACTTTTCGGGCTAAAAACCCAATTGCAATTTGGAAAACTTTGGTTAACCAGTGTATTTGCGAGTCAGCGATCACAGCGCCAATCAGCCGCCATGAAAGGCGGTTCGAGCAGTACCCCTTTTGAAATCAAAGCAGATGAATATGAGGAAAATAGGCACTTCCTATTGGCCCAATATTTCAGAAATACCTATAATAATTCCATGAAAAACTTACCTGTGATAAGCTCACAGGTTCAGTTGTTGAGAATGGAAGTATGGGTGACAAACCGCAATGGTGCTACAACCAATGCACGAGATGTAGTTGGGTTGATGGATTTGGCAGAAGACAAGCCATATCAAAAACCGCCAGTGATAAATGTAAGGCCAGGAACTATCTATCCATCAAATGGAACCAATGACTTGTATAGCAAATTGATTGGTAATCCAAGTAGCAGAAACCCTGCCCAAATCGTGAATACATTGGCTAGTATTGGACTTCAACCAGTACGTGACTTTGAGAAAACTTTTGCAAGAAAGCTAGACTCGACTCAATATTATTTCAACAGACAGCTAGGGTTCATCTCATTAAATGTGACGCTGCAACCTGACGAAGTTCTGGGAGTAGCCTATCAATACACCGTAAACGGCAAGGTTTTTCAAGTGGGGGAGTTTGCACAAGATGTACCTGTAGATTCTACAAGTGGAATACAAAAAATTCTTTTCCTTAAATTATTGAAAGCAACATCACAAAGGACTGCATTACCGATGTGGGATTTGATGATGAAAAATATTTATCCAGTAGGGTCAGGACAACTAGAAAGATCAGACTTTCAATTTAACATACTTTACCAAGAGCCCGGCGGTGGTGAAAAAAGATACTTACCAGAAGGTGATAAGGCTGGAGTACCTCTTTTAACCCTTGTAAATCTTGATAGGCTCAATAACCAAAACGACCCTCAACCTGATGGAGTATTTGATTTTGTAGAAGGCTATACAGTTAATTCATACCAAAGTCGCGCCATTTTCCCAGTTTTAGAACCATTTGGACATGACCTTGATGATGCCTTTACAACTGATCCATCTCTTAGAAAGAAATATTTATTTTATCCCTTATACGACACCATCAAGGCTATTGCACAAACTTATGCAAACCTCAATCGCTTTTTAATCAGGGGAAGCTCTAAATCATCAGGGGGTACATCAGGAGAAATCTCATTAAATGCATTCAATATCCCTCCAGGTTCGGTTACCGTAACATCAGGCGGACAAACATTACAAGAAAATATTGATTACACCATAGATTATATATCAGGAACGCTGAGGGTAATCAACAGCGCCATTAAGAACTCCGGAGTACCTGTTAACGTTCAGTTTGAAAATAATTCAACCTTTGGTGTACAGCAAAGAACTTATACTGGTTTGAGGTGGGATTACTTGTTCAGCAAGAAATTTTCTGTTGGAGGAACAATGGTTAGATTAAGTGAAAGACCATTCTTCACCAAAATGGAATATGGTTCTGATCCAATCAGAAATACCATGACAGGAATAGACATGAATTACAACAGTGAATTACCAAGGCTAAATAAACTGTTGAGCAAGTTGCCTTTTTATGAAGCAAATGGAACATCATCAATAAGTGCCTCTGCTGAAGCGGCAAAAATGAAGCCTGGACATGCCCCTCAAATAGGAAAAGGCGGTGAAGGATTAATCTACTTGGATGATTTCGAAGGAACTAGATCGAGCATTGATTTAAGGTTCCCAATTGTTGGGTGGACGTTGGCTTCAACCCCAAAAGGAGCTACAGATAGAGGTGGAAATATTTTATTCCCGGAAGCATCCGCTTTTGATGATCTTGAATATGGTAAAAATAGGGCTAAACTAGCTTGGTATAATATTGAGCCCGTTCTTCAAGAAAAAAGAAATGTAAACAATCCATTAAGGAATGATTTAAAGCAGTTATCAGATTCAAGGGTAAGAAGTGTTGGGCAACAGGAAATTTTCCCGAGAAGGACACCAGATTTTGGACAATCACAACTTGTAACTTTTGATTTGGCTTATTATCCAAAAGAAAAGGGTCCCTATAATTTTGATGCCGCCAATATAAGCAGCACCGGTTTGTTAAACAATCCAAACAAGCGTTGGGGAGGAATCATGAGAGGAATCGACCAAACTGATTTCGAAACAGCCAACATTGAATTTGTAGATTTTTGGGTACTAGATCCATTTATAGGAAAAACAAATCCTTCGGGAGGATCATTGTATTTAAACTTAGGAAACATTTCAGAAGACATCTTAAAAGATTCAAGAAGGTTCTATGAAAATGGCTTGCCAACGCCTACAATACCAGCAGCCACCGCCAATTCAAGTTGGGGGAAGGTACCTTTGAATCCAATTCAAATAACGCAGGGTTTTAGCAACGATCCAGCTGATAGGCAATATCAGGACGTTGGTCTAGATGGATTAACTGATACTGCAGAAGTACAAAAAAGGGCAAATTATTTGAGTGAGCTAGCTTCACGATATGGATTAACATCGAAAGTTTACAAAGATGCATTAGCTGATCCTTCCGCAGATAACTTTAAATATTACAGGGATGAGACTTACGACCAAGAAAATGCAGGCATCTTAGCTAGATACAAAAACTTCAATAATCCGCAAGGAAATTCACCTGTAGCAAAGGCGGGATCAGATTTTGCATCAGCCTTTACATTGTATCCGGATGGAGAAGATTTAAATAGGGACAATACCTTGAATGAATCTGAAGAATATTTTCAATATAGAATAGACCTGAAACCATCGGGTGATGCCAGCATGCAAGTAGGGAGAAATTTTATTGCTGATAAAAAAGCGGTAAGCATAACTTTAGCAGACGGCAGCAAACAAGACCAAATTTGGTATCAATTTAGGGTACCCATTACAGCTTACAACAACAAAGTTGGAGATATCCCAGATTTCAAATCCATCAGGTTCTTTAGGATGTTTCTGACAGATTTTGCAGATTCGGTTGTGATGCGATTTGCAAAATTAGAATTAGTCAGAAACAATTGGAGACGTTTTGCCTATGACCTAGACACAACAGGTACCTATAAACCGATAGACCTTGCTAATAGCAATACTCTATTTAATGTTTCGGCTGTCAATATTGAAGAAAACGACAGAAGAGATCCAATAGTTTACAGAACTCCACCTGGAATTGAGCGGGTGCAAACACTCAGTAACGGCGGAATTAATATTTTGCAGAATGAGCAGGCACTGAGCATGAGGGTTATTAATTTGGAAGATGGAGACGGAAGGGGTGTTTTTAAAGCATTCAATCATGATCTCCGTCAATATAAAAAAGTGTCCTTATTCTATCACGCAGAAAGTCTTAGGGAGTATAACAAATTGAAAGATGGAGAAGTTTATGCAGTTATACGATTAGGAAATGACTACATCAATAACTTCTATGAAATAAAATATCCACTTAAAATAACGCCATTTGGAACCACAGATGAAAAAATTATTTGGCCAAAAGAAAATGAGTTGAATTTCTTTTTTACAGATTTAATAAGGTTAAAAAATGAAAGGAATCTCAACACAAATAATGCAAGTTCAATTTATCGCAAAACAATAGACGGAAAAATTTTCTCCATCATGGGAAATCCTAATCTAGGGGAAGTTAAAGGTGTTTTACTAGGAATGGAAAATCCAAAAGATGGTATTGGTAGCACTGTAAATACAGAAATATGGGTAAATGAATTGAGGTTATCAGGATTAGATGAAGCAGGTGGTTGGGCAGCTGTGGGACAAATGAACATACAACTTTCAGACTTAGGGTCAATTTCAATGTCAACCAACATACATACTGCTGGATTTGGACAATTAGAGCAGAGAGTGAATGAACGTTATCGTGATGATTTCAAACAATTTGATGTGTCAACCAATTTACAATTGGGGAAATTACTACCCAAGGGGCTTGGGTTAGAGATACCATTTTTTGCCAATTTATCACAAACAATCAGCTCACCGCAGTATGACCCTTATGATAAGGATATCACATTAAAAGAAAAACTCAGGACTTACAGGTCTTTAAGAGATTCTATAAAAAATGATGCCGTTGATTTTATTGGTTTGAAAACAATCAATTTTACCAACGTCAGATTTGTTCAAAAGCAAGATAAAAAAATAAGACTTTGGAGTATCTCAAATTTTGATTTTAGTTATTCCATTACTGAAACTAAACAACACAACCCTCTTATTGAAAACAATCAAGTAAATAAGACCCAAGGTGGAATAGGATATAATTATACGAGTCAGCCTAAATACATAGAACCGCTAAAAAAACTGATTAAAACCAAAACACAGTGGCTTGATTTTATCAGAAATGTAAACTTCAATCCAATTCCATCACTTATAGGCATAAGGATGGATTCAAGAAGACAGTTTGGCGCAATAAGACCACGCAATGTTGGTGGAGGGAAATTTAAAATCCCAGAAACCTATGACAAATACTTTGTGATAGATAGGAATTATAACATGAGGTGGGATTTAACAAAATCGTTGAACCTGGATTTCAAAGCGGTTAATAATTCAAGAATTGATGAACCATTTGGCCGAATAGATACAAAAGCAAAAAAAGATTCAATAAAAAGTAACTTTTTGAAAGGTGGTAGAAATACAATTTACAACCAAAGCTCAGATCTTACCTATAACGTGCCAACTAATGTAATTCCGATACTTGATTGGACCACCATAAACATTGCTTATAGAAGCACCTACAATTGGATTGGAGCATCGAGGTTAGCAGTAAACCTTGGCAATACTATTCAAAATAGTGGACAAACAGGCGGAACTTTAGAGTTGAACTTAACTCAGCTTTATAATAAGTCGAGGGTATTGAGAGCTATTGACGAAGTTGCAGAGCCACAACTTCCGGGAACCCCAAAAACCCCAGAAGACACAAAAATTAACCGCAAGAAAAAAACTAGCAATAAATCCCAAAAAAAATCTGAAAAAGAAACAAAAGGGAAAATACCTATTGAAGATAAGCCAGTTACTCAACCTCAACCAAGCAGTCAACCACCACAACCTGCAAATATTTATTCGTTACCCGATGGTTTAGATCCTGCAAATAAAATAAAAAAACCTGGGTCCTTTAGGATTCAAAAAGAGCCTGTTTTAGCTGCTAAAGACACCATAGCAGCTGAAAAGTCTGTTGAAAACGAAACAGTTAAAAAAGAAAATGAAACAAAAGAAAAAAAGGCGAAACAGGAGTTGGCAAAAAAATTAAAAGAAGAAAAGAAACAACTCAAGATCAACGAGCCAAAAGAAAAAAAGCAAATTACCTTATCTACTGTAGAGAAAGCGATTCTAAGAACAATAACTGGTGTAAAAAGATTAGGAGCTACCTACAATGAAGGAGGATCAACACTTTTGCCGGGGTACATGGACAGCACAAAATTCTTCGGTCAAAATTGGAATAGCATGTCACCTGGCTTAGACTTTATTATGGGGAAGCAACCAAATCAGGCATGGTTAGACAATATTGGGAAGAAAGGATTGATCACAAAAGATCCATTGTTGAACAATTTGTTTATCCAATCGTATGAGCAGAAATTAAATTTAACTGCACAAGTTGAACCCGTAAGAGATTTGATAATAGATTTAAACCTAGACAAATCCCTTTCTAAAAATTTCTCAACGTTGTTTAAAGATACGGTCGGAACTGGACAATTTAATTCATTGAATCCTTATGCAGGAGGCGGCTTTAGCATCAGTTACATTGCATTCCAAACATTGTTTGGGAAATTTGACCCTAATAACACCAGTGAAATATTTAAGAAATTTGAGACAAATAGGAATATTTTATCAAAAAGACTTGGAGAACAAAATCCATACAGCAAAACTGTTGGAGCAGATGGTTATTATAAAGGATATGGAAGATATTCTCAAGATGTGTTGATACCTGCTTTTATTTCAGCATACACAAATAAAGATCCAAACCAAGTATCGTTGTTAAAAACAGGAGAATACGGAAGTGTGAAAGCAAATCCATTTAGTGGCTACTTACCAAAACCCAATTGGCGGTTAACTTATAACGGACTAAGTAGGATAGAAAGTTTGCAAAAATATTTTACAAATTTTACAATCAGTCATGGTTATAACAGTACATTAAGTATGAACAGTTTCAACTCTGCACTGTTGTTTCAAGACACTTTGATGATTGGATTCCCTTCATTTATTGATAGTGTATCAGGAAACTACATACCATACTTCCTTGTGCCAAATCTATCAATTTCAGAGCAGTTCTCTCCTTTAATTGGCATTGATTTCACAACTCCAGGACAATTATCAGGCAGGTTTGAATATAGAAAATCTAGACAATTGAGTTTGAGTTTAATTGACTTCCAGCTAAGTGAAGTACGTTCAACTGAAATAACTTTCGGTATGCGTTGGAGAAAGAGAGGGTTTCCGCTACCATTCAAGTTAAAAATAGGAAAAAAAGAAGCTAGTAGTAAGTTAGACAATGATATCACCTTTGCGCTAGACTTTAGCATTAGAGACGACATCAATGCAAATTCTAGACTAGACCAATCCAATGCTTTTGCAACAGGGGGCCAAAGGATTTTAAGCATACGACCAACTGTAGATTATGTTCTTAGCAACAGGGTTAACATACAATTGTACTTTGACCAAAGAAGGCTAAATCCATATGTATCAAATGCAGCACCTTCAGTGAATACCAGAGGTGGAGTTCAAATTAGAATATCGCTAGCACAATAGTGATTGGCAACCAATGATAAAAAAATTGAAATTTAAAGGCTGTGATAGTTATATGAAATCTCGTATAATTATTACAGCCAATTTTTTTTACTTCAATAGGTAAAATGAGTTGGCTTGAGCAGTGCAAGTCATCACCAAGCTATTTATGCAAACATGTTTAGGAAGATTGGCACAATAGAAGACTGAATCAGCGATATCATGTCCATTGAGTGGAGTATATCCTTCATAAACTGCTTGCGCCTTAGTCTCATCACCTTTGAATCTTACCAAAGAAAATTCTGTATCTGCTGCACCAGGATGAATGACTGTCACTTTAATTTTGTGCTTAAGTAAATCTATACGCATAGCTTGACTAAGTACCTCGATGGATGTTTTGGTAGCACAGTAAACATTTCCTCGTTCATAAACTTCTTTACCTGCTGTTGAGCCAATGTTTATAATATGTCCTGCTTGTCTTTTTATAAAATTTGAGAGAACAGCTTTGGTAACATATAAAACTCCTTTCACATTGGTATCAATCATAGTTTCCCAATCATCTATATCCGCTTCATCGAACAAATCGCGGCCCAATGCTAGTCCAGCATTGTTAATAAGGATATCAAGATCCTCCAATATAGGATTATTCTCAAGCAATTGAAAAACAGATTTTCTATCTTGAACATCAAATTCAAGAACTGTAACAGAAACGTTATATAATGAAATAAGTTTATCCTTAAGTTCATCCAATAAATGTTTCCTACGACCGGTTATGATGATATCATCACCAGAAGATGCAAATTTCTCTGCAATGGCTTTACCAAACCCAGAGCTAGCGCCAGTTATTAATACTTTTTTTTTCATCCTACTATAAGTCGTTTTATTAAAATATAAAATTCAGTTAATCAAGCTGACTAAATGAGGTTGATATAAAACTTAATCAATGTCTTAAAAATTCTTATCGAATTAATGTTGTTTGTCCTTTTTTGAACAATGGTTTTCCGAGATAATCAATACCAAGAACATGCCATACAAATGATTCATTTCCCTGATCTCTACCCTTAAATACACCATTCCACCCTTTCCCTATTTCTGAAGTTGAATAAACAAGTTCACCATATCTATTGTACACTTTAAAATACTCAATAGAAACAATGCCCACTGGAATTGGAATTAGGTTATCATTTAATCCATCTCCATTGGGGGTAAATGCAGTTGGAATAAATATTTCGGGAGGTGTTTTATACACTTTAACATTGATTGTATCGAAAGCAAAGCACCCTTCAACGCTAGATACTTTAACAACATATCTTATATCATCATTAAGGCTTGCAATAGGGTTGAAAATTGATGGGTTGTCTAAAAAACTAGAAGGGCTCCATTCAAAATCAACACCACCTACCGCTAATAATTGAAGAGGTTCACCAATAACAACTGCTGTATCATTTCCTGCAAAAGGCTTGAGTGGAGGAACCACTGCAACAGTTACTGAGTCGTATCTTGGTTTGGGGCAACCCTTATTTTCATAAACGCCAACTGCATAAATTGTTGTCTCGTAGGGTGTTGCGATGGGATTTTGAAAAGTGTTGTTATTAAGGGTATTAGGAGGAGACCATAAATACTGCGATCCTCCAGTTGCATTCAACTGTGCCTGCCCACCATAACAAATCACTGTATCTCTGCCAGCATTAGGAATTGGATAAGGAATGGTGGTAACTACAAAGCCATCATTAGCCTGACAACCACCAATATTTGCCAAAACAGCGTAGCGAGTTGTGCCAGTTGGCTTAGCCCATGGTTGTTTTATGTTGGGATTACTGACGGTAGCTCCAGGTGACCATGAATAAAGCAGTGCATCAGACAAAGGTGTCAACCTAATGCTGTCACCCAAACAAATGGTAGTATCGTTGCCTGCATCAAGGCTAACAAACTCTTTAAGATCAACAAAAATCGAAGTGGTATTTTCGCAACCAGGAGCCTGGGTTAGCGTAACAGAATATCTCGTAGGAACTTTGGGTGTAACAATAGGATTTGAAATATTGGTGTTGTTTATTTGATAATTTGGTGACCATTTGAAAGTACCCAATCCAATTGCATTTAATTGCAATTTGTCTATCGAGCAAATAGTTGTATCCGATGGCAGTAAAAGGGTTGGCTTATCGTCAACCAAAACAGTTTTAATAAGGGTGTCTGTACAACCTATGCTATTCGAAACGATTAAAGAAACATCATAAGAACCATTTTGTAAATAAATGTAACTAGTTGAAGAAGTAGCAGCTGTATCATCATTTGCAGCAGTATTTCCAAAATCCCATTTCCATTTGTTGATTGTTCCGAATGCTGTAGTTGATGCATCTGTGAATATATAAGGAATTCCCTTACATGTTTGCTGTGAACTAAAATTTGGGGTGAATCCAGGAAATACTTTGGCAATTGTATAAGCTGTATCAGAACATTTTTGATCCTTGTTGGTAATTAACCTAACGGTATAATTCCCTGGAGAAGGAAAGGTGAATGTTGGAGAAGCTGCATTAGATACATCATCTGTTCTGGAAGCTATTCCAAAATCCCATTCATAAGAAACAATAAGAGGGCTGGTCGACAAATTTTTGAAATCAAGTACGAGTCCATTGCAAGTTGTATAGGTAGGATTTAAATCAGCTGCTGCAATGCTGCAACTAGCCACTTTTATGTGTAGGTCTTTTCGGTGAATATTGATAACTTTCCCATTTCGTTTCTCTTTTATTGAAACAGTGATTACGTAAATACCTTGAGACGGTGCGAGGCCAGAAATCAAACCAGTTTGAGGATTAATAACAACATTCTGACCAAATGGTATCGAAGAAGAAAATCCGAAACTATATGTTAAAGAAGAATATGGCGGAGCTGAAGACTGAGTTGGCGAAGGAGTACCAGAAGTACCTCCAAGGTATGCTTCATCAAAAAAGAATTCCAATTCATCGTTGTCAACATCTATTGCACCAAAATCATACTTAAATTGACTATTGGCACATACCAACGCAGTATCAGATGCTTTGAAAACAGGTGTACTATTTAATGGGCCGTTTGCAACATCTAAAGTACCTGGTATGTTTGTAGTATAAGTAACCCCAGCATTTTGTGAATTCACCACGTTAAAAATTCCATCGATTCTGCAACAACGCTGATAAGATACTGTATATCCACTCAAAGAAAAAGGCAACTCTACAGTAGTGCCATAATAACCAATTTGATAACAAATCCTTGGGGGATTGCTAATACAGGGATCCGGACTTGTCAGTGAAACAGTTTCTGTCTTTTCCAATGCAGCCCTTTCATTTAAAAAGAAACTGCTTGCTCCAAAAGGAAAAATGGTGATTATAGATGTTTGATCAAGCTGAGCTCCATCAGTATCACAATCTCGATATAATTTCAGGGTTATCCGGTATCTAGCGGAATTAGCTGTTGTGCCAGCTCCCAAATAAACGTAACTCATTTCACCACCGGCAATATGCTTGGCGAACGTGGGCAAAGCCATCACCAAAAAAAATAAAAAAAAATAAACTTTTTTCAACATTTGATATTTTTATGACAAAGCCCTCATAATAAGTTTAAAATTAATTCATTGTTAGCGTAATTTTCTATCTATAACAAAATGAATCTTTTCGAACTATTGGTTTAACTTCTTTTTATCATTTTTCCCAATCATCCATGACCTATAGGAGAGTAAAATAATCAACGGAAGCAAAGCAACATTTATTTTACCGGCAAACAAAAACATAGAAACAATCAGTATTAACAACATAATGCTGTACACTAAAAAATAAATCTTAGCAAAAACATTCTCTTTGTTGATATAAAAAGCTGCTATGATATTGAGAGGAAGGGCCCAAAATAAATTTATGTTATACCTAAAACTCAGATGATCTGTTCCAAACCACATAAAAGACAAGACACATCCAAATATTCCAACAAGTAAAAAGAGATAAAAATCTAGTTTATTCACAATCAAATCAGAATGTTTAAATTTCACATTCCAAAGAACTAAAAATATTATAGAAAAAACACTGAAGAAAAATATAGGAGTTTGCCATAATGGAAGCTTTTCTGGCTTTGGCTGCATATCAACCAACAATGTTTTTTCTTCCGAAACCAGCTTCTTATCACCCCACTTTGATATTCCAACTCCCTTTAAAAGATAGTCTGGCAAAAACATCGATTCAAAAACACTCATATTATGGTCTGAATCTAACCCTAACAAAAGGTCAATGCCCAATTTTATCCAAGACATTTCAGCCCTGTTTAAATAAAAATGCAAATAATCTCTATAGGTTGAAGTTGTTTTTGAAACTAGAAACTTATTGTTGCTACCTCTTGAAGTACCATTAAAAATGATGTCCCTCAACCTTGTTGTGCAATTATCTTTTAAAAAATCATACTTATAATATCGATTTTCTTCTTGTAAATTTTTAAATAGGTTGGATTGAATCAATTCTTTTTCGGTGCAGCTAAATGATAAAACTTGCTCTGTAACTCCTCTGTGAAAATATTCACTCTCGTAGAGAAAATTTTGGAATGTTTCCTGACTTAAAGAATAAAGTAATTTACCCCTGACAAACTTGGAATAAAAATTTGGATCATTGAAATCAAAAGTGCCAAAATTATAAATAATATCGGTTTGAGAAACAGAATCCACAACCCTCAATGCACTATGTCCAAACACAGAATAAAGTTCTTGTCCTGGACTGACCGTCAATAAACTTATTCTCAGTCCACAACTATCTGGCGAAGCAGATGCCGGCTTAAAAAAAAGCAAGGTAGAAAACAGAAGAATCAACAGTTTATTCATTGACTTAAAAAATTATCGACTATAATTTGGAGATTCTTTGGTGATGGCAACATCATGGGCATGACTTTCCTTCATCCCAGCTGCCGTGATTTTTATAAATTGGGCCTCTTGAAGTGTTTCGATGTTTTTTGCTCCGCAATACCCCATGCCAGCGCGTAATCCACCAACATATTGGGTAATAACTTCACTTAATGTACCCTTATAAGGAACCCTTCCTTCAATACCCTCAGGCACCAATTTCTTAATACCTTCTTCGGCATCTTGAAAATAACGGTCACTGCTACCCTGTTGCATGGCTCCTATCGATCCCATGCCTCGGTACTGTTTGAATTTTCTTCCTTCATAAATGATTGTTTCCCCAGGACTTTCTTCAACTCCAGCAAAAACACTTCCCATCATTACGGTTGAAGCACCTGCCGCTATTGCCTTAACAAAATCACCAGTATATCTTATTCCACCATCTGCTATGATGGGTATGTTCATCTTTTTCAATGCGGAAGAGGCCTCAAGAATAGCAGTAATTTGAGGAACACCGGCACCCGCCACGATACGTGTCGTACAAATTGAACCAGGTCCGATTCCCACTTTTACACAATCAGCCCCAGCCTCTGCCAAAGCTTTTGCACCAGCCGCAGTTGCTACATTTCCTGCTATTATATTTATTTTATTAAAGTTTTTTCGAAGGATTTTCAACGAATCAACTACACCTTTTGTATGACCATGGGCACTATCCAAACAAACAACATCCACTCCTATCTGTTGCAAGGCTGCTGTTCTATCTAACATGTCTTTTGTAATGCCTAGAGCGGCACCAACCCTCAAGCGACCAAACTCATCTTTAACAGCATTTGGACAGCTTTGCAATTGCAAAATATCCCTATAAGTTATCAATCCAATAAGTTGTCCCGATTTACTTACAACCGGTAATTTTTCTATTTTGTAGTTCTGAAGTATTTTTTCAGCTTTGAATAGGTCTGTTCCCTCTGGTGCTGTCACCAGATTTTCACTTGTCATTACCTCACTAACCTTTTTTTTCTTATCAGTTTCAAATCTTAGGTCACGATTGGTTAATATGCCCACCAATTTATTTGCTGAGTTTACAATGGGAATACCGCCAATTTTATTGTCTTTCATCAGTTTGAGTGCGTCTGCAATGGTGGCATCTATTTGCAAAGTAATCGGATCGATGATTAAGCCACTTTCGCTTCGCTTTACACGACGAACTTGTTCAACTTGGTTTTCTATAGACATGTTTTTATGCAAAATGCCTATTCCGCCTTCTCGGGCCAAAGCAATTGCCAATGGAGCTTCCGTTACGGTGTCCATTGCTGCTGATAACAATGGAATATTTAATGTAATGTTTTTGGTAAGTTGAGCTGCTATGTTAACTTCTCTGGGTAAAACTTCAGAATAAGCCGGTACCAGGAGTACATCATCGAAGGTTAAACCTTCACCAAAAAATTTGGGAGTTTGTTGTTGCGTTCTTGTTGCCATATGCGAAGATAATAAAAATTTAAAAAAATATCAATTTGTGGTTTTAAATAGCTTTCCAGGAAACGAGACAACAAGACTTTTCATTTCTAAAGAAAGAATAATTGCAGCTATTGCACTGGGTTTCATTGAAGAGGTATAGCTGATTTCATCAATTGAAATGGGTTGTTTTTCCCGAATAATTTCGTAAATTATTTTTTCGTTAACTTCTAAAACCAAGAATAATTCTTGTTGAATTATTTTTTTTTGATGATTTATTGGGGCCCAGTTCATAAACTCCACAAGGTCCTTTCCGCAAGTAATCAAGTTTGCCTTATGTTGCCGAATGAGCTGATTGCAGCCACTACTATGTTCATCAAGAGCCCTACCTGGATAAGCTAAAACATCTTTGTTATAACTATTCCCAATATCTGCAGTAATCAAGCTGCCTCCTTTTTCACTACTTTCAACAACAACGATGGCATCAGACATGCCTGCAACAACCCTATTTCTTCTGGGGAAATTTTGCTTATCTGGCTTTGTAGCATGAAAAAACTCCGTTAATAATCCTCCATTGCCTATCATTGAGGTAGCAAGCTCTTTATTTGCAAATGGATATAGGTAATCAAACCCATGGCCTAATACAGCAATTGTTGGGATTTTATTTTTGACTGACTCTTTATGCACCATCGTATCAATGCCGTAAGCTAGTCCACTAATAACCAGTACCGTATGTGACGCTAAAGTTGATACTAATTCTGAAACGCGTTCCCTTCCATATTCTGTTGGAGTTCTTGTTCCTACTATGCTGATGATTTTATCTTCGTTTAAATTAGCATTTCCTTTGTAATAAAGCACGTGTGGTGAATCAATGCAATTTTCTAACCGATGTGGGTAAGATACAAATCCCTTAACAAGAACTTGAATGTGATTCTTATGAACAAATTCAATCTCTTTTTTTACCTGATCGAAATCCCTAAACTGCTTGATCTGTGAAGCCCTTACAGCACCAAAACCTGGAAGGTGCTCCAATTCTCGCTTGCTGGCTTTAAATATTTCTTCAGCGGTATTGAATTGCTTTAACAAAATCCCAATTTGTATGTCGCCTATTTGCGGTATTTTGGTTAATGCAATGTGATATAATAACAAATCTTCATTCATGTATCAGGGGAATAATATCCTGCAATATTATCCACTTACACGCATGCTAAGATGTGAAAAGTCTCCTCCTTGTTTGTTTTTTCCCCATTCAAAATGGATGAAAAAACAGTTTGTATCTATTGAAAATCTTACTTTGCAATGATAACAACTTCTGTTCTTCTGTTCAAAGCTCTTCCCTCCTCCGTATCATTGGATGATATTGGATTTGTTGTACCATA
>Ga0164294_10002039_pt1 | contig 18474 bp, 18 predicted proteins | sample GEODES005metaG_FD_111479 | JGI IMG/M metagenome (GOLD analysis project Ga0164294, IMG submission 111479) | Oligotrophic lake water microbial communities from Sparkling Lake, Wisconsin, USA - GEODES005 metaG | ecosystem: Environmental > Aquatic > Freshwater > Lake | place: USA: Sparkling Lake...
CGCCATCGTCGACGCCTGTTGCACAGCTTGGAACAAACTCATCAGCGCGCCAGAGACCATCACCTCAATCGCAACACGGCATTGGGTAAACGTGTCAGTTCATTAGACGATTGGTATAAATCCGCCCGGCGTCGACGCGCAGCGGGATGGTGGGCACGCAGCCCTTATCTTCGCCGAGCGCCTCGCCGGTCTTGAGCGAGATGTTCCAGTTGTGCAGCGGGCAGGTGACCATATTGCCGTGAACGATCCCTTGCGATAGCGGGCCAGACTTGTGCGGGCACTTGTTGACCAGCGCGTAAAACTCGTTGGCAAGCGTGCGGAAGACCGCAATTTCCTGAGCGCCCACTACCGGCAACGTGCGGGCATTGCCGGGGGAGATTTGATCCACCGGGCCGATATCGAGCCAGTCGCCGATCATTGGGACGGCTCCATCTGCAGTGGACGGATTTCGGCCATGTGGCTGTGCAGGTCGGCATCCTCGCCCGCCGCGCGCTTCGCCCAGGGATCGTCTTGCATGTAGGTCTGCGAATGGCGGAACCGACGCGCGAGCACCCCGATCGCATCGGGATCATCGAGCAACGCCGCCTTGACATGATCCAGCCCGACACGCTCGATCCACGGCGCGGTGCGTTCAAGATAGTGCGCTTGTTCGCGGTAAAGCTGCACGAACGCAGCGCAGACATCCATTGCTTCGTCCTCGGTGGCTACTTTGCATAAGAGGTCGGTGACGCGAACCTTGATCCCGCCGTTGCCACCGACGTGCAGTTCGTAGCCGCTGTCGACGCAGATCACCCCGAAGTCCTTGATCGTGGCTTCGGCGCAATTGCGCGGGCAACCGCTCACGGCGATCTTGAACTTGTGTGGCATCCAAGAACCCCAGGTCATGCGTTCGATCTTCACGCCAAGCCCGGTCGAATCCTGCGTGCCGAAGCGGCACCATTCGGAGCCGACGCATGTCTTCACCGTGCGCAGTGATTTGCCGTAAGCGTGGCCCGAGACCATGCCCGCCGCGTTGAGGTCGGCCCAGACCGCGGGCAGATCCTCTTTCTTTATGCCGAAAATGTCGAGCCGCTGCCCGCCCGTAACTTTGACCAGCGGCGCGTTGAACTTCTCGACCACATCGGCAATCGCGCGCAGTTCCTTGGGGCTGGTGATGCCGCCCCACATGCGCGGCACGACCGAATACGTGCCATCCTTCTGGATATTGGCGTGCATCCGTTCATTGACGAAGCGGCTCTGCTGGTCATCCTTGTATTCGCCCGGCCACGCGCAGAGCAGGTAATAATTGAGCGCCGGACGGCACGAGGCGCAGCCATCGGGCGTGGACCAGTGCAATTCCTGCATCAGCTGGGGGATGGCGCGCAGCTGCTTTTCGAGGATCAGGCGTCGCACGTCGTCGTGGCTGAAGCGGGTGCATTTGCACACCGTCTTGGGGCCGGACTGCACTTCGCCGCCAAGCGTCAGCGCGAGCAGGGTTTCGACAAGAACGGTGCAAGAGCCGCAGCTGGCCGAGGCTTTGCAAGTGCTGCGCACCGCATCGAGGCTGCGTGCTCCCGCGTTGATCGAGGCGACCACTTTGCCTTTGGAAACCCCGTTGCAACCGCAAATTTCCGCATCGGCAGCAAGAGCGGCAACGGCGGCGCTAGGGTCCGCTAAAGTGCCCCCTGTAGCAAAGGCCTGGCCGAAAATCAGCGCCTCGCGGATGCCCGCTATGTCTTCGCCTTTGCGCAGCAAGTCCAAGTACCACGCGCCGTCGGCAGTATCGCCATACAGCACTGCGCCGACCAAGCGGTCGTCTCTCACCACAACGCGCTTGTAAATGCCGCGCGCGGCATCGCGCAGCACGATGTCCTCCGCCCCTTCCCCGCCGGAAAAATCCCCCACCGAAAACAGGTCGATGCCCGATACCTTGAGCTTTGTCGAAGTGACCGAGCCTTCATAGCCCGTTGGCGATCCGGTGGCATGATCGGCCAGCGCGCGGCACATCTCCCAAAGCGGCGCAACGAGGCCGTAGCAAGCCCCGCGGTGCTGCACGCATTCGCCCACGGCCAGAATTGCCGGGTCTGAGGTGACCATGTGATCATCGACCAGGATGCCGCGTTCGACATCGAGCCCGGCGGCCTTGGCCAGCGCGGTGGCAGGGCGGATGCCGACGGCCATGACCACGATCTGCGCGGGAAACTCGCGGCCATCTTTCAGGCGGACGCCGGTGACGTGGCCATCGCTGCCGGTGATTTCGGCGGTATCGCCGCCGGTCACGATGGTTTGACCGCGCCGTTCCAACTCTGCTTTCAATAGCCAGCCCGCCGCTTCATCAAGCTGCCGCTCCATCAGCGTCGGCATGATGTGCACCACGGTGACGGCCATGCCGCGCAGCGCGAGACCATGCGCTGCCTCCAGGCCGAGAAGACCCCCACCGATGACCACTGCGCTGCCGCCACCAGCGGCCTTCCCGACATCGGCAGCGGTAAGCATGCGGTCTACATCATCCAGATCGCGGAACGTGACGACCCCGGCCAGCTCGCGCCCCGGCACCGGGATGATGAACGGATCGGACCCGGTGGCGATCAATAGCCGGTCGTATGTTGCGGTCCGGCCCGAGCGCGCAGTGATGGTGCGGCTGGCGCGGTCGATTGCGGTGACCGGATCGCCCGCCACCAATGTGATCGCATTGTCGGCGTACCACGCGGCATCGTTGATGACGATTTCGTCGAAGGTCTTTTCGCCAGCCAGCACTGGCGAGAGCATGATGCGGTTATAATTGACGCGCGGTTCAGCCCCGAAAATCGTCACGCTGTAGCGCGCAGGATCGCGGGCGAGGATTTCCTCTACTGCGCGGCACCCGGCCATGCCGTTGCCGATCACGACCAGCCGTTCGCGCAATGGCGCGTCGAAGGTTTTCTCGCGTAATGTGTTCAGGGCGGTCACGTGGGGGCTTCCCTTGGCAGAGTTCGTCGCGATCGGGACGCTTGCACACCTTGGCGAAAAACTTACTGTACACTTGTTTACTGGTTATGATATCACAGCGCGCAGGTCAATAGGTGCACAAGCTAGGGGCTATGGGGCAGTTGAGTGAAGTATGCGCGCTTGTCTCGACCGAAGGCAGACAGCACGTCGGGATTGCCATGCCCATGGGCAACCGGTCGTGCGCCGATGAGATGTGCGGCAAGCCGCAACCGGCGCTATCTTGGGCGCCACGACGACGCGATCCGTAACCGCCAATGATGACAAGGAACTGATCCGATGAAGGCAACCGCCGCCGTTCTCAACCAGCCGAATGGCCCCTTCTCGATCGAGGCGATCGAGGTCGCGCAGCCGCAAGCCGGCGAAGTGCGCGTCGCGATCAAGGCGGCGGGTATTTGCCATACCGATCTGGTGGTCGCCTCGGGCGCGATGGGACTGCAGTTCCCCGCGATTCTCGGCCACGAGGGGGCCGGCATCGTCGACGCCGTCGGCGAAGGTGTGACCAGTGTATCGCCGGGCGACAAGGTGTTGCTCACCTTCAATTCGTGCGGCGCATGCAAGCCCTGCGGACGCCATGAACCGGCTTATTGCAGCAATTTCGTGCCGCTCAACATGATTGCCGCGCGCGGCGACGGTTCGACCCGCGTAACCCGCGAGGGCCAGCCGGTTTCCGACAACTTCTTCGGCCAGTCCTCGTTCGCCTCGCTCGCTATTGCCAATGAGCGCAACGTGCTGAAGGTGCATGACGACGCCAATCTCGCAGTACTCGCCCCGCTGGGTTGCGGCATCCAGACCGGGGTGGGCGGTGTCTTGCGATCGCTGGGTGCGAAAGCCGGCGAAGTGCTCGTTGTGCTCGGCGCGGGCGCGGTCGGGCTCTCCGCGGTGCTCGGTGGCCGGATCGCCGGATGCGCCGCGATCATCGTGGTCGAGCCGCAGGAAGGCCGCCGCGCGCTGGCGATGCAGCTTGGCGCGACCCATGCGCTCGACGGGCAGGGTGACATGGCCACCGCGGTGCGCGGAATCGTTCCCGAAGGCGCCGACATGGTGATCGACACCAGCGGCTATATGCCCGTCGTCGTGCAGAGCGTGAACATGATCGCCAATCGCGGACGGATCGGGTTGCTCGGTGTGCCGGGCTCGCTCGATGCCGCGCTACCGGTGCCGGTCGTGCAGTTCATCACGCAGGGCGGCACCGTGCGCGGGATCATCGAGGGCGATTCCGAGCCTGCGGTGTTCCTCCCCGAGCTTATCGCGCACCACAAGGCCGGGCGGCTGCCGATCGAAACGTTCATCAAGACCTATCGCCTGGACCAGATCAACGAGGCCATCGACGACGCCCATAACGGCAAGTGCGTCAAGGCCGTGCTCCTCGTCGATTGAGGCGCGGCCATGTGGCTCTATCCCGAAGTCAGAACACTGGGCGAGTTCATCGAATACCACGCGCGCATCGCGCCTGGTCAGCGCGCGCTGGTTTACGGTGATCGAACGATATCCTTCGCCGAGTATGATGCGGTGTCCAACCGGATAGCGAACGGGCTGCTGACGCAAGGCGCGGGGCCGGGTGACCGTATCGGTTTCCTTGGCCTCAACAGCCCCGATTTCTACTTTTCGCTCACCGCCACGGCCCGCACGCGCGCCGCCTTTATCCCTTTCAACTGGCGTCTTTCTGCCGCCGAACTGGCACAGCTCATCGACGACAGCGCCGCGCGGATCGTATTCGTTGAGCGCGCGCTGGCAGACCTGTGGAACACCGCAGCGGAAGCTTCAGTGTGTACCGTCGAGGTGATCTGGTTCGATGGTGAAGACACGCTTGAGCGCCGCTATTCCGGCGATAGTGCGACAAAGCCCGACCTGTTCATCAGCGAGGAAGACGTTGCCATCCAGCTCTATACTTCGGGCACCACGGGCAAACCCAAAGGCGTGATGCTGAGCCACGGCGGGTTCAACCGCATGCGGCTGTGCGAGCATTTTGAGCCGGCGTATGTGTGGCATGATGGCGACATTTTCATCAACCCATTGCCCAATTTCCACTTGCTCTCGATCGGGATCGCCTTCCAGTGCCTCTACAACGGTGTGGCGATTTCGATCGTCCGCCAGTTCGATCCCGGCATGATTTGCGAGACGATCCAGCGCGACCGCCCGACCTTGCTCACCCTCACCCCGACGATGATCCAGATGCTGCTCGATCATCCCCGCGCCGCCGAGACCGACTTCTCGTCGCTGCGGCTGGTGCTTTATGCGGGCTCGGCGATTTCGCTGGGCCTGATCCGGCGCGCGATCGCGCAGATGCCGTGCCAGTTCATGCAGTTTTACGGCGCAACCGAGGCCTGCGGGGCGTTCACGATCCTCAGGCCGGGGGAGCATGACCTTGAAGACGAGGCGAAGCTGCAAAGCTGCGGCCGCCCCTTGCCGCTGATCGAACTGCGCATTGTCGATGCTGGCGGGAACGATGTGCCCGATGGCGAGCCGGGCGAACTGATTGCGCGCGCCCCAGCCATCACGGCGGGGTACTGGAAGCAGGAAGACGCCACCGCAAAAGTGCTGCAGAACGGCTGGTATCGTACCGGCGATGTGGCGCGCCGCGACGCCGAGGGGCTTTACTACATCGTCGACCGGGTGAAGGACATGATCGTCTCGGGCGGTGAGAACATCTATTGTGCCGAAGTTGAGAACGCCCTCTCGACCCACCCGGAAGTGGCGCAAGTTGCGGTGATCGGGGTGCCCGATGTCCGCTGGGGGGAAGCGGTGATGGCTTGCGTGATCCGCACGCCGGGCAGCTGCCTCGATGAAGCCGCGCTGATCGCGCACGCACGGGCCCTGCTGGCAGGTTACAAGGTACCCAAGCGGGTGAGTTTCATGGAGAGCTTCCCGCTGGTTCCATCAGGCAAGGTATCGAAGAAGGACTTGCGAGCGCCCCATTGGGAAGGGACAACGCGCCAGGTCGGGTGACAATCAGGCGCTAGCGCACATCTGCAAATACCGGGTAGTCGGTGTAGCCGCGCGCATCGCCGACATAGGCAAAGTCCATGTCCGCCGCCGCGAGCGGGTGCCTGTCGCGCATGCGCGTCACGAGATCGGCATTTGCGATATAGGGCCGCCCGAACGAGACCGCATCGGCCTTGCCAGCGGCGATGCAGGCATCGGCGGCAGGCCCGTCGAAGCTGCCGTTCTGGATCACGATACCCCGAAAGATCGCCCGAATGCGCGCAATCACCGGGTTCTCGGGCCGGTCCATGAAGCCCGAAGCGATCGGTTCGATCAAGTGGATATAGGCGATGCCGAATTCCTGCGCCAAAGCAGCGACGGCATCGGCCAAAGCATCAGGGTTCTCATCACCCATGCCCTTGCGCGCGCTGGTCGGGCTGACGCGAATCCCAATCCGTTCGGAACCAGTTACTGCTGTGACGGCTTCAAGAACCTCCCGCAGCAGGCGCGTCCGGCCGACCAGATCGCCGCCATAGGCATCGGTGCGATGGTTGGCGTTCGATTGCAAGAACTGGTCAATCAGATAGCCGTTGGCCGCATGGATCTCGACCCCGTCGAACCCGGCGCGCAGTGCATTGGCAGCGCCCGTGCCATAAGCTTCAATGGCATGGGCAATATCCGCATGGGTCATTTCGCGGGGGACGACATAGGCCTTCATCGGCAAGAAACCGCCGTCATAGTCCGGCGGCGGCGGCGCAAACGTCTGCCCCTCCCCGGCGATGGGCGAAGGCCCAAGCGGCTGCGCGCCGCCAATATAGTCGGGCAGTACCAGCCGGCCCATGTGCCAGAGCTGCGCGAACATCCGTCCGCCCGCCGCGTGCACCGCGCTGGTCACCTCCGTCCAGCCAGCCACCATCGCGTCGCTCCACAGGCCGGGCACCCGATACCAGCCCATGCCGAGAGGATCGACTGCCGTTGCCTCGGACACGATCAACCCGCAATCCGCGCGCTGCGCGTAGTACTGCGCCATCATCGCCGTCGGGACATTGCCGGGAGTGGCGCGCGCTCGTGTAAGCGGGGCCATGATCACCCGGTTGCGAAGGGTGAGCGCACCCAGCTGCAGGGGCTGGAACAGCGCGCCAAGAGGATTGGCGGGACCAGTCACACCGGGTCCCAGCTGAAGACTTCGGCCGAGCGGTGCAGCGGATAAAAATCGTTCGCGAACTGCGCGAAAACCCTCTCGGCAATATCCTCGGGAGACCAGCCCTCGGCAGTGTGGGCGGTGCGCATCGGGCGCGGCTGCGAGAACAGGAATATCTCGTTGTTGCGCACGCCAAAGATCTGCCCACTGACGTTGGCAGCGTCATCACTGCACAGCGCGACGCACAAGGGTCCGATCTTGTTCGCATCGAGCTTCTTGAGACCCTCCACGCGCTTTTGCTGCTCGGGCGTGTCGGTCGGGATGGAATCGATCATGCGCGTCCACGCAAACGGCGCGACCGCGTTCGAGCGCACGCCGAAGCGCTGCATATCGAGCGCGATGGACTTCGACAGCCCGACGATGCCGAGCTTGGCGGCAGAATAGTTCGCTTGCCCGAAATTGCCGATCAGACCGCTGGTCGAGGTCATGTGGACATAAGCCCCGCTGCCCTGCTCCTTGAAGAAGGGCGCTGCCGCGCGGCTGGTGTTGAAACTGCCTATCAGGTGCACCTCGATCACCGCGCGGAAATCCTCGGGGCTCATCTTGTGGAAGTAGACATCGCGCAAGTTGCCCGCGTTGTTCACCACTCCATCGATCCTACCGAAGCTGTCGATAGCCGCCTTGACCATACGGCCCGCACCCAGCCAATCGGAAACGCTGTCGTGATTAGCGACAGCCTTGCCGCCTGCCGCGCGGATTTCTTCAACGACCTGCTCGGCAGGTGAACCCTCGTCCTGGCCTTCACCGCTCAGCGCCACGCCGAGGTCGTTGACCACCACCGAGGCCCCCGCCTCGGCCATGGCCAGCGCGATCCCGCGCCCGACACCGCGCCCAGCCCCGGTGACCAGCACCGCCTTACCGTCCATCATCCCCATGGAATTTTCCTCAATAGCTCTTGGGCAGGCCGAGCACCTTCTCGGCAATGAAACATAGGATCAACTGTTCGGTGATCGGCGCGATGCGGGTCAGCGCGCTTTCGCGGTAGAGCCGTTCGACGTGGTACTCCTTGGCATAGCCAAAGCCGCCATGGGTCGCGACCGCCTGCCACGCTGCATCGTGACAGGCACGGGCGGCGAGGAACTTGCAAGCGTTGGCCTCGGCCCCGCAGGGCAGACCCTGATCATAGAGGCGCGCGGCCTTCTCGACCATCAACCATGCGCTCTCTAGGTACATCCACTTTTCCGCGAGCGGATGCTGAATGCCCTGGTTCATACCGATCGGCCGGTCGAACACCACGCGTTCCTTGGCGTAGTTCACGCCCCGGCGCAGCGCATCGCGCCCGATGCCGATCGCCTCGGCCCCGATCAGGATGCGCTCGGGATTGAGGCTATGAAGGATGTAGCCGAAGCCCTTTCCTTCCTCCCCGATGCGGTCCTCGTCTGGAATGAACAGCCCATCTATGAAGATCGCGTTCGAATCCACCGCCTTGCGGCCCATCTTGTTGATCAGGCGCACATCGATTTTCGAGCGGTCGAGATCGGTGTAGAAGATCGTGATGCCATCGGTCGGCCGGGCGCAGTCCTCGAATTTGGTGGTGCGCGTCAGCAGCATGATCTTGTTGGCAACCTGTGCGGTGGAGGTCCAGACCTTCTGGCCGTGGACGATATAGCCGCCCGGCACCTTTTCTGCGAAGGTCTTGATGCGCGTGGTGTTGAGCCCGGCGTCAGGTTCGGTGAAGCCGAAGCAGCACTGGTCCTCGCCCGAAACGAGCCGCGGCACCCAGCGCGCCTTCTGCTCGGGTGTGCCCTCCACCACGATGGGGTGCGGGCCGAACAGGTTGATGTGAATGGTCGAAGCCGCCGCGAACCCGCCGCCGCAAGCCGCGACCTCGCTCATCATCGTCATCGCCTCGGTCACGCCGAGGCCCGAGCCGCCAAATTCCTCCGGCATGGTGATGCCGAGCCAACCACCATCGGCCATCGCGCGGTGGAACTCGCGCGGGAACTTGCCGTCGTCATCGCGGGCCAGCCAGTAATCATCGCCGAACGGAGCACAGGCGGCGCGGACGCCTTCGCGAATAGCCTGAAGGTCTTCCTCGGTGGGAAGCGGGCGAGTTGGGGTCATGCGGTTTCTCCGACGGCTGCCAGCGTCTTCAGCGCGGCCTTGAGATGCGGGATATCGACCATCTTGCCGTCGATCCCGAGCGTGCCGGCGTCGGGATTGGCAGCGAAAGCATCCACGATCCGGCGGGCATGCGCGACCTCCTCGTCCGAAGGGGTGAAGCAGCGGTTGATCGTGGCCACCTGATCGGGATGGATCGCGATGCGACCAAGGAACCCGTCGCGGCGGGCACGGCGGCAATCGGCCTCAAGACCATGCCCGTCGCGGAAATCGGCGTAGAGCGTATCAACCGGCACCACGCCGGCCGAAGCCGAGGCAAACAGGCACAGCGAGCGCGCGAAGCGATAGGGCTCGGTCCACTGGCCGTCCGGTTCCTTGTTGTCCGTCGCGCCGATCGCGGCCGCCAGGTCTTCCGCGCCCCACGTCAGGCCGACGAGGCGCGGATGCGGCGGCGTATAGCTGCCAAGCGCAAACATCGCCTGAGGGGTTTCGGTGGCGACGACCATGATCTTGACAGTGCCAGGCGCCATTCCGGCAGCGGCTTCCAGCGGATCGATCATCGCTGCAATCGTCGCCACATCGTTAGCGCCATTCGCTTTTGGCACCAGAATGCCCGCCAGCCCCGGGCGCACCACAGCGGCCAGATCGTCGGCGGTCAGGCCCGTATCGAGCGGATTGACGCGCACGAACAGGCTGGCCTCGACAGCGCTTGCCTCGCCCAGCCATCCCGCCACCAAATCGCGCGCGGCGGCCTTCATCGAAGGCGCGACCGCATCCTCCAGATCGAGGATCAGCACATCCGCACCCGCCGCGCGGCCCTTGGCGAACTTGCGCGCGCTGTCTCCGGGCACAAACAGTAGCGAGCGCAGCCTCATGCGACCGGCTTCTTCATCATCAGCGCGTTGCGCACGGTGCGGCACACGACTTCGTCGCGCTGGTTGAGCCCGATGTGTTCGAAAGTGACGATGCCCTGCGTAGGGCGGGATTTGCTCTCCCGCAGTTCCAGCACCCGGGTTTCGGCGCGGAGCGTATCGCCCGAGAACACCGGCTTGGGAAAGGTCGTCTCGGTCATGCCGAGATTGCCGACAGTGGTGCCCATCGTGGTATCCTGCACGCTGAGCCCGATCACCAGCCCGAGGGTAAAGATCGAGTTCATCAGCGGCTGGCCGAACTCGGTGCCTGCGCAATAGGCGTGATCGATGTGGATCTGCGCCGGATTGTAGGTGAGCGAAGAAAACAGGCTGTTCTCATAATCGAGCACGGTCTTGCGGACCTCGTGCCGGAACACCTGCCCCACCGTGAATTCATCAAACCACAGACCCGCCATTGCACTATCCCTGTCAGTTGAGCCGGCCGAGGATCGCAACCGCAGCCACGCTGTTGAACGGCGACCCGCCAAGGTTATGCGTCAGGCCGAAATCGACCTTGCTCCGCTGGCGTTCGCCTGCCCGGCCCTGAAGCTGGGTATAGACTTCATAGGCCATGCGCAGCCCCGATGCACCGACCGGATGGCCAAAGCATTTAAGCCCGCCATCAAGCTGGCACGGGATCGCGCCACCTGCATCATAGCGCCCATCGAGGATATCGTTTGGCGCGCGGCCTTCTTCCGACAGCCCGAGGTCCTCCATGATCACCAGCTCGGTAATCGAAAAACAGTCGTGAACTTCGGTCATGTCGAGCTCGGCGCGCGGGTCGCGGAGGCCCGCTTCGGCATAGGCGCGTGCGGCGGCAACGCGAGTATTGGGCACCGAGGCGCCATCCCATGCGCCAAACTGCATTTCCCAGCCATTGCTCGCCGAAAGCTGAATCGCCTTGATCGTCACCGGATCGGCCTTGCCCAGCGCGCGGGCGATCTCGGGCGTCGTGACGATCGCCGCCGCAGCGCCGTCCGAAACCCCGCAGCAATCGAACAGGCCGAGCGGATCGGCGATCAGCGGCGCGTTCAGGATCTTGTCCATGTCGACCGCACCGCGCAGATGCGCCTTCGGCGATAGCGCGCCGTTCTGGTGGCTCTTCCACGAAACATGCGCCATCGCGCGCTTGAGATCGCCCGCCGCGATGCCATGGCGCGCGGCATAGGCGCCCGCAAGTTGCGCGAACGTGCCGGGGGCAGAGCCATAAGGCATCCACAAGTCGTTCTGCATGCCCTTCGTACGCAGCGGCAGGCCGCCGTAGCCGGTGTCCTTGAGCTTCTCGACGCCGATCGCCAGCGCGATATCCACCGCGCCCGAAGCCACGGCATAAGCCGCGCCGCGCAGCGCCTCGGTGCCCGTGGCGCACATGTTTTCGACGCGAGTGACCGGCACCTTGTCCAGCCGGAGCGCGTGTGCGGCGGGAAGAGCGCTGTTGCCGACGTTGATGTCATCGAGCGCATTGCCGACCCAGGCGGCTTCAATGCGTGCGCGCTCGATCCCGGCATCGGCCAGCGCTTCGACGAACGCCTCGACCATAAGCCCGTCCGCACCCACATCCCAGCGCTCACCAAAACGCGTGCAACCCATGCCGATGATGGCCACCTTGTCGCGAATTCCCTTGGCCATTAGCCTTCTCCCTGCACGGGTCGCACCAGCGGTGCGGCCTTCCAGAAGTAAGTGCGAAAGCCAAGACGGCGGTTTTGTGCCTTGATGCGCAACCGCATCCGCACTCGATCACCCACGCGGAAGCCCTCTGCCGGGCGGTTGACCATTTCCATCAACACGCGGGCACCATTGTCGAATTGCACGAGGCCGAAATCGAACGGCGGATCGGGGCTGAAGTTGAGCCGGTCGGCGGTGATCGATACGATGGTTGCCTCCAGATCGGCGAGTCGAACGTCCTCCATCACTTCAACTTGCGAGAGCGCGGGATTGACCGGGAAAGCGCTCTTTGGAAACTGCACGCTGCCGGTGCTGTCGCGCCCGCCGACAAAGCCGATCATGTCGCGCCCCACGCGTTCGAGGACGGTTGCCTGTGCCTTTTGCTCGAATTCGGCGCGCATGCCCCAATCGAGCTCAACCGATCCGGTGAGGCTGAGGAAGCGGGAGAAACTGGCCAGCAATTGCCCTTCCTTTAGCGCGGCCCCCATCGTTGCTGCCCCGAGAACCGGACGGGCCACTTCGAACACCATGGCATCAGCGCCGCTGCCAAAGCCCAACAGCAGCACAAAATCACCGGCCTTTGCCGGATCGAGCGCCAAGCCAAGTCCGAACAAGGCATGTGCAGCACCAAGATCGCCTGCATTATCGGAAACCGCTTCACAATGATTCGGGGCGGCACAGCCGAGCACCTTGGCCGCCGCGCGCCAACAGCCGCTGACTGGCTCGTGCACTGCGGCATGGGCAAGCTGGCCGGGCGTAATGCCCGCCGCCGCGCAGGCTGCGCGCACAACTGGCACCAGCACTTCGGCCACAGCGATGTCGCGCACGAAGCGCTCTTCATAGGAATAGGAGACCGGATGGTCGCGCGAAGCATAGCGGTCGACCAGATCGTGCGAGAGGCTGGCATGGCCGACCAGCCGCGCCGGCGCATCGGGCCCTGTGCGCACTGCCGCCGCGCCGTCGCCAAAGGCGAGCTGCGCTGCGCTGCCTGGCTGTGTGGGGCGCTGTTCTCCGGCCGTCACGATCTCATCACGAGCACTCAGCAATGCATCGAGCAAGGCCGATGTGGCGGCCCTCCGGGAATTCGCGGCGTCGGCGGTACGCACGGTGCGCGGCATCGCAAGAGCGTCAAGCGCTATGCCGCTCTGGGCGCGGTCCGTGAAGTAGGCCGAGGTCGAGGCAAAGCGTAGTGCAGACGGAGCGCTATCTCCACAGAGCGGACGCGCGGCTTCCACCGCCATGGTGAGGGCATCCTCGTCCCAATCGGCAACGGCACGCGCGCCCATTCTCGGCATCGGCAGGCCCGACCAGGCTAGTTCGCGCGAAGCGGTCTTCCGGTCGAGGCGCAGTAGCGGAAGATAGCCGCCGAGCGCCCGAATTCCGAACGATTCCGCAACCCCTGACACCCGCATCTCCTCAATTCCATACGCTATCTCGTCGCTGCCAGGTGCGGGTTCCCACGCGCTCGCGCTTGACAGTCTCGAATTTTGTAGTAAACTGCTTAACATTATCTGGCAAGAGCAATCGACCACTCCGCCAGGTCAACCCGGGACGGAGGGGTAGATGAGCATTTTTTCGTGCGACGCGCTGGCCTGCCTGACCATCGTATCGGCGGGCGGCCAATGCATCACCGGACCGGAGTGGTGTGCCAACCTCCCCAATCTCAAGCCTGGCCAATGGGCTGCCGCGCACGATGTCCTTGTCGTATCTGTCGCCAGGCAGACGTTCCAGCGCGCTTAAGGGCGACCCCATGATTGAACGTTCAATATTCCAGCCCGAGCATGAAATGTGGCGCCAGACGGTGCGACATTTCGTCGAAACGGAAATCGTCCCCTTCCATGACCAATGGGAGAAGGACGGGATCGTGCCGCGCGAGCTTTGGTTGAAGGCAGGCGAAGCTGGCATGCTGTGCTGCACTGTGCCCGAGGAGTACGGCGGGCTCGGCCTCGACTATCTGTTCGACGTGGTAGTGTTCGAGGAATTGTGGCGCGTTGGTGCCAGCGGCCCCGGTTTCCTCATCCACACCGATCTGGTCGCCACCTACATCCTCAGCGTCGGCAGCGAAGAACAGAAGCGCCATTGGCTGCCCAAGATGGTGCGCGGCGAAGCGATTGGGTCACTCGGGATGACCGAGCCGCACGCGGGCAGCGACCTCAAGGCGATCCGTACCAAGGCCGAACGCGATGGCAACCACTTCGTTATCAACGGGCAGAAGGTGTTCATTTCCAACGGCCAGATGTGCGACGTGCTGGTACTCGCGACGAAGACCGACAGCATGGCCGGCGCCAAGGGCGTGACGCTGTTCCTCGTCGATGCCGCGCTGCCCGGCTTCAAGCGGGGCAAGAACCTCGACAAGCTAGGGATGAAAGCACAGGACACCTCCGAGCTATTCTTCGACAACTTGCGTGTCGATGCCGATGCGATGCTGGGCGAGGAAGGCAAAGGCTTCGCATTGATGATGACCAAGCTGGCGCAGGAGCGGCTGGCGCAGGCGATCCGGTCGGCCACCGTGATCGACACCGTCATCGACTACACGGTGGAATACACCAGCGAACGCAAGGCCTTCGACCAGACCATCGCCGACTTCCAGAATACCCAGTTCGTGCTCGCCGATCTGAAGGCGCGCAGCGTGATGGCACGCGTGTTTACCGACAAGTGCATCGACCTGTTTATGAAAGGCGAGCTCGATCCGGTCGATGCCGCCATGGCCAAGATGGTTACGTCCGAACTGCACTGCGAGACGGTCGACAAGTGCCTGCAATTGTTCGGCGGCTGGGGCTACATGTGGGAGTACCCAATCGCGCGCGCCTATGCCGATGCGCGGATCGTCAAGATCGCCGGCGGCTCCATCGAGGTGATGAAAACAATCATTTCGCGCGACATGTTCAAGGGCAAGCTGAGCAGAAAAAGGTGAACCGGCTTACTCTTTCCCTTGCGCAAGGCACTGCTGCAGTTAGTCCGGAAGACATCTCTCCCGGAGTCTCCTTGATGATCCAGAAAAATCTCGATTCCAGCTTGCGTTTCGGCTTCCTCATTCACGATGTCTCGCGTCTGCGCCGCATCGTGGTCGACCGTGCGCTGAAACCGCTCGGATTGACGCGCTCGCAATGGTGGGTACTGGCCTTCCTCTCGCGCCGCGACGGCATGACGCAAACCGCGCTCGCGGCCGATCTCGACCTTACCAAAGTGGCGATCGGCGGACTGATCGACCGGATGGAGTCGGGCGGTTTTGTCGAACGCCGCGCCGACGAGCGCGATGCGCGCGCGCGCCGGGTCTTCCTGACCCGTGCCGGGCTCAAGCTAGTTTCGACCATCCGCGAAAGCGTCGATGCGGTCGAGGCCGACATTCTGGCCACAGTCAGTGAAGACGAACTCGACGCTGCGGCGCTCGTGCTCGTGAAGATCAAGAACCGCCTGCTCGATCTGGCTGGCGGCGAAGCAGAAGGTGGACAGGACTTCGATCTCTGACCGCCGAACAGGAATGGAGGAATACGTGAGAGGATTGGACGGGAAGGTCGCCATTGTCACCGGCGGCGGGCAGGGTATTGGCCGGGCATTGACGCTGCGGCTGGCGGCAGAAGGCTGCAAGGTTGCGATCTTCGACCTCAGTTCTGCAGCAGGCGATGAAACCGCGCAGCTAGCTGGTCCCGGTGCCACAGTGCGCACTTGGCAGCTTGATGTCAGCGATCTGCCCGCCGTTCAGGCCGCAGTCGAAGCGGTCGAGGCCGAGATGGGTCCGATCTGGGTGCTGGTCAACAATGCGGGCTGGGACCGCCCTGCCCCGTTCCTCAAGACCACCCCCGAGTTCTGGGACAAGGTCATCGCGATAAACCTTACCGGCAATCTCAACACCCATTTCGCGGTGGCCGGCAAGATGGTCGAGCATGGCGGCGGGCGCATCATCAACATCGCCTCGGATGCTGCCAAAGTCGGCACCGCGATGGAAGCGGTCTATTCGGCCTGCAAGGGCGGCCTGATCAGCTTCACCAAGTCGATCGCCCGCGAACTCGCGCGCAAGAACGTACTGTGCAACGCTGTCTGCCCCGGGCCGACCAACACCCCGATGATGGCGGAAGTCGCCGGCACCGGCCCGGAGGCAGAGAAGTGGAAGGCCGCGCTCGAACGCGGCATTCCATTGGGCCGCATGGGCGAACCCGAGGATTATGCCGGGATCGTCGCGCTCCTTGCCTCGGATGACGGCGCCTACATCACCGGCCAGGCCATCTCGGTCTCTGGCGGCATGAACATGGTCTGATCGGCGCGAAGAACACCCTCAGACGCCAAAACAACAGGAAAGGACGCGCCATGAGCACCCCCGAATTCGAAGACATTCTCTATGAAGTACGCGGACGCGCCGCATGGGTCACCATCAACCGGCCCAAGCTTTACAACGCCTTTCGCGCGCAGACCATCGAGGAACTGATCGCCGCGTTCAAGCTGGCCGCCGATGACAAGGGCGTCTCTTCGGTCGTGTTGACCGGCGCGGGCGACAAGGCCTTCTGCACGGGCGGCGACCAAAGCGCGAAAGACGGCCAGTATGATGGCCGCGGCATTGTCGGCCTGCCGATCGACGAGTTCCAGTCGATTATCCGCGACATTCCCAAGCCCGTGATCGCGCGCGTCAACGGCTTCGCCATCGGCGGCGGCAATGTGTTCGCGACGCTGTGCGACCTCACTATCGCGGCGGACACGGCCAAGTTCGGCCAGGTCGGCCCCAAGGTCGGCTCGGTCGATGCCGGCTGGGGCACGGCGTTCCTTGCCCGCCATGTGGGCGACAAGAAGGCGCGCGAGATGTGGTTTCTGAACCTACAGTATACCGCGCAGGAAGCGCTCGAAATGGGCCTGGTGAACAAGGTCGTTCCGGCCGCCGAACTCGACGCCGCGGTCGACGCGTGGACCGAAATGCTGGGCCAGCGCTCTCCGACTGCACTTGCTCTCGCCAAGCGAAGCTTCAATGCCGACAGCGACAACATTCGCGGCATCTCGATGATGGCGCTCAACTCGGTGAAACTGTTCTACGATACCGAGGAATCGAAGGAAGGCATGCGCGCCTTCCAGGAAAAGCGCGCGCCGGAATTCCACAAATACGTCAAGTAAGCAGGCCCGAATGCGCGAAAAAGGGGCGCAGCACATGACACCGCGCCATCTGCGCCCCGGAGACCTGCCCGGCGTCCTCCCGCCGGGCGGCCTCACGCTCGTCTCGTCGAGCCCAGCGGAATCCGCTCTGCTTGGTGCCGAAGTCGCAGCCGCGGGCTCTGGGCTGGGAGCGATGACTTTCTCCGGAATCTTCGTCCCCGGTCTTAACAAAGCAGTCTGGAACGCGGGGCCCGAATCCCGCGTGCTGACGTTCTTTCAGACGCCCGAACTGCGCCGGGAAGGTTTGCGCAATGATTTCCGCGCCCTGTGCTACCAGGATATCCTGCGGCTCTATCGGCGGGAAAGGCCCGCTGCGGCGCTGTTCATGTGCAGCCCGCCGGACGCCCAAGGCAACTGTAGCTTTGGCGCCGAGACGGGCTTCATCGCTGCGCTTTGGCGCGAGATTCCGGTTCGTATCGCGCATATCAATCCGTCGATGCCGCGCACGCCAGGCGATGTTGGCATTCCTCTTTCAGAAATCACCGCCTGCTACGAACAGGACCAGTCGCTACTCGCGATGACGGGCGGAAGTGATGCGGTGAGCGAAGCGATTGCCACTGCGATCGCACCGCTTATACCCGATGGTGCGACCTTGCAGACCGGGCTCGGCAAGATCCCCGATGCAGTGCTGCGCGCGCTTTCCGGCCACCGCAACCTGCGCCTCCACAGCGGGCTCATTGGCGATGGCGCTCTGGCGCTCGTCCGCTCGGGAGCCATGGCGCCGGGCCGCTCCGCGCTGGTCGGCGTCGCTATCGGCAGCCCCGAACTCTATGCCGGGATGGACCACGAGCACTTCCAGTTTCGACCAGTGACGGTAACGCACGATCCGGCTACTCTTGCCGGGATCGAACGTCTGGTAACGATCAATTCGGGGATGGAAGTTGATCTTTACGGGCAGGTTCACGCCGAAGCCTCCTCGCGCGGATTCCTCTCCGGCCCGGGCGGTGCGGGTGATTATGCTCGCGGCGCGCGCGCCGGCGAAGGCGGACTGCGGGTGATCGCTTTGCCATCGGAGGCCGGTGGCAACAGCCGGATCGTTCAGGCCGGGCAAGGTCACGGCCCGGTTTCGCTGTCACGCTTTGATGTCGACATCGTTGTCACCGAACACGGCGTCGCCGATATGCGCGGACTGGGTCATGAGGCCCGTGCGCAGGCGCTCATCGCCATCGCTGCACCCCGCCACCGCGAAGATCTCGCCCGCAGTTGGCGCGACAGCATGCACGCGCTTCAGGAGAGATAGGATGTCGCTGAACAAGGTCATCATAAGTTGCGCGGTCACCGGGTCGATTCACACCCCGTCGATGTCGCCCTACCTTCCCGCCACCGCGCACGAAATTGCCGAGGCTGCGTTGGGCGCGGCGGAAGCGGGGGCCGCGATCGTTCACCTCCACGCGCGCGATCCGCAGGACGGCCATCCCGTTCATACCCCCCGAGGACTTCGAACCATTTCTGCGGGTGATCAAGCAGAGCAGCAACGTGGTGGTTAACCTAACCACCGGCGCATCGCCCTATATGCCGGTGGAGTACCGGGTGAAGCCCGCGGAAGTGTGGCAGCCCGAGGTTGCCAGCCTCAACATGGGTTCGATGAACTTCGGCCTGTTCCCGATGCTC
>Ga0164294_10002043_pt1 | contig 18448 bp, 17 predicted proteins | sample GEODES005metaG_FD_111479 | JGI IMG/M metagenome (GOLD analysis project Ga0164294, IMG submission 111479) | Oligotrophic lake water microbial communities from Sparkling Lake, Wisconsin, USA - GEODES005 metaG | ecosystem: Environmental > Aquatic > Freshwater > Lake | place: USA: Sparkling Lake...
AGCGATCAAAAGACGACGAAAAATGGTCGGGGCGGAGAGATTCGAACTCCCGACCCCCTGGTCCCAAACCAGGTGCGCTAGCCAGACTGCGCTACGCCCCGACAGTAAAATTTTTCTTGAAAGGAAAATTTAAAAAAGGAAATTGTGATTTTCGTTTTTCTTTCTTTTTTTCGAAGCGCGAAATAAACAAACAACCGCACCAAAAGTCAACCATGAAAATCACCAATAAAAAAACTTTTTTACTTTTTACATTTTTAACCCTTACACTACACATAAATTCTAGCTTTGCTTGGAATGGTTATGATTATGATAATAAAACCGCAATTGAAATTGGACCCGGAAATTTAGTTCGTGAAGGTTCAGTCTTTCAGTTTTATGATGCAAAAATGGATAATTACCGCACCGGAAAAATATTATTCATGGATTCAGTTGCCGGTGGCGCAAGACTTCAACTACAAGATCTCGACTCTAAAAAAGAGCGAACCTTTATCATGGAAGAACAACAATAAATCAAAATATAATGAAAGGAATTATACTCGCCGGAGGCAGCGGAACAAGACTTGCACCCTTAACAAACGTAATTAGCAAACAATTATTGCCGGTTTATGACAAGCCAATGATTTGCTATCCGCTTGCCACTTTGATGAATCTTAATATCAAAGAAATTTTAATAATCTCAACTCCGCAAGACACGCCAAATATTGAAAAATTTTTAGGCGATGGATCAGATTACGGATTGAAACTTTCTTACGCCGTGCAAGATGAGCCCAAAGGAATTGCCGAAGCATTTTTGATTGGTGAGAAATTTATTCAAAATGAAAATGTCTGCCTGATTTTAGGAGATAATATTTTTTATGGCGCAGAAATTAATCACGAAAATTTGGAAGATAAAATTTCCCAAGTTAAATCCGGCAAAATCGGCGGATTAGTTTTTGCTTATCATGTTTCTGACCCCGAAAGATATGGCGTTGTTGAGTTTGATGAAAATGATAGAGTTCATTCAATTGAAGAAAAACCAAAACAACCAAAGTCAAACTTTGCTGTTACCGGACTTTATATTTACGATTCTAACGTTACCCAAATTACCAAAGGTTTAAAACCATCAGCCCGCGGAGAACTTGAAATTACCGATGTAAATAATGCCTACTTACAAATGCAAAAACTCGGCGTAATAAAATTAAAACGCGGCTTTGCCTGGCTTGACGCCGGAACTCCAGATTCACTTTTGGAATCTTCGCAATTCATTCATACAATTGAAAAAAGACAGGGATTGAAAATTGCCTGCTTAGAAGAAATGGCTTATCGCAAAGAATTTATTGATAAAAATCAATTTATGAAATTGATAAAAAAATATAAAAAAACTTCGCCTTATAGGAAATATCTCGAACATATTAGTCACTAAAATGATTCAACTTTTAAACTTTGAAACCCACTTAGATCGAAGAGGGGCATTGGTTGCCATCGAATCATCAAAAAATATTCCCTTTGATATTAAAAGAATTTACTACCTTTTTAGAAACCAACCTCAATCCGTTCGCGCTCAACATGCTCACAAAAAGTTAAAACAAGTTTATATTGTGGTTTGTGGGAGCTGTAAAATGATGATTAGTGATGGCATAAAAAAAGAAATTATCACTCTTGATAATCCTGGAATTGGAATATTTTTCACTGAAGTAATTTGGCGCGAATTATTTGACTTTAGTTCAGATTGCGTCTTGATGGTTTTGGCTGACGATTTTTATAAAGAAGAAGATTATATCGAAAATTACGACGAATTTATAAATTTTAAAAAATTAGAGAAATGATCGAATTTGAAAATTTGGCTAAATTAAACGCCCCATTTTTTGAAGATTATAAAAAATCTTTTGCCACAACTCTTGATTCCGGCTGGTATATTTTAGGTAAAAATGTTGCAAAATTTGAAACAGAATTTGCCAATTATTGTAATTCAAAATATTCAGTCGGCGTGGCTTCTGGTCTTGACGCTTTGATTCTTGCGCTGAAAGCTTTTGAGTTTGAAAAAGACAGCGAAGTTATCGTCCCCTCCAACACTTACATAGCAACTATTTTAGCAATTTTACAAAATGGTTTAAAGCCAGTTTTAGTTGAACCAGATATTGCAACTTACAATATCGATCCGGCAAAAATTGCTGAAAAAATTACTAAAAAAACTCGCGCTATTATTGTGGTTCACCTTTACGGCAAATGCTGCGAAATGGACGCAATTTTAGATTTATGCAAAACTCACAATCTAAAACTCATCGAAGATACAGCCCAAGCTCATGGCGCTAAACATAATAACAAAACTGCTGGCAGCTTTGGTGATTTTGGTGCATTTAGTTTTTATCCAACTAAAAATCTAGGAGCACTTGGTGATGGCGGAGCATTAAACACAAATGATGAGGCTTTATCTAAAAAAATAAAAAAACTCAGAAATTATGGCTCAGAAATAAAATATTATAACGATTTAATTGGCTTCAATTCTAGACTTGATGAAATTCAAGCCGGATTTCTTTCGATAAAATTACAAAAACTTGATGCAATTAATTCTCATAAAAATGAGTTAGCTGAAATTTATTTCCAAAATTTGAAGGACAATTTTATCAAACCAATTAAAGCCACAAAAAATAATTATGATGTATTTCATCTTTTTTGCATAAGACACGAAAAGCGCGACCAGCTTCGCCAATATTTGCTTGATTGCGGAGTCAAAACTGAAATTCATTATCCAGTTTCACCAAACAAACAAAAAGCAATGCAGGAAATTTTTACCAATGAATCTTACCCAATTTCAGAAAAAATTCACGCCACAACTTTAAGCCTGCCTTTATCATATTTTCACAGCAAAGATGATATTTTGAAAGTATCTGAAATTTTGAATAAATTTTAAAATGAACAGACCCCTGGTAACAGTTGCGATACCTTCATACAATCACGCAAAATATATTAGCCAAACTATTCAAAGTATTCTTGATCAGACTTTTCAGGATTTTGAGATCCTAATAATTGACGACGCCTCGAGCGACAACACTCTGGAAGTAGTAAAAAGTTTTTGCGATAGTAGAATAAAATTAACTATTTTGAAAAAAAATAGCGGCGTTTGTAAAACCAGCAATTTATGTATTGCGAATGCCTTGGGAGAATATATTGCTATCATCGCCTCTGATGACATGATGGAAAAAACCAAACTAGAAAAACAGGTAAGTTTTTTGCAAAACAACCCTAAATACAGCGCTGTATTTAGTGGCATGGAAGTGATAGATGAAAATGGAATAAAACAAAAAAAGAAGACTAAAAAATATACCAAAATTTTTGAAAAAGAAAATCGCGATAGATTTGAGTGGCTTAGATTTTTTTTTAGTAATGGTAATTGTATCGCAGCTCCCAGTATGCTTGCAAAAACTTCAGCCTTGAAAGAAGTGGGAGGTTTTAATTCAAGCCTAACTCAAGCTCATGATTTTGATTTGTGGGTTAAATTATGTCTCAAAGGTCATGAAATTTATATAATCGGCGAAAAACTACTAAAATATCGCGAAAGAAATTATAATAAAAACTTAAGCAGCAATACAAAAAATACTCGGATCAGACTACTTTTTGACAACGAAAAAATTCTTAGAAATTTTCTAGAGGTTTCGTCACTAAAAGATTTTAGAAAAATCTTTCCAGACAGCTACAAAGATAATTTACAGTTTAGATTGCCCGAGCATGAAAAAATAATTATTGATTATTTAATTTTTCAAGAAGCTTACAAACATAACTTATCTATTTATCACAAGCAGTTTGCTACCGACTTAATATTCGAGATTTTGCAAAAAGCAGACTCTTATGAAATTTTAGCCCAAAATTTTGGATTTAGTTTTGCAGAATATGGCAAGATTATAACTCAAAATCCACTCGGGGTTTTACTTGAGGAAATGAATTATCCGATTAGTAGAAAATTTTTTAAATTTTTAGCTAAATTGCTAACACACTAAACCCCAAAAAATCTATACCAAACAAACTATCTTTTGATAGTTTCTGGCTTCGTCTTTTTGGTAAAAATTTGCTCGAAGAATAATGCTGTATCACTTAATACAGCCTTTATTCTTGTCGCAATTTTTCCTCAAAAATCCTTTGTCAGAAACTATCAAAAGATAGTTTGTTTAGTATTTGCTTGAATCATGTTTAGTTTATTTAAGTATTATTAGGGTTGGCATTGCTAAAAAATTAAAATAAATTTTAATGATCAGAAGCCTTACTTCATTTCGCTTTATAACGGCTTTTATAGTTTTTTTATTTCACTGTCGAATTCATTTTGATTGGAAAGTAGGCTCAAAGCTTGTTGACAAATTTTTTCTTAATGGCGCCACTTTTATGACCGGATTTTTTGTTCTGTCTGGCTTCATTATGACTCATGTTTACATCAACACAGATTTCACAAAGCGAGAAAACACTTTTAATTTTTACCTCAAAAGATTCGCCAAAATCTATCCCACCTACGCATTTACAACGATTGTCTATTTTATATTTTTACACGACTACACCTCAGAACAAATTTCGAGGGTCTTAGTTACTAATCCATTCTTGGTTCAGGGATTTTTTCCAAATATATTCGCAATCGGAATTAATGGCGGTACTTGGTCTTTGACGGTTGAGATGTTTCTCTATTTTTTATTCCCATTTTTGATTTTTCTTTCCGCTAAATCACCAAAAATATTGATTGCCTCATTGTTGATAGCTGCAATTACCAGCTTTAATATTCATGCGGATAAATCTGAATATATATACGCCAACCCAGTGATAAGGCTTGCTGATTTTATGTGTGGAATAGGTTTTTATTTTTTAAAGGATAGGTTTAAAGAGGTAAAATTTGCCAATTTACTGCATTTGGTAATAGTAATTTTATTGATTTGCGCCTGCAGGAAGCTTGGCAATAACTATCAATATATGGGCGGACAATTTGTAATTGTTCCTTTATTTGGCGCTTGGATTGCAATGGCTTATCATTCCAAATCAAAAATCTATAATAACAAAATTTTGGAATATCTTGGCTTGATAAGCTATTCCTTTTACCTATGGCAGTTTATTGCAATGGAGCTGGGGGTAAAACTGGTTAAAATTTATCCCGATATTAGTTTGCACCTCATATTTTTGGCCGCTTTTGCTACGAACTTGGCTGTTTCTGCCTTGTCTTATCATCTTGTAGAGGAAAGAGCGCGAAAGTTTATTTTAGCAAAATTTGCTCACAAAGCTCCTTAGAGTTATTCCCCCATCTGTTGACTTCTAGCCAAAATTACCATGCCTTTAGACTGACTCCCTCCTTAACCAAAGATTTAATTTTACATATAGCTTGTTAAGCATTTCTATATTTTGCCATTTTTCGTTCTTATCATTCTCAATTTATTTTTCTTTTTAACGCTTCTGGCAATATTAACTCTAACTCTATTGACTAATCTGAATGGACCGTTTTCTGATAATAAATTTTTAACAAAATTAGACTTCTCTATAAAATTATTCGGATTTAAAAAGTTTATCGAACCTTTTGCATCATCATTTATTAATTTTATCCCTAATGCCTGCTCCATATCACGAAGCCTATAACAAAACCGATGCTCTTCTTCGATGGCAAGCTGACAACCTTTGACAACATCACTTCTCCAAGATTCATCTTTGAGCAATTTCCGACATAAATCTTGAGCTTCAAAAGGATTATTGAATGTAGGAATCTTGACATATTTCCCAAAATAAACCTCCAGATTTTTTCGATAATCAGAAACTAAGCAAGCGTTGGAAGCCATTATGTCTCTGACTCGCCATGAAAAATTATCTAAAGCTTGTTCATGACTTAAATTAATGGCAATTTTACTTCTGTTATAAATATCTTGATTTTGCTTGGCCGTAATAATTTTTTTCTTTTCGTAACATAAAGCTAGTTCAAAAGAATAGTCCAAAACATCAATCCAATTATTAGTTCCATATAAAGAAAGTCCCAGATCAGAAATTGCCGCCAGAGCTTGAGATCTTTTATTTCCTGACATTATATTCAGTAAATCCATCTCACTAATTTTACCCAATATGCTTTTATTAAAATTTAGCTTTTTTAAAACATCGTCCACACTTTTATTTAAGTCGGATTTATAAATATTATAAAACTGCTTAAATTTATCAAAATTCTCATCTGTATTTTTACTGGCAAAGTAATTCTTGAAATTATGAGTATAATTAAAATTACTACCTATAAATGAGATATTTAAATCTTGCTCTAGGCTTTCTGCCTCAATATCCGTGGCAGTTGGCATCATAATCATTCTTGAAGATTTTGGATTAAAAAGCTCATAAATCTGCTTTTCCCAATCAATCGTTTCGTAAATAAAATGATATCGATCTACATTTTTTTTTATTTTATCATTATCAGCATAACCTATCGGTTTATCAGCGGCAAAAATTACAATCGGACAATCAATAATTTTAGGAACTCGATTGTATAAAACATTGTTTGAAGCAATTACTAAATCTGGATTAAAAGACTTTATAAATTCATCTAACTTTTTCTCATCAACATGCGAGAAATGATCGTTCGATGACCAGCCATTTTTAATAATCTTGTTACTTGTCATCACCAAAACTTCATTACCATGTTTTTTTAAAGCATTGGTAAATTGATCATGATAACAGTGCAATTCTTGGACACCGAAGCCTATTGTGCTATATAAAATTTTTGCCATTTATAATTAATTTATTTTGTAAATACGCCCATTCAAGTTGAAGATATTTAACTTTAGATTTCATGCTTAAATCTTTGGGGGTATGATTCGAGAACGGGTTTGAATCGGCTTTGGTATATATCAAGGCCGATTCAAGAATTAAGGCTGTTTTTAAAACAGGCTCTTCTATTAATTTTATCTATCATAGCAAAATGATCTTTTTGTTTTGAAACGTAGTCTTCTTTCTTAAATATAAAATAAAAATTCTCGTGATCTTCTTTTACAATGACTGATCCCATTTTCAGATGAAAATTGATCACTGATTTATTATTTTTTCTAACATCAAAATGTGATTGAGAAAATCCTAAAGTGAAAAAGGCATATTCATAAAGCAAAATAGCCGATTCAAAGCTGGAGCGCATTCTCTCTTCGGGTAAAATAATCCAACTCCCCCAACAAAAACTATCTTCAATCACATCATAAATTCGAATTGTGCCAACGGGTTTATTAACTTTATTTTCTATGATAAAATACCATTCCCGAGAATTTTTGCGCGATGTAATCCAATTTCTCTGTTTAACAACATCATTTTCAACTGAAGAAATATTTTTGTTTAAAACTAGATTTGTTCTTAATGATAAAATGAACTCCGCATCATTTTCTTCAACTATCCTAAAGTTAATATTTTTGCCTTCAATTATGGTTAATTTATTGCAATTCAAATCCATTTTTAAAAATTCGTAATTTTAATTTTTAATATTTTTTATCTTAAAAAAGATAATCATCTTATTCTCATAAGAAACTTCATACTCGACATTATCAAATTTACCATTTTCGGTTAAATTTAGAGCAGTTTTTCTGCTTTCAATCTGATTTGTAATTAGCAAATCATCTTTGAGAGTTGCGAGATTTTGATTAAACTCCAAGTCAGAAAGAAGATAAGAAGAGGTTTTGTTTAAAGAAATATAATCAAAATTTTCTTTGATCTGCTTTTGAGCAACTTGCAAATTATCGAATGAGAATTGTATCTGAAGATTTTCTCTTTCTAAATGCGCGTAAGGAAAAATTGCTCGAAAATCCATCAACACATTAATTTCGCGCTTTGGCTCTTCTTTTGGATCGGGAATTAATTTTTTTATAGCTTCGCTGGCTTCAATTTTTGCAATGATTTCAGGATTTTTAAGAAAGTGAAAATATTTAAAGCCAGAGTAAAATTCTTGGTAAATATTATTATGATTTAAAGCAATATTGGCGATTAAAATTAAAACTGCAAAAGCCTTTCCAAGCCTTCCCCAATTCTCAAAAAACAACAAAGAAAACACCATTAGATACATTACAACCGAAACATAGTTGATAACGTATAACGCGCCCATCGACATAATTTTTGACAAGAGACACAAAGAAAATATCAGCCAACAACCTATGAAGAAAAAATCTTTTTTCTTCAAAGTTTTTTTAAAAATGTTTAAAATTAAAAGCGCCATCAAAAGTGCTGCGATGTAAGAATTTAAATATCCAATATCTACAACATTGCGCAAAGTTTGAAAAAAATTATCCTGCAAAGCGAGGTGAGAATTATTACTTAGTGATGCTAAATAACTGGTAAGATAATCTGGTCGAAACGGACTTAAAAATAAAGATGGGTTACTAAATAAAACTGCAAAAAACAAAATATTAAGTAAAAAATAACCAGCTTTTTTGATATTTTCTTTGCTTAAATTCCAATGCAAACGATCAGCTATTATAAATCCAATAAGTGGCAAAATTAATGCACCATTAAGCTTAGTTCCAACGCAAGCTGCGGCAGCTAAAGCAATGTGTTTCAAATCTTTTTTCTCGTAAGTATTTTTGCGAATTGTTAGATAAAAAGTTAGAGAAGAAAAAAACATTACTTGTGCTACATTTCCAAAGCGCAAACCTGAATATCCAAATGCCGGAAAAGAAAATAACAGCATCATGGCAATGAATTTTAAAAATTCATTTTTGCTGTAAACTGACAAGGATTTGTAAATAAAAAACGCCGCACCAATTGTGAAAGCAAGCGAGATTTGGCGCGGAACAATAATTAGCGGCGCGTAAAAATCAGTCAGCAACGCTAAAAGATAAAAAGGATAGGTAATTAAGCCAACAATAGCCCAAAAAATCCAACCATAACCATACTTATTGAGCTTGATGAAGTGATCTATTCGAAGTGATGTAATATGTTGATGAAACTCTCTAATATTTTCTTGAAATGCCAAATCATCAACTTCTCTTAAGTGCAAGGTTGCAAAGGAAGTTGAAAAAAGAAAATTTTCTACAAAAAGAAACGCAAAAAATAAGGCAGAAAAAACCAATACCAATTTTTTCCAGACCTCCATTTTTACAAAATCTTTTAAAAATGATTTGATCAAAATTCTCATATTTAGTTTTTTACGTAGCGAATTAATTTCAAAAATTTCTCTTCAAATCAAGAATTGCCATATCATACATAAATATTTTTGATACTACTCTTCCTTTTTTTGTAATTTTTACATTTGTGCCGTCCAATTCTATTGCTCCCGCCCTTAAATGCTCTTCAATTCTTTTTTCTAATATTGCATCTTTAACTAGCATTTTTTTAAGTTCATCTTTGGTAAGAGAGCCGTTTGAATTTTCATCTAAATATACCAACATATAAACCGATAAAGATCTGTCTACCATAGTGGGAATTAAAATTGCATAAATCACCAAGCCTAAAAACATGGTAATTATGGCGCTGAAGGAAACGAACAAATCATACTTAAGAATAACTCCAAAAATAATGAATCCAATAAAGCAAGAAAGTATGGCATCAATTACACTTGCTTTCAATACCACTTCCGGTTTCAAAAACCTAAAGTGCATTACATGGATAATAATAAAAATTACTAAAATTAGTAATAAGGCGAAAAAGTAATGCAGAAATTTTTCCAACATGAACAAAAAGTTTAAATTATTTTACAGTCATTTGCAGAGCATAATTTTTAATGCCCTTGCAAGATTTTAAAGCTTTTAATTTGGAAGTAATTTTTTTAGCTGGAAAATTTTTTTCCCATTCTTTGGTAAAATTACCCTCTAATGTCTTAATAATAGATGCATTAGCGCCAAATAAAGATGGGTTATAAATTGCAGAAACATCATCCAAGCTAAAGATTATTTTTAATTTTTTATTTTCCGCCAATTCCTTTATTGTGCCTTCTTCTAAATATCCACCATCTCTAAACATTCTTACTGAGGTTGGAAAATGTCGCTCAATTAATGAGTTCGAATCAATGAGTGTCTTCGAGTATCCGTTATATAAAGATATTACTCCAAAAATATAAACGTCCGGCTTTTGCTCAAAGAGCATATCATCAATACAAAGAGTATTTTTGGTATTTTCATTAATTAAATTTGCAGCTTTTATCCGCAAACCATAATTGGTTTTAATTATGTAAATTGTCGTAAATAGATTACAAAATATTGCCAATATCAAAAATGAATATAGCGAGTTTTTTCTAAATTTACTTAGGTCTTTTAAATCTAAATGCAAAAAAAGTGACAATAAAAGCGGCACATAAGTCAAGTGATACCATGGATAATTGGCATAACCAGTTGCGATAAAAAGTTCAATAAAAAGAATTAAAAAAACTAACAGAAAGAATACCGAAATATTTTTTCTGTTAGTTGCGGTAGTTAGAAAACTTAGGATTACAAATAAAAAACTAAGAGGTGGTAATAAGTCATAAATTAAATGGGAATAACCAGCTTTAACATATTGTGGACATATCGACTCCCAGCATTGAGGATTACCCTTAAATAATAAAGTTCTTAAATTGGACAATAATGCGCTTAACCCACCACTATTAACATGTCTGAAATCCTCTACAGTTTCAGAAAAGTTTGTAAAAAAAGGAAAATTTGCCACTAATAAACCGAGCAAAGAGAAGGGAATAGAAGTTTTTGCCAATTTAATTAACTCATCAAAATCAAAATATTTTTTACCTGACTGATTTTTGATAATTTTAAAAAAGAACAAAAAAGGCAAAACCGCTAAAGCATGCATTTTTAAGCCTCCGGCGATTCCGCTTAAAAACCAAATAAATTTTTGCTCGTTATATTTTTTGTCCGATGATAAGCAATAAAGACAAATACTAAATAAAAATAATTGTAAATATTCCGGTGTTATTGCCTTGCCACTGAAAAATGAGATTGGCGCTGAAAGAATGAGAAAAATTACCAAAAAAATCAGCGGTAAATCACGGCTTTTTTCTTTTTTGGCATTTTTATAAATTAGCAAAATCGCGCCAAAATAAAATCCAAAAAATACCAACCTTAAAAATAATTTTCCGAAAGCAACATTAAAATAACCAAAACTTTTCATGATTAAATGCCCGAAGATCCAATATAAAGGGCTGAAAGCTTGGTATGTTTTAATCTGATTATAAAAAGAGGTATTCATATAATTTGAATGCCAAGTTTCATCAAAGTTAAAAACATCAATGCTAAAAAATAAAACTCGTGAAAAGAAGTAAAGGCCAAGCAATATTATCATCGCTACCGCTAATTTTTTTTCTCCGGACAAGCAACTTATCTTATTGAAAAATTTCATATTAAAAATTCATCTTATTTAAATTTCTTCTTAACTCAAAAATATAAGCAAAAGTTCTCTTAATTAATTTGATCCGCGTTTTCCACGAACCTGCGCCACCTTTTGCTTCACCGTGTATTCTTTTAGCAAAATCAACTTCTATTTCTTTAATTTTTAAACCATTTTTTTTCGCCGTATAAAGCAAAAAAAGATCAAGAGAGAAATCTTTAGGGGCTTGATTTCTGACGAATTTTTCATAAAAAATTCTGGAGAAAATTTTGGGCTGAGCATTGACGTCGCTTAAATAAGTTTTTAGCGCAATGCTTGCAACCACCTGCATTCCAAAACTAAAAATCGCTTCAATAAAAGTGCGGCTTTTGCGTCTTCCTTTAACAATAATATTTTCGTTATTTTCTTTGAGATATAATTCGAAACCACGAATTACATCACTTGGATCAGTTTGCATATCGGCGTGAGTCCAAGCTAAAACATCGCCCGTTGCAGCGTTAAGGCCAGATAAAATTCCAAATCCGTAACCTTGATTTTTTACAACATTTACCAATTTAAAAATTTCACCCTGCTCTTTTTTTAATTCATCTAAAAAAACCATAGCTGAATTGTCAGTTGAGCCGTTATTAACTAAGATAATTTCAATGTTTTTTCGACTTCCTACCGCTTTTTTAAAAGCCGAAATAATTAACGGCACATTTTCCACTTCGTTGAAACAAGGCACCGCAATTGAAAGTTTTGGCACAAATTCTGCTTCATAAAAACTGCGCCAATAATTTATGGTTTTTTCATAATTTTCATATTCAAGCGGAGTGCCCCAACATAAATATTTATCAACTTCAAAAACCTTAACTTTAAGACTATTTTGTAAGCAATATTTCATTACTTGATCGGCGTAAAATTCGCCATTAATGCGATCATTTTTTGCAATCATTTCTTCAGCAGCTTTTACAAAATCAATACCACGCTTAAACCAAAAAGCTGAAACAATTGCATGATCTTTTATTGGATTTTGACTAACCGGAACTTTAACCGAAACAGCTTTAACAAAACCCAAATCATCAGCATCAACCCAGCCGTAAGCGTTGGGATTTTCTAAAACTGCTTCATTATTGCGAAAAGTAAAAATCAAAACATCAACTGATTTTTTGGCATCAATAAATTTTTTCTCATCAAAAACAATGCCATTATCGCAACCAGCAATTAATAATTCTTCTTCATTGTTTATATCGTCTTTAGCCAATAAACACGTGCTTGCTTGACCTTCAGTTAAATTGCTAATTGTAATAAATTTTGCTACTGGGAAAAAATTTTTTATCTCATCTTCAACGCCATCATTTTTATGAAAATCGCGATCAACATAAATAATTTTATTTTCAGATTCATTGGCTCCCGGTAAGTCTTTAGTTGCAGCAACCACCATCGGAATTTTTTTACCATCGCGACGATTTGTAACCAAAATCACCGGCTTATGTTTTGCGTAGCCTTCTTTAACAAAGCGGCTACCCTCTCCCGCCATGGGAATTAGAATATTCATGATTTAAAATTTTTTACTTGCTCTAACCAAAATTCATATTCCTGTAAATCTTGGGGCGTGCCCCATTGGCAGAAATAATCTATTTTATCATGAACATAGATTTTTAGATTATCTCTCAACATAAGTTGATAAACCAAACTCACATAATATTCGCTATTCAGGCTTAAATCCTCATCTAAAGCCATTTGACAATATTTTTTTAGAACCTCACCATTTTTAAAAAAATAGACTCCCGGTGAATGCAAACTTTGGCTTTTATCTTCGGTAAAAGAAAATTTTTCTCGAATTTCTAACAATAAACTATTTTCATCAACGCGACATCCAGCATAAAGATTTTTCTTGGGCAATAAATTAGGATGAAATCCTTTATAACAAGGAACCGAACCCTCAATTTCTGATTTTAAAACTGCCTTTTTAAAACCTTCGTAATCCCAACGCATGTAGTAATCACAATAGCTAATCAAGATCGGTTCAGAATTATCGATTTTGTTAAAAATCTGCGATACCGCATAAACTGGGCCTCTTTTATGATTTTCGATAGAAATAATTTCAGCTTCAGGTTTTATTCTTTTGAGCTCCGCCGCTAAATTAGTGTTTTGAATATGTTCATCACGACAAATAAAAACAAAATGATCCTCTGGTGCAAACATTTTGACCACCCATTCAATTATAGGCTTGCCGTGAACTTTGATCAAAGGCTTTGGATCTTTATATCCAGCGGCAATGAAGCGCGAACCCAAGCCTGACATTGGAATTATTACTTTCATTTTTTTGCCACCTTTTTGCGATATTTTTCACTTTCCATATTAGCAACAAAATCGATGTTTTTTTGCTCAATAAAAATTGGCTCCAAATCAGATTTAGCGATGGTTCTTAGAATATAAGAATAAGCAGCAAAAATATGATGAGCCACTTCGCTTTGAGCAAATTCTGGCGTAATTCCAAACACAATTTGGTCTGGGAATAAGACATTATTTTTCATAAAATCTGCTGGAAAAATCTCGATTTCAGAAAGATTAAATGAAGAAATTTTTAAGAAATTTTTAATTTTATCACTCACCATTTCATGTAATTGATAAACCTGATTCACATCATTGCCAGCAACAATTAAACCGTGATTTTGTAAAAAAATAATTGGCGCAGTTTGATGATTTTTTTTCAATGCTAGAAAAATTGCTTCCGTTACTTGCCAACCCGGATTTTCATAACCAATCCACAACATTTCCGAGAAAAGTTCTTGAGCAATTTTGCGTCCTTCTTTTGAACAATTTAGAATAGCTGCGTAAAGACTGTGACTGTGCAAAACATAAGTAAATGGCAACAAAGAATGAAATCCAGTTTCCATTGATGGACGAAGTTTTGGATACTCTTCCAATTCGTTAATTGCCAATTTGACTGCCGAAGAAAATTTTTGATCATCACCATTTTTTGCTGCGGAAAATTCACTAATTTTCTGATTAACTTGTTGATGATTTACAAAGGCAAAACCATCGTTTTTGGTCATATTTTTTAATTCATAACCCGAAGCTTTGATCGCCATTAAATTTTCTGAAATTTTAACAGAAATATTTCCGCCGCCGCCCTGAACATAATCCAGACGTTCGCCAATTTGTTGCGATAGGTAAACTAGATCAGCTATTTTTTGCTTCATCACTCAACTCAGTTTGAATTATATAAAAAGCCAGGAAAACCTGAATTAGCCCCGCAAAATCATCCGACCATTTTGGTTCTTTTAAATTTATTTCTTCAAAGTTTTGCCCCAATAAAATGTCGCCTTGAAGCTTAACTTCTGTGGCTTTGGCATTGCCAGATATTGTGATAAATTGCTGATCATTTTCATCAAAACCATGATCGATTTTTAAAGAATTTATCGTTGAAAAAGCATCAACAAATGGCTCGATATTAACACTGTTACAACAAGAAATTTTTAAATTTAGCAGAATTTCTTCATCCTTATCGCCAATATTTTTTATTGGTTTGGCGGGCAATAATTCAATTTTTACATCAGCATATTTTTCTTGAGATGAAATAAACTTTTCTGAATCTTCTTCTCTTTGTTTTAATTGCTCTAAAATCTTTTCTTTGCTATATCCGCGCTTAATTTGATCGCGAATTATTTTCCAATGAATACGTAATTGCTTTTCTGGTTTTACGAAAATTTTTATATCAAATAGATTGCGCACCGGTTCAACATAAAAACTATGAAGACCTTCAAAAATTATTATTTTTTTAGCCTCAACACTTTTTGGTTCAGTAAATTTTCCGTGATTGTGATCATATATTCTGCGCGCAATTTTCTGACCATTTTTTAAAGCCCGTAAAAATGAAACTTCACTATAAAGTTTGTTAGCGCTTGGGTTTAAATGAGTAAATTCTTGCCATTTTTCATGACCTCTTTCCCATTTATGCATATCGTCTCCGCAAATTGTGGTAACATTATTTTTACCAAAAACATTTAAGAGAGATGAAACTAAAGTGGTTTTTCCAACTCCAGAATCGCCAGAAATGCCGACTAAGTATGGTCTGGAAACCAATTTGTATTTTAAGTAGCTGCTCACTCCGCTGCGATAAATCCAGAAGCAATTTAACAATAGAAAAATTTGCAAGAGTGTAAAACTTAAATCTACCAACTTATCTGCGTTTAAACCTTTGTTTAAAATTATTTCATAAAAATTAGAACCTGCAGCAATTGAAGGTGAAAGTAATTGGAAAACTTGCAAATAGTCAGAATTTTTAACCGTAAAGAAATAAATGAAATAAGCAGCTTGTAGCGCAAAAAATAAGAAATTTGGCGCGTCTTTTTGCTTAACATAAAAATAAGCAAAAAATGGAATTACCCAATAATACCAGCCTTGCATTGGCGGAATGAATAAATTCAAAACCCCAAAACTAAAGCCCAAAAACATAATAAAAACATCACGATTGTAGCCTTTAATCATGACCGCTTTAACCAACAAAACGAGATAAATGGCCGGAATAAAATAGAAAAGTCGGTCTGATGAAAAGCTATAAAAAACGTCAAAGATTTGGCTTTGCTTATTATTTAAAAGCACCATGTGCAAAAAGCCGCTGGAATAAATAAATGGCAGATTTATGGCAAAAATTGCTGCAACAAAAAACACCGAACAAAGAGCAAGTTTTTGAAAGCGCACTTTTTTTGCAAATAAACAGATAAAAAAAAACGGAACCGCCAATAAAATATTAGTTTTGCAAGATACAGCTGCAGCCAGAACCAAAGAGGCAATAATAAATTTTTCTTTGAAGAGAAAATAAATAGAAATCAATAAAATTGAGATTGGAATACAATCTAATTGTCCGTGAATATAGTTGATGTAAATTAAAACAGGAGATAACCAATAAAAAATTATAAGTCTGCCAACGCTGTATTTTAGCCATCGCATCAAGACTACTAAAATTACAAAATCAGCAATTAACACTGAAATTCTTAAAGAAAAAATACTGAAAAAAGATGAAAATTCTGCAGAATTATTGATGACAAAAAGCAGTAAATAATATGGTAAAGAAACCAGCCACAACATTAATGAAGGATAAGGAAAGGCATCGATTTTTCCAGCTTCAAAAAAATAATCATATGGATTTGCCAAAATATTATTTGTGTAAAAACCAACAAATGGCAAAAATAGATCGGTTAGAAATTTTGAAGCAAATAAAGCCGCCAAAAAAGTTTTAAGAATTAATCCAGCCCAAAAAAGTTTTGAGTTAAAAATTTCTGATAAAATTTTATTTGCTGATTTTTGGTTAAAAAAACTCATTATTTTTTAAAAACATAAAATTTTGTTCCAATAAAATTTGTGCAAGTTGTGAGGCATATTGCTAGTAAATTAGCAATTTCAGGGCTTATATGAAAAATTCCAACGGCAATTTTTAAAAACACCAAACTCAATGCCAAAGAAAAAATGTAAACCAAGAAATAACTAATAATAATTCTTTTTGTTTGGACTGGACGAGAATCAAATGTCCAATTTTTATTTAGAAAAAATCCAGCAAAAACACCAGCTATAAAACCAATGCCAGAGGAAATTAAGTAATTGATAAAAAAGTAATGCAGCGCAATAAAAAAAATCAAATAATTTACTGCCGTAGAAAGCAATCCAACCAAGATAAATTTAGAAAATTGCTTTTTAATCATAATGTAATTTTTACTTGATAAGATTTTATCCCGCTATTTATAGCTCCCTGCACATCTTTTTTTTCATCATCACCGATCATTATCGCCTCATGTTTTTGTAAATGCATTTTATTTAAGGCGGTTTCAAACATTAAAACTGATGGCTTTTCTTGACCCACTTCTTCTGATGTCACTAGATAATCTATATATTTTGTAACTTGCAGTTTTTGTAATTTTTTTACCTGTGTTTCTGCTAACATATCAGTTACAACGCATATTAATAAAGATTTAGACTTACAAGCTTCAAGAAAATTTTTAGCCATATCTTCAAGTTTCATAGCATCAATAAAACCGCTCCAATAAAGCTGATCCAGAAATAAAGCTTTCACATAAGCCTCGCTTTCTTTCATATCTTCAAGCAAATGCTGAAAAGCAAAAAGCCTTGAACGGCAAGCACCTTGCGGACTTAAACTTGCTACAACTTGATTGCGATTTTTTGTGTAAAGAAGCACAAAATCTTCAAAAGAAATTTTACCGACAAAAAACTTTTTAAAACAAATTTCTAAAGCTTTTTGATGACATGAATCATATAGATAAAGCGTGTTATCGAGATCAATCATCACGCCTTTTACGTCACTCAAATCAATTTCAGGAAACAAAATTTTTGCCATTTTTTATCTCCATAAATCAGGATGCTTGGTGCAAACAGCATCTATTTTTTTACCATGCAAATGCTTTTTAAATTCAACAATTTTTTCAAGAGGATGTTTTTGCAATTCCGGCGAAACTAAACAAATTTTGAAGCCAGCATTTTTTAATTTAGAGTAAGATTCATCATCAAGAGGCATTTTGGTGAAGCAATCAACCCAAACCCAAGATACTTTTTTAACAAAGCTTAAAGCATATTCAATTGGCTCTTCTTGCGAAAATCTAACTGCCAGATTTTCTGGCCCAAAACCAGCAATTGAAGAGCTTGCAGCATGTTTAGCATATTTGACAAAAAATGGCATTGATAGATCAAGAAAAAACCAATTTTTAATTTTGAATTTATTCATTAATTCAATTAGCTTTTCTTCAACACCTTCAGTTTTAACGTTTAAAATCATTGGTCCTTCACATTTATAACAAACTAGAAATTCGCTAAATTTTTCTGGCATTTGCGGTTTGTGATGAGAAAATGGATCGTGATGCAAAATCAAATCATCTTCATGATATCTTATATCTACTTCGACTCCAAAGTCTTTGGGCACCAAGTTTAATTGAGAAATAGTGTTAATGCGATGAGCAATTATTTTTGAGATTTCCATAAAAAAATTAAATTTAGCAATGTCAGAAAAACCGTCAAACTTAATTGTGCCAATTAAACTGCAAATTAAATTACAAAAGCTTAAAAGATTTAGGGACTGTCTTTAAAATCATTTGATTCCAGATTTTGAAATATTTTAAGCGTTTTTTAATAAAATTATGAGGAATATCTGGGTATATTTCGAATAAATTTATTAAAGAATAAGCTAAAATAG
>Ga0164294_10002045_pt1 | contig 18448 bp, 10 predicted proteins | sample GEODES005metaG_FD_111479 | JGI IMG/M metagenome (GOLD analysis project Ga0164294, IMG submission 111479) | Oligotrophic lake water microbial communities from Sparkling Lake, Wisconsin, USA - GEODES005 metaG | ecosystem: Environmental > Aquatic > Freshwater > Lake | place: USA: Sparkling Lake...
CCCATCAGGTCGAGCATCGTGACAAACAGATTTGACATCGGCTGTTCTCCCGGCAGCAGGAGATGCCGGCCGGTTTCCAGCCGGCCGCCCGCACGCCCCGCCAGAATCACCGGCAGATCGTCGTGCTGGTGGCGATTGCCATCGGAGAGCCCGCTGGCATACACCACCATCGAGTCGTCCAACAGCGACCGGCCATCAGCCCCCTTCACCCCCTGCAAGCGGCCGAGCAGATAGGCAAAGTGCTCAGCATAGAAGCGGTCGATCTTGGCAATCTTCTCCAGTCGATCAGCCTTGTTCTCGTGATGCGAAAGCGAGTGATGACCATCGCCGACCCCCACCTCGGGGAACGTGCGATTGCTGCCATCGTGGGCAAACATGAGTGTGGCGATCCGGGTGGAGTCGGTCTGGAACGCCAGCACCAGCATGTCGGCCATGAGTCGGATGTGTTCGCCGGACGAGGGCGGCGGGGCGTCGGGGAGTTGGTGGTCGGCCACTCCGGCCGCAAGCGCCAGATCAAATCGCCCCAATTGATGCTCGATGTCGCGGATGCCGGAGAGATACTCCTCGAGTTTGCGGCTGTCTGAAATATTCAATTGCCGCTGCAGGGCCGATGCCTCGTCCCGAACAAAATCAAGAATCGAACGCTGGTGCGCATTGCGGGCCGCAAGGTTTTTGGCCCGGTCGACTCCCCGCCCGGCGCCAAATAACCGTTCGAAAACGAGCCTGGGATTGGCCTCCGGCGTGGCTGGCTGATGTTCGTTGCGCCACGACATATTGTAGGAATAGGCGCAGGCATAGCCTGAATCGCACGGGCCGCTTTTGCGGAGGGCATCGCAGGCGAGTTCGAGCGAGGGAAAACGCGTTTCGTGGCCGATGTGCGCCGCGGCGAGTTGGTCGACCGAAATACCAACCCGAATGTCGGCACCGGCCGTTTTGCGCGGCCGCATGCCGGTGAGGATCGTGGCTGTGGCGCGGGCGTGATCGCCGGCGCCATCGGGGCCGGCGAACCCATTGCGGTGGGCCAACCCGCTGATGATTTGAATGTCACTCCGAAAGGGGGCCAGCGGCTCGAGCGTACGGGAGAGCCCGTAATCGGTCCCTTCCCCCGCGCAGCGCCAGTGTTCGAGGTTGACGCCGTTGGGTACGTACACAAAAGCCATCCGAGTCGGCCCGGCCGGACAGCTCCCCGCGGCGACGCTGATCCTCTGATGGCCGAGTGATTCCAACACCGGCAATCCGATCGAAACGCCGAGGCCCCGGAGGGAAGCCCGCTCCAAAAACCGACGACGCCCCATCACTCCGGGAGAAACCAGCGAACGGGAATTTCGAGTCATGGCGTTTCCTTAACGACAGCGGGGGGCGGCACGGCAGCCGTGGGGATCGGGCCGGGTCGCCGCATCTGAAACGGCACGCTGTCCACCACCCCCAGCACTGCCGTCACCAGCCGACCATCCTTCTCCAGATCGGCCACAATTCTATCGACTGCCGGGGCGTCGAAATACTCCAAACCACGGCCGAGGGCGTAGGTGAGGAGTTTTTCGGTGAGGCAGCGGTGAAAATCGCGGCGGCGCGGTCCGGCGATAACGGCCGCCAGTTCTCGTGAATCGGTAAACTCTTCGCCGGTGATCAGCCGGCCGCTCGTGTCGATCGTTTCATCCTCCCGCCACTGCCCCAGAGCGTTGTAATGCTCAAGCGCAAGCCCCAGCGGATCCATGCGGGCATGGCAGGAGGCACAGAGCGCTTCCCGGCGATGGAGTTGCATCATTTCGCGCATGCCGAGTGAGCCGCCCGCGGCAGCCGCCTCCAGCGGCGGCACATTCGGCGGTGGCGGTGGGGCCGGGGTGCCGAGCAGATTCTCGAGGATGAACAGACCCCGCTTCACAGGTGACGTCCGCGACGGATTGGATGTCACCACCAGCACGCTTCCCTGCGTGAGGAGGCCACCCCGCTGGCTGGCCGGATCGAGTGAAACCAGCCTCATCTTCTCCCCCTTGATCCCGGGAACACCGTAATAGGCGGCCAGTTCCTCGTTCAGAAATGTGTCGCGCCCCACCAGGAGATCGGTGGCGGGCAGATTATTGCGCAGCAGGTGGGCGAAGAGGTGCTCCGTCTCCAGTCGCATGGATCGGCGGAGCGAGCGGCTGAACGACTTCTCCAGCGATTTCCTGTCGGTTTTTCCGGCGATGGCGCGGAGATCAAACGGCAGCTTTTCGACATCCCATGTCTGCAGCCACTGGCCGACAAAGCTCCCGACAAGGGCTTTGCTCCGCCGATCGGCGAGCATCCGTGCCACCTGCTGGGGGAACTGGGCACGAAGCTGGCCTGCTCTGGCGAGATTGAGGAGCTGGTCGTCGGGGAGTGAACTCCAGAGAAAATAGGAGAGTCGTGAGGCGAGCGAGAATTCATCGAGCGGCACGGCGGTGGGAAACGCGTGCGTATCGGGAGCCGCCTCAGCTTCCACGCGAAACAGAAACCGGGGCGACGACAGCACCGCCGTCAGCACCGCAGCCACCCCCTTTTCAAACGTGCCGCCGGGGGCGTCGTCGGTCTGCTGGGCGAGGTTCACCAGTCGGTCGACCGTGGCCTGATCGACGGGCCTGCGGAAGGCACGCTCCGCCAGTTGGCTGACGGTGGTGGTCAGATGGGCGGCCCGCTCTGTTTTGTTGTCAGGTCGCGGGCCTGCGGCAAAGACACGCCGGATCCGCTTGGGATAGGCCAGAGGGAGCGGTTGGCCGCTCCTGTCGTGGCCGATGACAGGCACGGCAGCCTCCACAAGCTTTTCTGCCACAACCGTGGCCGTCGCCAGAAATTTCTCCACCAGCAGCGGCGACATCGAAAGCACATCGCCGATCGTGTCGAAGCCGTAGCCGGTATCGTCGGCAGGGAGTGTGTCGAGCAGATTGATTTCCAGTCCCGTCAGGTCCCGCACCGTATTGGCATATTCCACCCGGTTGAGCCGCCGCAGCACAACGCGGCCGGGATCGGGGCGGGCGGAATCGACCCCCAGCACATCGCGCTCGACAAACTGCACCAAAAGCTGTCTCTGCTGTGCCGTGGGCTGCGGCTCATCGGCGGGGGGCATCGTTTCGCAGCGGAGGTTGCGCCACACCGCCAGCCATGCTGCCTGCTCAGCACTAGCCTGTTCTCCAGAGGCCGGGGCCCGTGTCTGCCCGCCCAGCAGGGCGTCGAGCGCGATCGAGCCCTCGGCAGCTCCGTCGCAGTGGCAGGAGCCGCAGTGCTGCCGCAGGAGTGTGACTATCGCCGGATCGGGATAGGCCGCCAGCCCACAAGCAGCCGGCAGCGCCACGGCCAGTGCCGCCAAGCCGATGCGAAGTGCGGTCGAAATGATACCTGTCACCACCAGAGCCTCCCGATCACGGCGCTACGATCCGCCAAAACGCATCGCAGCATCCGGCCGCAGCAATCCGGCCCGGCCGCCTCCCATCCGCTTTCTCTGTTATATCCACCACGGCCCAGTCGGGCAGCTTGGGCGTCTGCCGCGCATTGGAAACATCGTCATTCTCGCGGAATGTGATTCCCGAATTGAGCACCACATAGCGTCCCGGATCGCGGGCCGTGGGGGGTGCGAGCGGATTGGGCTGGATCATCACCGGCACGTGGCTTCCGGCAGGACCGCTGGCGGCCGCAGCGCCGCCGCCGCCAAGCGCGAGGGTCGTTGCATTCCACTCCAGCGGCAGGCCGGGCAGCACCCGGGCGATGAGCGGGTTCGACTGTGGATCCCCAAACAGCACCAGATGCTTTGTGCGGAGCATCTCCTCTGTCACCTCCGCCGCAGGTACGGTCGGCAATGCACCACGAAACAGATCGCGCCAGCGGGCGTGGAAGTGAGTCAGTTCCCCCTGCACAAATGCATCAACGGCAGGATGGAGCCCAGGCCGAGTCGGCCCGACCACGATGAAAGGCACTGTAAAGGCATCGTCGATCGGGCCGGTCAGGCCGGGCCGCTTGCGTCGCGCGGGCAGCTCCTCTGCAGCGACCCGCTGCCAGACGCCGGCGGGGGCGAGCCCGTTCCGGGCCAGCGTGATCGTCGTCTCAGCGGTAGCTGCTGCCGGAAGGTGACTGCCGTCAATTACGACTCGCGTTTCAGGGGGCAGATCATGAAGGGCCAGAGCGGTGACATTGTGCGTCGTCACCACCAGCCCCGCACCCTCCCGGGAGGCATCGATGCGCGCAGGATGAAAATGCTCCGCCAGCCCCAACGCCTCGACCCACTGCAAGCGGGAGTCGGCAAGCGTTGTGGTGGCCATCGTCACCGTCTTGGAGTGTCGCGGCCGGCCAGCCGCCTGGGCCCGCGCCAGAAAATCACAGATGCGCCGCTTCGACACCTCGTCATATTTATGTGGCATCCCCGCGCCAATCACATGTGGCAACACCCGCCCCTCGGCCGCCAATGTCTCCACCATGATCTCGCTGGCGGCCCGCTGGCGGTCGAGTTCGCCGGAGTAGGCGATCGCCGGGAGATTGAGAAGGTTGCGTGCTACCGGCGGGACGTCGGTCGTGTTCCAGAGGAGGGACTCGTAGAGCGGAACACTGGCCGGATCGATCCCCAGATAGCGTTTGGAGTCTACGAACCCGGCGCCACCATGGATGGCGCAGAAGCGGTCGGTTCGTCTCGCACCGATGTTCCAGGCACCGGCGCCCCCCATGGAAAATCCCGCCAGGACAATGCGCTCGGGATCGATGGCCCGCACCTTCCCGGCAGCTTCGAGCGCCTCAAACACATCAATCATTCCCGGTCCCTTCCAGCCGTTGCAATACCGACCGAACGGCAGCAGAACCACCGCATCGACCGGCGTCATTTCCGGGCCCTTGTGGGCTCGGCCGTGGAGAAAGGCCAGATCGGTCTCCTTGTCGCCGCGGCCATGCAGCCAGATCCAGACCGAAACCGGGCTACCGGCCGGAAGTCCCTCCGGAACCCACAGCCCGTAGGGCTGCACCGAACCATCCAACCGCGAGCGGAACCCCAGCGGAATCAGCCCCGTTTGCTCGCGCCAGGGGGCATGGCCCGCCTGCAGCCGATCGATTCGTTCGGCTGCTCGATCGAGCGCCCACGCCGCTCGCTTCAGATCGCTTGGCTGCCACCACTCGCCGCCGGCGAGTGCCCACTCCACCGCCTTGAGAAAGACCTCGACATCGCTACGAGTGGCTTCGTCAGCCAGCCGCAGATAGTCCAGCCGCTGCCGCAGCGCTGCCAGCCTTTCGGGCACCTCTTCCCAGGCCTGCCGATCGACAGGCTCAAGCTGCTGTGCCAGCAGCGCGGGATCGACTCCGGCCGGCGGCAGATGGCGGCTGATCGCCTGCGGTTCGGCGGCAAACAAACCCCGGCAGCAGGCCAGCTGCAGAGCCACCACAACGCAGAAGAGATTGCGAAAACGCATCCCGATAGTGTAATTGCCCCAGTCCGCCGCCGCCTGCCAGCGGGGAAACGATCCCGATCAGAGGCCCAGCCGCCCTCCACCGCAGGCCCGCTGGCTCAGGAGCGGGGCTTACCCACCTACGGCCGGCCGAACCGCCAAGTGAAGCCACGGCCACCGCTCCCATGGAAGTCGAAGGCGTTCTAGGCCCCCTGGCGCCGGCTCCGTTCCCACCATTTCAAAATCTCCAGCGGCGGAATGATCACCAGCGCCGTCAGCAGCAGCCCCAGCCACGCGGCCGGGGCCAGCGGGGCGGTGCCGAGCACGGCCTGCGCCGCCGGCAGATGCATCGCTACGATGTGCACGGCCAGCGCCAGCGCGACGGCGCCCAGCAGAAACGGGCTGCGCAGGGGGGAGAGCGCAAATAGGGAGCGGGTTTCAGACCGACAGTTACCGATGTGGATGTTTTCAAAAAACACCATTAAGAGAAGCGTGGCGTTGCGCGCCGCAGCCAGGCGATCGGAACCACCCGCCCCCGCCCAGTTCTCCCCGCCGAGCCAGAGCTGGAAAACCGCAAACGCCACGCTCCCCATCACCACTCCCGCCAGCAGCGTGCGTTGGGTCATCGTGCGATCGAAGACCGGCTCGCCAGCGGGCCGCGGGGGGCGGGACAGTTCGTCTCCTTGGCCCGGTTCACAGGCAAGTGCCACATCCTGAATACCGTTGGTGATCAGGTTCAGCCACAGAAGCTGTGCCGCAGTGAGCGGCAGTGGGGACCGGTTGGCCACCGACAGAACCACCAGCACCAGCTCCGCCAAGCCGGTGCTGATCAGCAGGAAGATCACCTTGCGCACATTGTCGTAGGCGATCCGCCCCTCCTCGACACCGACCACGATCGTGGAGAAGGTATTGTCGCTGATCACCAGTCCCGCCGCTTCACGGGCAATGTCGGTGCCGCTTTTTCCCATCGCCACACCGATGTTCGCCGCCCGCAGGGCCGGCGCATCGTTTGCGCCATCTCCCGTCACGGCCACGAAGTGTCCTGCCCGCTGGGCCGCCTCCACAATCTGCAGTTTCTGGTGCGGCGTCACGCGGGCGAATACACGCCGGGCGCGGACTATTTCCACGAGATCGGCTGGGACAACGAGAGCCAGTTCGGTGCCGTCGATCACCTCGGAGGCATCTTGCGTGATGTCGAGTTGCTTGGCGATGGCAAGCGCGGTCTGCCGGTGGTCGCCGGTGATCATCACCACCTCGATACCCGCTCCATGGCAGCGCCGCACCGCCTCGCGAACCCCCGGCCGCAGCGGATCGACCAACGCCAGAAACCCGAGAAACTCGACCGTTTCGACGGTCGCCAGCAGACGATGGACGCCCCCCACTCCGGTCGCCCCGCTCCCCACCCAGCCCCGGGCCAGCGCCAACACGCGGAGCCCGTCCGCCGCAAGTGCCGCAGCGATCTGCTCCCACTCGGCCAGTACAGCACCGGCGCCACACATCGGCAGCACCGCTTCGGGCGCACCCTTGATGCAGACCATGGCAGTGCCGGGGACCGACCCACCGGCCACGTTGTGGAACGTTGCCGCAAAGCGGTGCTCCGGCTCAAAGGGCACCGCCCCGCACAATGGCAATGCCGCCAGCTCCGCGTCGCGGGAGAGACCGAGCTTGATGCCGAATGAGAGCAGGGCGACATCGACGGCGTCTCCACGCCATGACCACAGGCCGTCATGCTGGTGGAGCGTTGCCTCGTTGCAGAGCACGCCACACTGTGCCAGCGATTGCAGCCGGGCATCCTCCGGGAGCGGCGGAGAAAGCCTCACCGGCGCCTCTGCCTCGGCCGCTTTGCCACGAAAGACTGCGCCCAAGGGGGCGAACCCCTGCCCGCTTACCGTGAAGACTTCTGGTGACCGGTGCAAGGCCGGCGGATAATGCACTTCGGCGGCGACGACTGTCAGTTCATTGCAGGTGAGCGTGCCGGTCTTGTCGGTGGCGATGAGCGTACAACTGCCGAGTCCCTCAACGGCCGGTAGTCGGCGCACGATCACGCCTCGTTTGGCCATTCTGGCCACCGCGATCGACAGCACGATCGTGATCGAAACAGGCAATCCCTCGGGGATCGTGGAAACGACCAGCGCCGTCGCCAGGGCAAACATCTCGCGCAGCCCATAGCCGCCCATGAAAACTCCCAGCGTGCCGATCCCGATGGCAATGCTGACAACAGCGAGGGCGATCACCCGGACAAACCGTTCCATGCGGGCTACCAGCGGCGGCTGCGCGGCAGGCCGGGACGACATATCGAGCGCCAACTTTCCGACCGCAGTGGCCATTCCGGTGGCCGTGATCACTGCCGTGCCCCTGCCCGAGGTGACAATCGCACCCGCCAGCACGGCATCCCGCCTCCCAAATCCGGATTCACCGGGGGCTTCGCCAGCACTATCAGCCCCGCAAGCCTCCTTCGAAACCGGGAGCGATTCACCAGTGAGCAACGATTCATCCACCTGCAGACCGCTTGAGGAGAGCAGTCTGGCATCGGCAGGAATCCGATTGCCCGATTCGATCCAGACCAGATCACCCGGCACCAATTCCTCAGCGGAGACCTCCCGCAGCCTGCCGTCGCGAACCACCGCGGCGCGGATACTGAGGAGTTTTTCCATCGCCCGGCTGGTGTATTCGGCCTGCTGTTCCTGCCAGGCTCCGATGGCCGCATCGATGGCGATCGCCACAGCGATGAACGCGGCATCATGGGCATCACCGAACGCCAGCGACACCGCGGCAGCAGCCGAAAGAATCAGCACCAACGGATTGGCCAACTGTCGCCCGATGATCCGCCACAGTGGCGTGGGCACAGTACGGGGGAGAGCATTAGGACCGCCGCTGGCCAGTCGCAAGGCAGCCTCGCCACTGGCCAAACCGGCGCGGGAAGTGCCGAGGGAGGCCAGCAGGGCATCGAGGGATGCGTCCCCCGGCCGAGTGTCTGCTTCAGAGTGTGGTCCCATCAGCGTCACACCCTTGGAGAAAACCACCGGGTCATCATACGCTTCAAGGCAAGCACCCTCTCACAGCCTGAGGATGATCTTTACCGCAGATCCCTTCTTTCCGCGGGGCCTTGGGTGCCGCTTCCTGGCTCATCGACTGCGCCGCACCACTCGACCGCCATGGCAGACCCCCTCTTTGCGCTCTACACTTGCGAGGCTGCCTGACTGAAGTCAGCGATTTTTTCATGGGCATCCGGGACTCCATCACCATGCTATTGGCTGATCTGGTGATCGATACGTTCGGCGTCGACGGGGGGCTGGTGGGCGTCGTTCGCAATGGCGTTGGCCTGGGCACCGTGATCGCGGTCACCTGCTCCTGGCAGCGAAATCGCTCGATCCTGTGGGCTATTCTGGCTGGCATGCTCTCCTGGCTCTACGTGCTCTATTTTGCCCTCACCCGCCGCCCCGACGAAGTGCACGGATTCCCGGCCGCCGACCCCGGCACGCGGGATCTGCGTCCCTGATTCCGGAAACCCTTTCGCTGATGCCCCAGCCCACACCTGCCACCGCCCCGTTTACTGTTCTGGCTCCTGGCCGCGTCAACCTCATCGGCGAGCACACGGACTACAACGACGGGTTCGTGCTCCCCATGGCGATTGAACGCGAGGTGACGATCCGGGTGCGGCCGGGCCGCGATCGGATCGCCCTGCTCTCCACCGACCGCGAGCCAGCGCCCTTCGCACTCGATCTGACGCAGCCGATCTCCCCTCTGAGCTGTGGCCCCGGGACATGGTCGGCCTATCCAGCCGGCGTGCTCGCCGGCTTTCAACAGCTCGGCTGGGAGATTCCCGGTTTTGAGGCTGATGTATCGGCCACGCTGCCGGCTGGCGGCGGGCTCAGTTCGAGTGCCGCGCTCGAGGTGGCCACCGCCACGCTGATCGAAACGCTCTGCGGCCGCAGCCTCGAGCCACTGGAGAAGGCCCTGCTCTGCCAAACCGCCGAGCATGCGTTTCCCGGCGTGCCCTGCGGGATCATGGATCAGACGGCCGTCTGCTGCGCACGGGCCGGCCATGCCCTCCTCATCGACTGCCGCTCGCTGGAGCGGCGCCATGTGCTGCTCCCTGCGGAACTCAGCGTGCTGGTGATCAACAGCGGCGTGAAACACTCCCTTGCCGATGGCGCCTACGCCCGCCGCCGAGCGCAGTGCGCTGCCGCGGCCGCTGGCCTCGGGCTGGCGTCGCTGCGCGATCTTCCGGCTGAGGGTGCCACGGCTCGGCTGACCAACCTGCCGCTGCCCGAGCGGGCCCGCGCCCGCCATGTCGTCAGCGAAAACGACCGCGTGCTGCGGTTCACGGAAGCCCTCGCCAAACGCGATTGGCCCACGGCCGGACGCCTGATGGCGGAGAGCCATTGGTCGCTCTCCCGCGACTACGAGGTTTCCTGTCCCGAGCTGGACCAGATCGTGCAACGGGCCCTGGTTCTGCCGGGCGTGTATGGCTGCCGGATGACCGGCGGAGGCTTTGGCGGCTGCGCCGTGGCGCTGGTTGACGCGGCCCGGGCACCCGAGATCGGTAACCTGCTCCACGAAAGCTACCGCCAAGCGACCGGCATCGCAGCGGAGTGGTTTCTCACCCGCGCCGCAGCCGGCCCCCGCGTGATGGTTTCGGGGAGCTGACGCACGAGCCAGACCGATCTACAGTTTTGGCTTGGCAGGCATGGTGGGGGGGAGAAAGTTTGGCGCGCCGGTGACCTTCACCTTCCGCACAAACACTTTATCTCCGCAGGTGGCCAGCAGATGGTCGAAGTTCGGCCCACCGAAGCAGAGGTTCGACACCTTGCCATTGGGGGAGGGAAGAATGCAGTTGACCCTTCCCGCCTGATCGCACACCTGAATCCCCATGCGCGTCGCTACCCAGAGGCGGCCATCGCGATCGACCCGCAGACCGTCGGCGCCGCTGTCGTCAGCCGTGTCGGGAACATGGAGATGGAAAAACTTTTGTTTTTGAGCAAGCGAACCATCGGGCTGCACGACAAAGCTCCACACCCATCGGCTCCGGCTGTCGGCCACATAAAGGAGGCTTTGATCGGGAGACAGACAAATTCCGTTGGAGAATTTCAGGTTTCCCGTGTGGACCACGGTGTCGCTCCCCTCGGGAGTGATGAAATGAATTGAGCTTGGGCTGGTGCCATCCCAGCCCGGCGCGGTCACGTAGATACCACCGGAGGCGTTGACCACCAGATCGTTGCCGCGCCATCCCCGCGCGAGCGTGGTGGACTGGCCGGAAGGATCCCAGGCAAGGATCGTTTGATCGGCACCGCTGGCCGCCACGAGCCGACCATCGGGCCCAAAGTTCTGGCCATCCCCCCGGCGCGAATCGGCCAGCCACAGTTCCGCCTGCCAGTCGGGCGTCACACGCCAGGTTTTCGAATCACCCACGTCGTTGAAGAAGAGTTCCCCCCGGGCATTGGCTGCCGGACCCTCGGTGAATTTGTAGCCTTCCCCCACCAACCGCCAATCCTCCCCCGGCAGGAGAATTTCCTTCAATTGCGGGCTCCCCTCTCCCCTGCTGACCGGCTGCGGCCAATCGCGCCACAACCATACAAGAGCTTCAGGAAACAGTTCCGTAGCCTGGGCCGGATTGTGCCCGCCATCCCCCCACACATGCCGCACGTCGTAGCCTGCGAACGTGAGGGCCCGCTCCAGGGTTTGGTTGGCCATCCACCAATCGCCGCCGTAGATATTGAGATCATTCGAGCCATCCTCGAGGAACACGCGGATCGGCTTCGGCTCCACCTTGCGCACCAGCGTCGGATAGACATCCCCTCCCTGCAGTCCGACATAGGTGCCGATCCCGCTGAAGACCCGAGTGAACGCATCAGGGCGTTCCCAGGCGGCGGTGAAGGCGCAGACCGCCCCACTGGAGATGCCCCCGATCGAACGATCGTTGCCGCTGTGGGAGAGCACCAAACTGCGGCCATCGGAAGCCTTCTGCTGTTCCACAGCGGGCAATAATTCCTCCAGCAGAAACCGGGCATAGTCCCCTCCGAGGCGGTCGTATTCATGGCTGCGGTTGAGGCGATCGAGAGCGTCCGGGCGGATAGCAGGCACCCGGCCCGGCGTCACGAAGACTCCTATCGTCACAGGCATCTTCCGCTCGTGGATCAGGCGGTCGAACACCTGCGGTGCGTTGCACTGGATCCCATCCTGCTGAATATGGACACAGGCGGGAGTGGTGCCGTCATACTGCGCCGGCACATAGATCCAATAGTTTCGCGTTGTGCCAGGATAGATCTTGCTGGCGGCAAACTCCCGCTGGATCACCTCGCCTTGGGGCGGGGATGCGACCGCCGTCTCAGCGGTGGCCTCGGCAGCGGGCTGAGCCCTGGCGCCGGACACCACAGCGCAGCTTGCCAGCAGAACAGCCGCCAAAGACAGCACAATCTTCATCGTTTGGCTCCGGGGAATGGACGGGGGAATTGGCCATCAAGCATGGCCTCGGCATGCATACGAGCAGCCTGCCAGCGGGGATCATCTATAGAATTGACTAACTCCGCAGGCTGCTGCTGGTGGTCGTAGAGTTCGCGGGCAAGCACCTGCCCGCTGGTCCAATCGCGCCATTCGGTATAGCGCAGCTCCGCGGTGCGAACGCTCACCCCCATCGCCGTGGGCTGGCCCTCTGGCTCGCGGTCGAAATAGGCCGGCCGCGGATGCTGTGTGAAGGCGGCCGGCTTCACCTTCTGCGCGGTGTCAGCAAGCACCGGCACAAGGCTTACCCCCTCCATCCCCGGAGGCTCAGGCAGCTTGCAGAGATCTACAAGCGTTGGAAAGAGGTCGATCAGTTCCACAATGCTCGCGGTGCGCCCTCCGGCCTGCCGACAGTCTGGCGGCGCGATGAGCAGGGGAACGCGGGCGTCGAGTTCGAAATTGGAGTTTTTGGCCCACAGCAGGTGTTCGCCAAGATGATAGCCGTGATCCCCCACGAACAGGATGATCGTGTTGTCGAGCCTTCCACAGCGCTTGAGCGCGTCGAGCAGTTTGCCGAGTTGAGCGTCGAGATAGCTGATGTTGGCGAAGTAGCCATGCCTGATCTCAGCCTTCTGTTCTGGCGTGAACTCGACCCGGTCAGGCGGCATGCCGAGCAGTTCACGGCTATCGTGAAATGCCAGTTCCGGGGCGCCAGAAGGACGCGCGGGATGGAGCGGGGGAAGCCTGCCCCGGTCGTAGAGATCCCAGTATTTTTTGGGCGCATTGAACGGGGCATGGGGCTTCCAGAAGCCAACCGCCAGAAACAGGGGCTGATCGCGCGGCTCCTCAATGAGACGCACCCCTTCCGCAGCGACCCGGCCATCGTAATAAGCCTCGTCGGGCACATCGCGGCATTCATAGAGCGGCGCCGCCGGGAGCGAAGTGCCGTAGGTCCGCGGCGCGGGGGAGGCGAGATTGGGGGGCAGGGGCGCCGGCACTGCCGCCAGATTGGCCCCTTGCTGGGCGAAATGGAGAAACTCCGCCGCGCTCCAGGAGCGAGGATCTCCCTTTTCGCTGGTATGCCAGTTATGGAAGATTTTTCCGACGCATCGGGCAGAGTAGCCATGGTCCTTAAACCATTGCGGCAGCGTGGGGAGATCAGGCTGGTGGGTGCGGAAGTGGGTGCTGTTGTCCCAGACCCGCAGAAAATCTGGGCGGCGGCCGGTGAGCAGCGACGAGCGGGAGGGATTGCACAGGCTCTGCTGGCAGTAGGCACGATCGAACTGCACCCCCCGGCGGGCCAGCCGATCGAGTTGGGGCGTGATCGCCGTGGAACCATAACTGGCCAGCTCGGGGCGAAGGTCATCCGCCATGATGAAAAGCACATCGGGCCTGGCGGCTGCTTCACCCGCCTCGGCACTCCCGAGAAACAGAAGCGACGCGCCAGCCCACGCCAGCCGGAGGCTGGCCGACAGCCAGCGGTTTTTTCTCGAGCGTTTCACGCGTCTGCTTTCCCTGCCAGGCGCCGGCACTTCTGACCAGCGGAAATGGGGCGCACCGCCCCCGCAGTCGCCATGATACCGCCTGCGAGCGATTTGTATCCGCGCACCCGCCCGTTCAGTCTTGGCTGCAGCAGTCTGCTACAACTCCCCTGCGCGGCATGGGCTCGATATCACATCTTCAGCAGGGTTTACCGTGAGGGCAGTCGTCTACGAGGATCGGCTTCATTTCACTCCCTCTGCGGCCCTCCGTTCGGCTCAGCCTGGGGAAACAATCGTTGATGTCACCCATGCCGGAATCTGCGAAACCGATCTGCAGCTCTGCCAGGGCTACATGGGCTTCCGGGGAATTCTCGGCCATGAGTTTGTTGGCGTGGCCCGCTCAGGTCTCTTGGCCGGCCGCCGGGTGGTCGGTGAGATCAATTGCCCATGCGGAACCTGCCAGCTCTGCCGCAACGGCTTGGGCAACCATTGCCCCTCGCGCACGGTGGTTGGCATCGTGGCCCACGATGGGGCGTTTGCCGAAAGTTTGCTGATTCCGGAGGCTAATCTGCACGCCGTTCCCGAGGGGGTTTCAAGCGAGGAGGCGGTCTTCGTAGAGCCGTTGGCGGCAGCCTGCCGGATTCCGCAGCAACTGGCGCTCGTGGGGAACGAGCGCGTCACGGTGCTCGGGGATGGCCGGTTGGGCAATCTCTCGGCACAGGTGCTCAAACATCATGGCTGTCGGGTGCGGGTTTGCGGGAAGCATCCCTTCAAGCTGCGCATCATTCAGGATCTCGGCATCCCCACGGTAGCTCTCGACGCCCTCGGCACGGCCCGCGATGCCGACATCGTCGTCGACTGCACAGGATCGCCCAGCGGTCTCGAAACAGCGCTCAGGATCGTCCGCCCCTGCGGCACGATTGTGCTCAAAACCACTGTCGCTGCCAGCCAGACGCTCCATATGGCGCAGCTTGTGATCGATGAAATCAACCTCTTGGGCTCGCGCTGCGGACCATTTTCTCAAGCGCTTGAATTGCTGGCGGCCGGCAGCGTATCGGTGCGACCGCTGCTCTCGGCCCACTATCCGCTCGAGGCAGCCGAAGCGGCATTTGCCCATGCCCGACGCCCCGACACGCTCAAGGTGCTCTTTGACATCGGCTGAAAAACCAGCCGCTCAACCAGCCTTGGCAACCGGCAGCACGATCTCGGCATTCTCCGGCACCGCCACCGTGCCGGCCACGCCATCGAGTGTGTACTCAATTGCAAGCGTCTTCGCTTCGCCGGGAGCGGGGTCGCCCCCCAGGCCGGCGTTAAAGCCAGCCCCTGGCAGCAGGATAACATTGCTGCCCCCCACCTGCTTCCGCACCAGTTCTGTGACGTCCTTCTGGTTGGCACCGGCGCCATACGTCGCCTTGACGATCTCGACGTTCGCCTTGACCAGCCCCAGCGGCCCCACCGCCGTCCAGAGATCAGACGGCACATCCACGAGCTTCTTTATGATCGCTGCCGCAGCGGCCCGGGCCTCTGGATTCACCGCTTCCAAGGTCCCCGCCTGCGCAACCAGCCTCAGCCCATCGACCGTTGGAAACCGGCGCAGAACCTCAATCACCATCTTCTGCTCCGCCGGTTGGTGTGCGGCGGCCAGCGCCTTTTCGCACATCGCCGTGCGCTCTTCCACTGGCAGAATAAATTGCCGGGCGATCCGGATATAACCACGCAGCGCCCGCGTCTGAAATTTTTCACCGGGAGCGGTGGCCGCCAGATCAAGCAGCACCGGAGCAGCATCGGCTGTCATCCATTCGCCCAGGAGCCGGCTGCTGACATCCTGAAGTTCTGGATCGGCACTTCGTGCAGCCCCGGCGATGGTGTCAAGCGCCCTCGTCCCGCCCACAGCGCCGAGCACCCGCAAGAGCTTCGCCTGCGTCGCAGCCGACGCCTTCGCATATGCCCCCGACAGCACTTCGGCACAGGCCTCCCGATCGGGCATCCGCACGCTCGCTTCCAACAGCGATTTGTCGGCATCAGCCGCCTCGGCCGCGTCTCTCGGCTTGACCACCTGTTCGACAAGGATCGGCAGTCGCTCGAGATCGACAACCTGCCCCAGCGCCCGCAGGGCGGCCGCCCGCACACCGGCGTCGGCATGTTCAAGCGCCGGAACCACAGCATCGATCGCTGCGATCCGCCGATGGCCTACCAGATCAAGGAGCACCGGAAGGAGCTTGGTGTCAGCCCCTGCCATCCTGCTGCGGATTTCCTTGTCGACATCGGCTCCCTGAATACTTCTCAAGCTCCCCCGAGCCGCTCCGGCAACGTCGGCATCGCCATCCACTGCCAGCGTCAGCAACGTCGGCACGGTCGTCGCGTTGCCCACCCGCCCGAGTGCCGCGATCGCTGCCAGACGCACCTCCTTGGGACCAGTTTGCGCGAGCCGCAGGAACATCCCGATATCGACTGTCTTGGGGCGATCCTCAAGCGCCGCCACAACGAGCGCCGCCCGAGATGGCGGCAGGCGACTTAAAGTTGCCCCCAGTTCGCGGTCGACGGCCTTGCCTGGCAGTTCGCGGGCGGTGCCCAGAGCCATCGCCACAGCTGCCTTATCGGTGCTTTGCAACTGTTCCAGCAGGAGAGGAATTCCGGCATCTCCCCGGGCCAAAATCGCGCCGCGGGTGGCCTCGCGTTTGCGCTGCGGCGGCACGGGGGCCTTGCGCACCTCATCGTAGAGCGCGGCGGCCTCGCTGGCCCGGCCGGCGGAGCGCATTTTTTCGGCGGCCAGAATGCATCCTTCGGCCAACGCGGACGCCCGGGGAGAACCCACCGCCGGCTGTCCCGCCTTCGCCAACGCCGCCCGCAGAGCCTGCGTAGCGGCGGCGCTATCGATCTGCCCGAGGGCCACAGCGGCGGCCTCGGCCACGGCGGGCTCCGCAGCGGAGAGCTTTTTGGCCAGCATCTCAACTGCGGCGGCATCGCGGCGCACGCCGATCGAATTGATCACCCCCACCAGCAGATTGCCGGAGAGCTTCTCGGCAGCCTGCCGCAGGGCCGCATCGGCAGCCGGGCCGGGGATGGCCTCCAGCGGAATTCTGGCCCAGGAGGAGAGATGTTCGTTGGGAAGCAGTTTTGCCAGATCGGGCACGGCATCGGCCGAGCCGATCACCGCCAGCTTTTTGCAAACAAGCGCCTGATCGGCCTCGGGAGCGCCCGACCGCAAGACAGCGATCAGTTCCTTTTCCTGGGTCGTCTGGCCATCCTGAGCCCCGGCCGAAGATCCGGCCAGAACGACCGCCACCGCCAACCCGCAGGCGAGGCAGAGCCGCCTTATCGGCCGATTGCATACAACGTCAGTCGGGCAGCGGGCAGCGGGCAAACAAACGAGGGACATGGCAGGGGTTCTCGCTCGGAAAAGGAAAGTTTTGGAACAACGAGAGACGGCAACTGGGAGCATGAATAAACAGCCGTGCTCCGCGCGAACACCGATCACATTCGCCACGGTTCCCGCAGCGCCTCCGACCGCAGCCGGTTGGCCTCTGTGTCGTTGACGAACTCCTGCTTCTGGTTGTCGTAGCGCACCGTGCGGTTGAGAAACAGGGCGATATTGGCCGCATGGCAGGCGATGTGCGCGTTGCAGGCGGCATCGGCATTGCCCTTGGGCTGCCCACGCGTTTTCACGCAATCGAGAAAATCACGCACGTGGAATGTTGCCGGATACCCGTCGATCTCTTCGACGGAGCGGCCAGCCAACAGCGCCGGAGAACTGAGCACCAGCTTGCCGCTATCGCCAGCCTCCACCCAGCCATCTTCCCCTTCAAACCGCACCGGACACGAACCCAGCGGGATCCAATCTTTCTCGCGGAAGATCAGCTCCACTCCATCGGCGTAGCGGGCCACCAACTGGCCATCCTTGAGGGCATCGTATTCCACGGGAGGATCGCAGTCATTGACCGCCCACTGACACAGATCGACGCAGTGCGAACCCCATTCGAGCACGCCACCACCGACCAGCCCGCCTCCCTTTTCGAAATTGAAGCCGTCGAGCAGCTTGGGATTGAAGGGGCGCCAGGCGGCCGGGCCAAGGTACATATCCCAGTCGACAACATCCCTGTCGGGCGCCGGTTCCGCCGGCAACCACCCGCTGGTCATCGCCTGCATCCCCGCAGGATGGGCATACACACGCTTCATTTTTCCGAGCCGGCCGGTGCGGGCCAGTTCGCAGGCAAAAGCGAAATGGGGCAGATTGCGCCGCTGCGTGCCCGCCTGAAACACCCGCCCGGTGCGGCGGATCGTGTCTTTGAGGATCAGGCTCTGGGCGATGTTTTTTGTGCAGGGCTTCTCGCAGTACATATCCTTCCCGGCACGGGCAGCGGCCATCGCCGCGGTGGCATGCCAGTTGGGACCGGTGGCGATCAGCACCGCATCGATATCATTCCGATCGAGGAGCTCGCGGAAGTCGCGGTACATGGCGCAGTCCTGCGTGCCATACCGATCGTCGGCGATCTTCTTGACCGCGACCCGCCGGTTCTCCTTGATGTCGCACACCGCGGCAAACTGCACATCCTTCTGTTCGAGGAAGCAGCCCAGATCGTAGGTGCCGCGGCCGCCGATGCCGATGCCGCCGAGAACCACACGCTCGCTCGGTGGCACCGCTCCATCCAGCCCAAGCGCCGAGCCCGGAATCACCACCGGCGCGATCGCCGCGGCTCCACTCACGAGGCCTGCCCGCAAAAAACCGCGCCTGGGCAGCCGACTGGAACGATCAACCATGGTGCAAACTCCTGATAGGCGGTCGCTGCCCCCAGCACGGACGCCGTGCTGGCTGGCCTGGCCGACAAACCCCCTCCGCACACCGAAACCGCAGAACGCCTCAACTATAGCAGCCGAACCCGCCATCCGGCAGCCCCTTGCTGTCCGTGGAAAAAGCCATCCATGGCCCTCCGAAATGAATACAGTCCACTCGATCGACCGGAGGAAACGCCCCCGTCGGGCGCCCGGCTGGCGTTTTCCGGGTCGCCCGCCGGCGGATCCAGCGGCGCGTCACTTGATCCTCAGCCTCCGAGCCGTTTGACGATCACGGCGGTCAGATCGTCTGCCTGCCGGGTTCCCTGCGAGAAATCGACCACCGCCCTGTAGACCACCTGGATCAGTTCGGCGGCTGGC
>Ga0164294_10002050_pt1 | contig 18397 bp, 14 predicted proteins | sample GEODES005metaG_FD_111479 | JGI IMG/M metagenome (GOLD analysis project Ga0164294, IMG submission 111479) | Oligotrophic lake water microbial communities from Sparkling Lake, Wisconsin, USA - GEODES005 metaG | ecosystem: Environmental > Aquatic > Freshwater > Lake | place: USA: Sparkling Lake...
TCGTGATGGAGAGCATCTCCAGCCTCCCGGCCGACGTCAACCGAGTGCCAGAGCAAGACGCCGGACGAAATACACCGTAGAATACAGGAGGGCCCGACAGCATTCGACCCAATCCTGGTCGGTCGGATCGCGGCTATTGCCTATCTTCTTGAGACGCCCGGTTTCGAGTGGTGCGGTTCCTCAAGCAGGCTCGAGAATAGGTGGTTGTCGCACGGGACCGCTATTCGAAGCGTTCCCGGATTAGCGCGACTGGGTGTTAATGATCACCTTATCGTCGGGATGTACCTCGACGGTGCGGCCGTTTAGATATTGCAGCCAGAACGGTTTGCTGCCGCCTGAGATTTCGATACCGATCTCGAACCATTCGCGTTCGCACGCCAGCCGCTCCACCTCGCCAACAAGCCGCCGCGCAATGTCACGGCGTCGGTAATTGGGTGCGACATAAAGCTTGTGGAGTTCGCAGAAGCCTTCAGAAAAATCGCAGATTGTGACCGCGCCGACGATTTCAGCACCGACTACGGCCGCCATGTGAATCGATTCGCCGACGCACCAGAGGTCCATGATCCCGCTCCATCCGTGGCTCGCGGCGATCTCCTGGGTTAGCGTTGCCTGTAGGCCTTCCAAGTCGGATCGAGAAACTCCGACGATAAACTTCATGGCGCAGTCTCCAATAAGCAGCCAGCGAGCTGCGCCTCGCGACAGCTACCGGTCAACCGAGATTTAGGAGACTCCTGCCGCTTGTGACAGATGAGATGGCAGCCGGGTCCGCATCCGTAGCGATCCGATGCGCCGTCAAGACCTGGGCGCCTGCAGGATGCTCGCGCGGTCATGCTTAGGAACGCCCAATGTTGCCGATCCCGGTTTGGACATCACGCTGGTGACGCTGCCGATCCTGTCGCTCGCGCTGGGAAATGCGTGAAACGAATGACCCAATCGACGTCGACACGCTGCTATTGCGCATCGCCGAGGTCGAAGCCGATTTCTTCGCGCGCGCCGGCTATCACTGGAATGAAGGCGGCTACGATGTGGAGGATTGCCATATCGCCTTGCCTCGGCTCGAATTCGACCAAGTCGACGTCGATCGGTTCCCGCGTCAGTCCTGGATCGACTCAGAAATCATGGTTCCCGACGTAACTCGGCGCCGCAAACGGCAAGTGCACGATCGGCGCGAAAGTTGGTCCTGATCGCGCGGGCATCGAGCGGGGATCGGCACCGGACGTTGCCGTGTCGCGCCTGCATCTCGATGCCGATCATCGAAAGTGATGATGCAGAAGGATGCGTGGCGATGTGCAATGATTACCGGCTGCTGGTCGATCTCGACACGATCGCAAGCGAATTTGCGGACCTCAATATCAAGATCGATTTCCTGGAAGGGGCGCCGAACTTCGCGGCGCGCTATTTTGATGCAACCTTGGCTGTGAGGTGCCGCGATTGTTTCGCTGTTGAGCGGACCGTGCGCACGGCACTAATGGACTCATGAAAGGCAAGGCATTAGCGATTTGCCGGGGGGGGGATCATGGATAAGCTTGGGTCTGAACGGGGGGAGGCCGAGTATTGGCTCTTTCCATTGATCGGCTTGCTGGTAGCGATCGGTCTCGCTTTCGGCGTGGGCGCGCTGCAAGGCCGGGAATTTGAAAGGCGTAGTCTCTCCAGATCGCAGCACGTACACGCCGCCACCGCCGATACGGCGAAGCTCTGCATGAGAAAACAGGGCAGAGACCTTGTGGATTGCGTTCAAGCTGTTGTCGAAGAAGCAGAGACGGCTTCCCACGACGAGCAGGACCTTACCGCTCAACAGCAGGCAGCGTGGGCGGCAATCCTGAATACGATTTTTGGATCTCTTTCGATGGCGGGCGCCCTGCTCGGCTTGGTCTGGATTAAAGGCACCCTAGACGCGACCCGCCAGGCTGGGATCGAGACGGCTGAAGCCACCGAGGCCATGCGACACGCCAACCAGGTGGCCGAAGAAGCCGCCCGCGGCTGGCTCAGCATCGACGTGCTGTCGATTGATAGTATCGGCCGAGCCGTTCTCTCCAGCGGCATCTCAGTGACGCTGACTTGCAAGCTCACGAACAGTGGGGACTCGCCAGTTAATCAGATTAGCCTTGGTGCGATGGCCTTCGATAAGGCGGCATCGCCGACAGTGAACAAGCCCGACGCGATCACTGGACTTCTTGAGCGTGCGCGACGGGCGGGGACCGCTACGTTGGCAGTGGCTCCAGGAGGCGAGATGGTTCGGCAGCTCACCATCCAAATCCCGGCCTCCGAATTGCGGTCGGTACGCGCTGGGCTGCACTCGGCCTACCACCTCCACCTCTGGATCGGAGCGATCTATCAGTCTCGTTCGATTATGGGATCCACGTTCGTTATCGGTGATCTAGCGCGCGCTGGTGGATCCGGCATCCCTGCGACTGTCCCGGCGTTTGTGACAACTGGCACCTTCGCACAGACCGGCTGCAATTTCGCCTAGAAGCCCTAATAACCCGATTACAGAGACACATAAACCTAGCGCCTTCATTTGATTCACGGGCGGGAACGCGCTTTCCTGCCGGTCCGTTTCGGAGCGCCCCATCGGCAGCTTCTGTCAGGAGCCGACGTTCGCGGTAGCAGGCCTGAACGGCCAGCTCTTGGGTCGGTTGCTGCTTACCAATTTGACGCGTGCAACGGCAGCTATTCTGATCGAAGCGCCTGAAAGCTGCCAGGCGACTGGCGGCCCAAGAGCGGTCATACGTTCTTCATGAGATACTCGGCCCATTTTGCCATAAGTGCTCGACGCTTCTCGAAAAAGTCCGTCCGACGGTAAGCCGCCTCGACAGCGTTGGACACGCGGTGCGCCAAGGCTTTCTCGGCGATTTCCTTGGGGAAACGGGTGCACTCCGCCGCCCAGTCGGCAAAGCTGCTCCGGAAGCCGTGTACTGTGATCGTCTCAATCTTCATGTCGCGGATCGCCTTGAGCATCGTCGTATCGCTGATCGGCTTCTTTCCGCTCTGCGTGAACAGCATCCTCCCCGCAGAAATTTGCCCGTCCAAGGCTTCGTGCTCCGCACGCAGGCGCTTCAGCAGCACCAACGCGGGCGGGGAAAGCGGCACTACATGGGGCTGCTTCATCTTCATTCGTCCTGCCGGGATCGCCCATGTCGCGGCGGCCAGGTCGAACTCCTCCCACGTCGCATATCGCGTCTCGTTCGATCGCACCGCGGTCAATATGGTCAGTTGCAAGGCATCCCGGCCAATGCTGCGGTCCTGACGGGCCAACTTCTGCAAGAACGCTGGCACGTCGGCGTAGGGCATCGCCGCGCGGTGTTCGACCTGCCGGTTCTGGCGAGGTAGACCCCGCGTGACTGAGCGTAGCGAAATCTCGTTTGGGATCATGCCCTTGATATGTGCGTAATCGAGAACTGCTCCGATCCTTTGCAGAAGGCGCCGCGCGGTATCCGGTTTTGCAAGCCAGATCGGCTCCAACACCTTGAGCACCTGGACGCTATCGATGGTCTCTATTCGCTTGGTACCGATCTCTCCGAAAACATGGTTTTCAAAGCTGGAGATCCAGGACACGTTTCGCCGATCCTTCCAGCCGCCCTTCATGGCCTCATAGCAGCGCCGCGCGACCATCTCGAAGGTCGGCGAGCTCGCCCGGCGCAAACCTCGCTCCTGTACCGGATCCTTGCCGCCTCGAACCATCTTGCGAAGTTCCGTAGCCATACACCGCGCGTCCGCGAGCGACACGTCATGTACTGGCCCCAAGCCGAAGTCGCGCCGCTTGCCTTTGAACTGCATCCTCAGAATCCAGGCTCGAGAGCTTGGCGGGCGAACCACCAAATATAGGCCATGGCCATCCGAATGCCGCCCGGGACCTGCGGTACGAACCTTGAGAGCTGTGAGTGCCAAGTCAGGATTCCCTCATTTTTCTGTACCCCGCCCTGCCCCACAAAGAGTCTGCGATTTCGCGAGACAAAGTGGAATCAGGGGGTACATACCCAGCAACACTTCCTAAGCATTCTCAATAGGTTGAGATGCGCTGGAACATCCTGCTATGAGGATAGTCTGCTCGTAGGGGTCACCACCTTTCCAGCGCCCGCCGCGGAAAGAGCTGGTGTATGGCGTGATGAACGCAATTTCCCTTCGCTAAACGCTACTGGATCGCAGTCCTGCGCTTCGCATAGTCGGGCGTCCCCTCTTCGCCTCGACGCTCCCGCAAGCACGCGTTACAACTGATACGAATGCCGCGAGCGCGTGTCCGCGCGGGTCGGCCAGACGGTCAAAAAGGGGGGAAAGATCATGGGGATGAAGACGCGCGCGGCGATGCTGGCTGCCGCCCTGCTTTGCGGCACGTCCGCGATCGCACAGGTTCGCAAACCCGCGCCCGCCCCTGCCCCTCAGCTTATCCCGACCGAGACCTTCGTGCTGGCCAACGGCCTGCGCGTGGTGATGAACATCGACCGCTCCGATCCCGTGGTCGCGGTGGCGCTGGTCGCGCATGTCGGCTCGGCGCGCGAGACCAAGGGCCGCACCGGCTTCGCGCACATGTTCGAGCACCTCTTCTTCCTGAACTCGGAGAATCTGGGGCCGGGCGGCCTCGACAAGCTTTCGGCGCGGGTCGGCGGCGAAGGCGCCAATGGCTACACCAATCTCGACCACACCGTGTATCTGCAGACCGTTCCCAAGGATGCGCTCGAGAAGATGCTGTGGGCCGAGGCCGACAAGCTCGGCTTCTTCATCAACACGGTGACGCCCGCGGTAGTCGCCAAGGAAATCGAAGTCGTAAAGAACGAGAAGCGCCAGTCCTACGACAACCAGCCCTATGGCCAGCTCTTCCCGATCCTGCAGGAAGCGCTCTACCCCGCCGATCACCCCTATAGCTGGACGACGATCGGCTCGCTGGCCGACCTCTCGGCCGCGACCCTCGACGATGTGAAGAACTTCTACCGCCGCTGGTACGTGCCGAACAACGCGACGCTGGTGATCTCGGGCGACCTCGACCCGAAGCAGACCAGGGCGTGGGTGGAGAAGTATTTCGGCGAGATCCCGCGCGGTGCCGCGGTCGAAGTGCCCAAGCCGCGCCCGGTGACGCTGGCCGCCACCAAGAAGCTCATGCACCTCGACAGCTTCGCCAAGCTGCCCCAGGTCGGGCTGGTCTGGCCGACCGTGCCGCAGGGCGATCCCGACAATGCCGCAGTCGCGCTGCTCTTCGACGCGCTCACCAGCGGCCCGGACGGCCCGATCTACAAGTCGGTGGTCGAGGAGGCCAAGCTCAGCGACGAAGTCAGCGGGAGCGTGTGGGACCAGCAGCTCGCCGGCGTGTCGTTCCTGGAAGTCCGCGGCTTCGACGGCGTGCCGCTCGACAAGATCGTGACGGCGATAGACACCGGGCTCGCGCGCTTCGGCACGCAGGGCATCACCGCCGAGCGCCTCGAGCGGCTGAAGGCGGTGCGTGAGGCCTCGCTCTACGCCAGCATCGGCAGCGTGCTCGGCAAGGTCCGGGCGATCGCGGACTCCGAGACCGTCCGCCGCAAGCCCGATCAGGCCGAGGTCGAACTCGCCCAGCTGCGCAAGGTCACCGTCGCCGACCTGACCCGCGTGTACCGGAAGTATTTCGCCGGCAAGCCGCGGCTCGAGATCGGGTTCGTGCCCAAGGACCAGCCCCAGCTCGGGCTGACCGGCGCGACCAAGGCGCATGTCGTCGAGGAAGCGATCGTCCAGGGCGCGGAGAAGCCCGTCGACCAGAATGCCGGCCGCACCGAAGTGGTCCGCACGCCTTCGAAGATCGACCGCAGCATCGAACCGCCTGCGGGGCCCGCGCCCGTCGTGGTGGCGCCGACGATCTGGACCGGCAGCCTGGCCAATGGCCTGGCGCTGTCCGGCATCGAGGATCGCGAGCTGCCCGTCGCCAAGTTCGAGATCTCGATCGACGGCGGCCAGCTGCGGGACGATCCCGCACGCCCCGGTGCCGCCCATCTCGTCGCCGAGATGCTGACGCGCGGCACCCGCACCCGGACCCGCGAGCAGTTCGAGAATGCGCTGAAGGGCCTCGGCGCCGAAGTGCAGGTCCGGGTCGACCAGGAGCGCACGGTGATCAGCGTCACCACGCTCGCGCGCAACTTCAAGCCGACGGTCGCGCTGGTCGAGGAAATGCTGACCGCACCGCGCTGGGATCCGGAGGAGCTGGCGCTGGCCAAGGCTGCGAGCACCGCCGAGCTCCAGGCCTCGCGCGCGCAGCCGAGCTATCTGGCGCAAATGGTCGCGCGCAAGGCGATGTATGGCGACGGCATCCTCGCCCAGGATCCGCGCGGCACCGCCCAGTCGATCGCGGCGCTGACGCTGGACGATCTCAAGGCGTTCATGGCGAAGACCTATTCGCCCAAATCCGCCCGCCTGCGCGTGGCTGGTGCAGTCAGCCAGGCCGACACCCAGGCGGCCTTTGCCGGGCTGGCGCGGAGCTGGACGGGCGAAGCGCTGCCGCGGACCGGCTCGGTCGCGTTCACGGCGCCGGCCAGGACGCAGATCCTGTTCTACGACGTGCCGGGCGCCAAGCAGTCGGCGATCCTGTTCGCCCATCCCGGACCCGCACGCGGCGCGCCGGACTGGTTCCAGGCCAAGGCCGCCAACTTTATCCTGGGCGGCGGCGGCTTCGCCTCGCGGCTGACGCAGGAGCTGCGTGAGGGCAAGGGCTATACCTATTCGGTGCGTTCGTCGTTCGACGAGGCCGGCAGCGGCGGGCGGTTCAGCGCGAGCAGCCCGGTGCGCGCCAACGTTACGCTGGAATCGGCGACGCTGCTGCGGGACATCGTCCGCGACTATGGCGCCACGTTCACCGACGCCGACCTGACGCTGACCAAGGGCAGCCTGTCCAAGTCGCGTGCCCGCGAGTTCGAGACGCTCGACGCCAAGCTCCGGCTGCTCGGGATCATCGGCGACTATGGTCTGCCGGCCGACATCGTCGCGCGCGAGAATGGCGCGCTCGGCCAGCTCGACATGGCCACGGTCCAGCGGGTCGCCAAGGCCTATATGGACACCGATCACATGATCATCGTCGTGGTCGGCGACGCGGCCACCCAGGCCAAGCGGCTGGAGGCGCTCGGCTATGGTGCGCCGGTTCTGGTGCCTGCGCTGAAATAGCGCCGGGCGGCCGGGTTTCGCCGCTGGTGCCTAGCGTCGCCACCCGGCGCTGCGCGCCTGCGCTTCCGCCGCCGCATCGAGCGGATCGCCGGACATCATGTCCTGCGCGGCCGCCATCAGCGCCGGATCGGCCGAGCCGGCCTGGGCATAGTCGGTCTTGCCCTGCTGCGCGCCGGGGCGCGTCTGGCGAAGCGTCCAGCCATCGGCGCCGTGGCAGGCGATGCCGTCCGCGGCGCGCGAGGTGAAGACGCGGCAATAGCTGCCCTGGGCGTCGCGGAAGCTGACCGGGGTGAGCACCGCGCCCTGATCCGAAGCGAGCTGCTTGTCGAGCGCGCCGGCAAGGGCGCCCGACGCATAGAGCTGGCCGTCCCGGGTGCGCACATAGCCCGGGTCCTGCAGGCTGTGGCCGACCACGAGGCCCAGGGCGAGCGAGGCGGCGACCGCCCCGCCCCAGCGCGCCCAGCCGGGCAGCTTCTTCGCCCGAGCGCTGGGCCGGGGCAGCTCGACGACGTTCGACCGCAGCATCGCGGCGAGGCGGTCGGGCACCGGCTCCTCGGCAACCGGCGCGAAGCGGGTGCTGAGCGCTGCACGCAGGGCGCGGTGCTGCGCGACCTGCTCGGCCAGCGCCGGATCCGCGGCGATCGCCCGTTCGACGCGCCTGGCCTCGATCGGGCCGAGCTCGCCATCGGCATAGGCCATCAGCATTTCGGGATCGACGCTCATGCCGCTTCTCCGAGCCGCGCCATCAGCGCCTGTCTGCCGCGCACCAGCCGGGAGGTGAGCGTGCCCATGGGAATGTCGAGGACCTCGGCGGCCTCCTTATAGGCCAGTCCCTCGATCAGGACGAGCGCCACTGCCTCGCGCTGCTCGTCGGGCAGCGCGTGCATCGCGGCATCGATGTCGTGCTGGATCAGCCGCCCTTCGGCATCACCTTCGACGCCCACCGCAAGGCCGGCTTCCTCCTCGACAAAGGTCTGCGCGGCGCGCGACCGGCTGCGGGCGGTATCGATCCAGCTGTTTCGCATGATCCGGTACATCCAACTGTCCATCCTGGTGCCGGGCTGCCACGACGCGCGCGAGCGCAGCGCCTTTTCCAGCGCCACCTGGCACAGATCGTCGGCATCCGCCGCATCGCGGGCGAGCGCCCGCGCAAACCGCCGCAATCGCGGCAGCAGCGCCAGCAGGTCGTCCTCGAATGCCGCCAAGCCCAAATTCCTTTTGCTGGGGATGAAACGGATGGCGTGCGCCGTTTAATCCACATGAACCCGGAAATGTGCAAGAAAGGCGCGATGATGCGTGGGACATGGCTGCTCGGACTGGTTGCCCTGAGCGTGGCGGTGCCGGCGCGTGCGCAGCTCCTGCCCCAGCTTCCCGCGCCCTCGCTACCGGCGACCGGCAGCGGTGTGCTCGGCCAGCTCGGCCAGAATGTCGAGACGGTCACCGGCAATGTCGCCCGGCAGCTGGAGGATGCGCGCCGCACCGCGGCCGCGACATTGGTGCGCCAATATCCGGACCGCATCGCGCTCGACCCCGATGGCTTCCCTGCACGCGCGGGCGAAGTGGTGGTCGAGGACCCGAGCGAGGCGCTGATCACGGCGGCGGCGGCAAAGGGCTATCGGCTGATCGAGCGACAGGATGTGCTCGGCATCGGCTTCGCCCGGCTGGAGGCGCCGCGCGGGAGATCGCTCAAGCAGGCGATCCGCGAGCTTCGCAAGCTCGGCGGACAGGGCGTCACCGCCGACCAGCTCCATGCACAGAGCGGCAGCGGCACAACCGGCAGCGCGCCGGTGGCGGCGGGGACCGGACCGATGGTCGGCGTCATCGATGGCGGCGTCTCAGGCGCGAGCCTGTCCGCCGGCTTCGCTGCCGGCGCACCGCGTGCCAACGGACACGGCACCGCGGTCGCTTCGCTCATCGCGGGTGCCAGGGAAGTGCGCGGCGGACTGCCCGGCGCACGCATCGCCTCCGCCGATGTCTATGGCAGCGATCCTGCGGGCGGCAATGCCACCGCCATCGCCAAGGCGATCGGCTGGATGGTGCAGAACCGGGTGAGCGTGGTGACGATCAGCCTGGCCGGCCCCGCCAACCCGCTGCTCGGCCGCGTGATCGCGGCGGCACAGGCACGCGGCGTGGTGATCGTCGCCGCGGTCGGCAACAACGGCCCGGCCGCGCCGCCCGCCTACCCCGCTTCCTATCCCGGCGTGATCGCCGTGACCGGCATCGACGGGCGCGGGCGCGCGCTGATCGAGGCCGGGCGTGCCACGCATCTCGACTATGCCGCCCCTGGCGCAGACATGCTGGCGATGGCGGAAACCGGCCGCGCCGCGCGCGTGCGCGGCACTTCCTTCGCCGCGCCCTTCGTCGCCGCAGTGATCGCGCGCTATTACCCGGCACAGAACCCGGCCGCGCTGGGCGCGGCCATGTCCAAGGTCGACCGCGAGGCCCGCGATGCAGGCGCTCGGGGCCCGGACCGCAGCTATGGCCGCGGCGTGCTGTGCGAAGCCTGCCGGACCCCGGCGCGATAATTTTTCCCCGGCCGGGATTAAACGCGATCCGGCCACCGTTCTCCGAATGTCAGACAGACTTTTAGGGAGAATGGACATGATCAAGCTTCTCGGAACCAGCGCCCTGCTCGCCCTTGCCCTCGCGGCCTCGCCCGCCTCGGCGCAGATCCTCGGCGGTGGCGGTGGCGGCGGTCTCGGCGGCACGGTCGGCGGCGGCCTGGGCGGGTTGACCGGATCGGGCACGGGCTCGTTCGGCGGCTCGATCGACAGCGCCACGCGCCGCCTGCCCAGCAGCAGCGACACGATCGGCAATGTCCGCGGCTCGAGCAACACCGAGCGCAGCGTCGATACCCGCAAGGGCCGGGTGAAGGCCTCCAACGACAGCGCGCTGGACTCGACGGTGGCCAACAGCACGCGCATCGGCGATCGCACGATCGGCGGCAGCGGTTCGGCCTCGGGCAATGCCGGCGGCAGCGCCGATGCGCAGCTGATCGGCACCGATGCGGTCCGCAGCACGGCGGGCGACGCCGTCGGCCGGACCCGCGACACCGCATCGAACCTGCGCGACCGTGCCGGCAATGCGGCAAGCGCCACCCGCGATACCGCGGGCAACGCGGTTGGCCGCGCCCGGAACGCCGCAGGCAACACGGTCTCTCGTGCCCGCAACGCCGTGCCCGCTACCCCGGACGTCTCGGGTACCGCGTCGGGTGCGGCAAGCGGTGCCGGCTCGCTGGGCAATGGCACGCTGGCGCTGGCGGGTTCGGCCGCAGCCAACGGCAATGGCAGCTTCCCGGTTTCGGCCGGCATGCCGGTCACCGATGCCAGGGGCAAGCTGATCGGCACCGTCCAGTCGGTCCGCTCGACCTCGCGCGGCGTCGTTCAGCAGGTGCTGGTCAAGACCGGCGACAAAACCGCCATGCTGCCCGCCGCGAACTTCAGTGGCTCGGGCAACGCCCTCGTCTCTGCCATGGGCAAGGGCGAAGTGAAGAAGGCAGCGGAGTAAAGGGCATCGGGCGGTCCCTTCGGACAGCAGGACCGTTCAGCCCGCGGCGCGTCTGGCAATGCCAGGCGCGCCGCACTGCTGTCAGCGACGGCGCTCCACCGCTACTTGCGCGCCGTCCGCCCGGTGCCGAGGCGCGTGATCAGGATCGCGGCCCGCTTCGCCTGGCGCCGGATGCTGGCAAGGTCCACCGTCTCGCCCGGCGCATGATCGCCGGTGCTGTACGTGCCGAGGCCGGCCAGGCTATCGACATCATGCGCCACGAACGACACGTCGCCGGCACCGCGCTTGAGCGGATCGAGCGGCGCCATCTCTTCCAGCCCCAGGTCGCGGTTCACCCCGTTGAGCGCGGCGAGCAGCGCCTTGTTGCCCTCGGTCGGCGCCATCGCCGGATAGCCTTCGCCGAACTCGATCTTCGCATCGGTGCCCGGCGCATGCGCGGCGACGATCGCCTCCATCTTCGCCCGGACGCGCGCGGTCTGCTCGACGCTCAGCGTGCGGAAGTCACCGGCGGCGACGGCGGTCGCGGCGATGATGTTGGTCTTGCCGCCCGCCTTGGCGTTACCGCTCTCGTCGATTTCGGCGCGGGCGCCGCCGGCGATCACGCCGGCATTGAAGGTCAGGTTCGGCTCGGGCAGCTCCGTGCGGAACGCCGCGAGGATCCGCGCCAGCTCGTTGATCGCGCCGTCGCCGAACTGGGTGCTGAAGATCAGCGAGCTGTGGCCAGTCTTGCCGCTGGCGGTGATCTTCCAGTCAGTGACCGAGCGGCGGGCGATCGAGCCCATGTCCTTGCCGCCGTCGATCACCAGCCCTTCGAAATCGAGCGCGACATCGGCGCGCTTGCCGGCGGCGATCAGGTCCGCGCGCGAGATGCTGTGCGGGCTGCCGGCATCTTCCTCGTCACCGGTCAGCACGATCTCGATATTGGCGTCCTTGAGCGTGCCCGCCGCCTGCATCGCGCGCAGCGCCGCGACCATGACGACCATGCCGCCCTTGTCGTCGCCGGCACCCGGCCCTTCCGCCTTGTCGCCGGTGCGGACGAACTTCTGGAAGGGCGAGCTCGGCTCGAACACCGTATCGAGATGGCCGATCAGCAGGAAGCGCTTGCCGCCGGGCTTGCCCTTGTGGACCGCGATCAGGTGGCCGGCGCGCTGGACTTCGCCCATCGGCTTCCAACTCACCGTGAAGCCGAGCAGCTCGAGTTCGGCGCGCATCATGTCGCCAACTTTGGTCACGCCTTCGAGGTTGAGCGTCCCGCTATTCTGGTCGACCAGCCGGGTGAGCAACGCCACCGAACGCTCGAACTCGGCATCGACGGTGCGGTCGATCGTCTTCTCCGCCTTCGACAGGCCCTGCGCCGCCACCGGTGCGGTGGTGAGGAGCAGTGCCGCCAGCGTCGTCGCCACGCCGCGCATCAGAGCTTCGCCCCGCCCATCTTGTAGGTCAGCTGGACATAGAAGCTGCGCCCCACACCGTCGAACCACGAGATGTCGTAATAGGGATAGGAGGTGTAGGTGCGGTCCTTGATCGGGTTCTGGTCGAACAGGTTGTTGACCGTGCCCGACAGGCGCACGCGATCGGTGATGCTGTACTGGGCCGACAGATTGAAGAGGTAGCTCGCCTTGATATAGGCGTCCTCGTCATAGTTGGGCAGGCGGCTGAGCCGCTGGCCGGTCAGCGTCGTCGAGAACTTGCCGAGATCCCAGGTCAGGCTCGCCGTGCCCTTGTCGCGCGGGATGTAATAGCCGCTGTCGAACGCCAGTTTGTCGATCACCGGATCCCCCGGATACTGGCGGATCGTGTGATTGAAGACATGGGTGTAGCTCGCCGCGAGCGAGAAGCGCCCGATGCCTGCGGTGGGCACGCGCAGGTGCGCCGCGATGTCGATGCCGTCGGTGGTCTCCTCGGCAACGTTGATCGGGTTGATCGCGACCGCCTGGATCTGACCGAGAAGCGCGCCGCTCGTATAGCGCTGGACGCGGGCGAGCGCATCGACGCAGGTCGGCGTGGTGCCGTTCGCCGCCCGACATGCCGCCTCGTCCCGCAGGATCGTGTCGATGTTCATGTTGAGCACCTGGTTCTTCATCTTCACGCGGAAATAGTCCGCCGAGAAGTCGAAGTTGCGGCTCGGCTGGAAGAAGAACCCGCCGTTGAGCGAGGCCGAAGTCTCGGGCCGCAGGCGGCGATTGCCGTTGTGGCGCGCGATGAAGCTGGCGTCGTCATAATCGCAGTCGCCGATGTCCTGCCCCTCGACGCCGCACAGATAATAGTCGGTGCCGCCGGTATGGGTGTTGCCCGGCCCCTTGAAGACATAGTGGAGATCGGGCGCGCGGAAGCCGGTGCCATAGGCGCCGCGGATCAGCAGGCTCTTCATCGGGCGCAGCTCGGCGCCGAGATTGTAGGTGAACTTGCCGAAACCGTTGCCGGCGAAGCTGTAATGATCGTAGCGGCCCGCGCCGCTCAGCTCGAGGAAGGTGAAGGCAGGCACGCGCAGCTCGCCGCCGACGCCCCAGTGCTGGCGGGTGCCGTGGCCGTCGGAATCGACCAGCCCGACATAATATTGGGTGAGCGCGAACGGATCGGGGTTCAGCTCATAGCCCTGGTTGCCGACCTCGGCGACCGCGGCGAAGCCCACCGGGCCGCCGGGAAGCTGGAACAGATCGGTGGTGTTGATCGTCGCCGAGACATTGTTGACCCAGGTCTTCGGACGATAGGTCGAGACTGCGGTGATCGAGGCATATTCGGCCGGGGTCAGCGGCGTGTAGAGCCGGGTCGGATTGGCGTTGAACTGGGCATAGCCCGAGTTCGGATCGACGCCGACCTGCGGCCCGAGGAAGAAGTCGTTCGCCTTGGAGATCACAACCTGCGGGAAGCCGATCTTCGAGCTGTACTCGGCATGGTTGACACTGAACTCGTAGCGCCACTTGTCGCCGAGGCTGCCCTTGATGCCCGGGGTGATGTTGTAGGTGAACGAGCGGTTGCGGGTCATGCCCGCTTCGAACCCGCCCATTTCCTCGGGCGTGAACTGGCGCGTCCAGTTGTCGAGCTGGTCGCCGCTATAGGTGTCGTCCGGCGTCAGGAAGTTCGGATTGTAGAAGGTGCCTTCCTCGTTCCCGTCGGGCGCGACATAGGACCAGGACTGCACGTCGCGGAACAGCTTGAGGTTCGAGTAGCTGGCCTGCGCGTCGATAAACAGCTCGGCACGGTCGCTGAGCGTATAGCCGATCGCGCCATAGGCGCTGGCCGCGCGGCGCTGCGAGATCATCGTGCCATAGGCGACGGACTCGTTGCTGCCGCAGAAATAGCCGTCGCCGTCGATCGTGTCGCGGCCGGCGCGCGCGGCGTAATAGGTGGTGCCGCCGTTGAGCGAGGCGAGCTTGTCGCACGTCGCCTTGCCGGGGTTGATGTAATAGAGATACTCGTCGGCGCGCAGGAAGGTGCGGCGCGCGAGCGGAGAGGCGACCGGCTGGTCCGCAGTCGAGTCCTGGATCTTGCGCTGGTACTGCCACAGCGGCCGCTGATCGAGCAGCTCGATGCCCACCACGCCGTGGAAGGGACCCGTGTCCCAGCCGGTGGTGAGCGAGAGCCGCTGCGAGTTGCCCCCGCCATGCTCGGTGAAGCCGGCGCGATAGTCGATGCGGGTGCCGTCGGGCCGCGAGTTGAGCTGGAAATTGCCCACGCCCGAGATCGCGTCCGAGCCGTAGATCGCCGAGGCGCTGCCGCTCAGCACCTCGACACGCTCGATCAGGCCGACTGGGATGTTCGAGATGTCGGTGAAGTTGCTGTTGCCGCCAAACGGCAGCGGGAAGTCGGCGATGCGGCGGCCATTGACCAGCACCAGCGTGTGGTTGGGGCCGAGGCCGCGCAGATCGACCTGCTGCGCGCCGGGAGTGAAGTCGGCGCCGGAGAAGCTCTGCTGGCTCTGCGTCTCGCCGCCATTCTGGGTGATCGCCTTCAGCACGTCCGGCACGCTCTGATAGCCGTTGCGCAGGATGTCTTCCGCGGTGATCGCGGTCACCGGCGCGGGACCTTCGGCCTGGATGCGCGGGATACGCGAGCCGAGCACGACGATCGGGCCCTCGCTCTCCTCCGCTTGCTGGCCGGTCGCCGGCACGCTCTGGTCGCCCGCGGCCTGCGCCATCGCCGCCACCGGGAGCGCGATCAGGCTGGTTCCGGCCAGAGCCATCGCCGTGAACTTGATGTATCGCATATATCGACCCCCTGATCCGTTTGTGACATATTGATATCCAGAGGCAGCAGAATGAAACAATAAAAATCCATTCTGCGTGTCGGCGGCGAACGAATTGCAAAGGACTATGGCCTTGAAGACACTGTTGCGCCTGTTGCTGGCCACCCTGATCGCCTTCGCACCGAGCGCGGCCTCGGCCCGGCCGGGGCCGACCTACAGCTATTACGAGATCGGCGACCTGGCCGCGAAGCGCACCAGCCCGACCGCACCGGCATTGCTGCTCGTCGGCGGCGGCGACTGGGAATATGGCGCGTTCCGCTGGTTCACCGCGCGCGCCGGGCACGGCCATCTCGTCGTGCTGCGCGCCTCGGGCGAAGGCCAGGCGGGCGAGGAGTTCTACAACCAGGTCGGCGGCGTCGCCTCGGTCCAGACGATCGTCTTCCACGACCGCGCAGCATCGAGCGATCCGAAGGTCCTCGCCATCCTCGCCAAGGCCGACGGGATCTTCCTAGCCGGCGGCGACCAGGCCAATTACGTCCGCTACTGGAAGGGCACGCCCGTCGCACAGGCCCTGAACGCGCATGTCCGCGCCGGCCGTCCGATTGGCGGCACCAGCGCCGGCCTCGCGATCCTGGGCGGCACCGGCTATGGCGCGATGGACGGCGGCAGCATCGACAGCGCGGAGGCACTCGCCAATCCCGGCGGGCCGGCCGTCACGCTGGTCACCGGCTTCCTCCACATGCCGCGCATGGCGCACATCGTCACCGATACCCACTTCGCCAAGCGCGACCGCCTCGGCCGGCTGGTCGCCTTCGTCGCCAAGGCGCGCCTGCAGGACCCGCGCGCCGTCGGCCTCGGCGTCGATGAAGGTGCCGCGCTCTGCGTCGAGGCGAACGGCAAGGCCAGGCTCCACACCCCGCCCGGCGGCCATGCCTGGCTCGTCCAGCCCGCCACCCCGGCCCGCATCCGCCCGGGCAAGCCGCTCGACTGGCAGGGCGTGAAGATCACCGGCATCGGCCCCGAAGGCGCGCTCGACCTCAACACGCTGCAGGTCACCCGCCCCGCCTTCTCCGGGATCGCCCGGGTCGCCGGCGGCAAGCTGATCGGGGCGCCGGGGCCGAAATGACCTCGCGGCCCGAAGACATCGATCCCCAGCTCCTCGCGCTGCTGCGCGCGGATGCCCGAAGGAATGTCTCCGAGCTCGCGACCGCTCTCGGCGTGTCGCGCACCACCATCTACAGCAGCATCGAGCGGCTCGAGCGCCAGGGCACGATCACGGGCTACACCGTGCGCCTGGGCGAGGACTACGACCGCAGCCTCGTCCGCGCACACGTGATGATCAAGCTCTACCCCAAGGCGACGCTGGTCACCCAGGACCAGCTGATGACGATGCCGGAGGTCGCGGCGCTCTATGCGATCTCGGGCGAATATGACCTGATCGCCATGCTCGAAGCCCAGCATGTCAACCGGCTCAACGACCTGCTCGACACGATCGGCGCGATGGACGGCGTCGAGCGCACGACTTCCTCGGTCATCCTCGCCACCAAATTGCAGCGCTGAGCAAAGCCCGGCACCGGCGCGCTAATAGGTCCGCGCCGGCTCCCGCGTCGTCGTGAATGCCCCTTCGAGCGACCCTTGTTGCGATCGAGCACGGTGGATCCTCTCGATCGTGCGCTTGTATCCCGTGCGGATCGCGGAGCGCTCGGCACAGTCGAGCATCGCCTCCCCCGACTTGGGATCGCCCCGGCGGATCAGGATCTGACCGATCTCGACCCGCAGCCAGATCTTCTGGAGGCTGTGGCCATAGCGGCAGGCAATCGCGAGCGCGTCCGAGGCGTAGCGAAGCGCAGTCTCGTAATCGCCGTTCAGCCTCATCTCGCGTGCGAGCGCGGCTCCCGCCTCGACGCGAACGCGGAAGGAATCGCTGATCGACGCCTGCTCGAGCGCTTCGCGAAGATCCTCGAGCGCCGCGCGCCGGTTCTCGTCCGACCTGGACGGATCGTTCCGCACCGCGCTTGCCCGCAGCACCCGCGCGCGATGCGCCACATCGCTCTGCTGGATCGCGTCGGCCGCCACGACGGCCAGGCTAACCTCGCGGATACGTTCGGTGCGGGTGCCGAGCACGGACAGCAGCGCCGCATAATGCCGCTGGAAGATCGAATAGGCGCGCAACTCGCCGAGCCGGCGCAGGATGGCGATGCCGCAGCAATAGCGGGCCTCGGCATTGCGATAGTCGCCGCGCATATGGGCGACGAGCCCGCGATAGGCAGTCGTCAGCCCGGTCATCATGATTTCTTCGCGGGAGAAATCGACGGTTAGCATGTCGGCCAGGTCTTCCCCCGGCGCCCCGAAGCGCGCCCGGATCTGATCAGTACGGCGCTGCGCGCTCTTCTTGTCGTCAGCCGCCTTCCTGGAACCGTCAGGCACCTCGCCGATCTTGGTCCATGGCGCCTCGTCGATCGTCCATTCGATCTCGTCGATCACGCGCTGGGCACGGCGCAGGCGGCCGCGCTCGATCAGGAGCGCGACCATGTTCATCCGGATGCGGCGCCAGTTATGGCCGCGCGTCTCCCCCTCGACGCGCCGGTTGGTGGCTTCCGCGAGGCTGAGCGACCGGCGGGCGCCATAGAGATGCCCCTGCACAAGCTTGCACACGGCGCGCTCATTGTGGAGCCAGACAAGGTCGTCGGGATACCAGGGCTCGTCCCCCAGCGTGGCGAGAAGCGCTTTCTCCTCCTTCTCGGGCAGTCGCAGCGTCGCGATAATCGCCCGGCAATTCTGGCGCGCCATCGAGATGTGCCCGAAGGTGCGCAGGATACGATCGATGCGATTGGCGTGCTCGGTAAGCGCGCCCTCCTCACCACCATATTTCCCGTAGGACAGCCGGTCGAAGGTGAGCAGGTTGGCTGTCGAATAATAGCCGCGCACCACCGCGAGCGCGACGCGCAGGCAGGCCGCGCTCGAGCGATGCACGAGCTTCACGAAGTCGAGATAGCGGTCCGCCTTCATTCCATGCGGGCGCGTGAGCCAGCCATCCGGCGACTGATCGAGCATATCCTCGGTGATGTGCGGAAAGCTCTTTTCCTCGACATCCTTCCACGCGCCGGTCAGGCGGTCGACCAGGGTTCCCAGTTCCTCATGGAAATCGCGCTTCGGCGTGTAGCGATCCTCGGGCTGCGCCACGAAGAGCGACATGTTGAAGGTAGTCGACAGCTTGGCGTCGGAAATGGGGGCGCCGTGGCGCTCGCGCAGCTCCGCGGCGACCGAGCGATGCAGCCCATAACGTACCCATAGCTTCGTATCTTCCTTCTCGACCTCCGGGCGGATCTCGATGATGAGCGCCATGCTTGCGAGGTGCTCGATCGTAGCCTCCAGCCGACCCCGGCAAGCTTCGTCGCGCGAACCAGCGTCAAGTGCCTGAACCCCGCAGCGCTCCTCCAGCATGGCGCGGACCGCGGGGGTCCTGAGCAGCACTTCTCCCTCCATCGGGATGCCGATGAACGCCATGGTGCGGAGAACTTCGAATGCCACCGGGCAATCGATGTCGAGCGCACGGATCAGCAGCGGCGAAAGATATCCTGCGAAGAA
>Ga0164294_10002053_pt1 | contig 18392 bp, 18 predicted proteins | sample GEODES005metaG_FD_111479 | JGI IMG/M metagenome (GOLD analysis project Ga0164294, IMG submission 111479) | Oligotrophic lake water microbial communities from Sparkling Lake, Wisconsin, USA - GEODES005 metaG | ecosystem: Environmental > Aquatic > Freshwater > Lake | place: USA: Sparkling Lake...
ATGGTATGTCGGGGTCGGTAGTCAACAGCAGGCGCAGGCCCTTCTGTTTGGCTCTTAACTGAAATGGCCGCAGCGCTTCTTCGGCCAATGTTATGGGCGTGAAAGCGACTGTCTCCAGTTCCAGCTTTCCAGCGTCAATCTTCGAGAAATCCAGAATGTCATTGAGGATGACCAATAGCGCTTCGGCTGACCCGAGCACGATTTCGAGGTACTCCCGCTGTTCGCGGTCGAGGTTCGTGTCCAGCGCCAGTTCGGCCATGCCAATGATGCCGTTCATAGGAGTGCGGATTTCATGGCTCATATTGGCCAGAAATCGACCCTTGGCTTGGTTGGCGGCATCCGCCTGTTCTTTAGCGAGGCGCAGTTCCTGTGCGGCGGCGTGCCGTTCCAGGAATAGCCCCAGCTTGGCGCCGATTGCCGCGAGGGTATTGGCGAGCGAAAGATCTGTAACGCGCGGTTGTCGCGAAAAAAACTCCAGCACGCTGGCACAGCGGCCGTGGGCCATCACCGGTACGGCAATAGCACTGCGTACGCCGGCACTAGCAAGCCGCGGGGAGTGTACGTCGTTGGCGGTGTCTTGCCATTGGTGCGCGACTGGTCTGGAAAGTACTCGCCCCGGCAAGTCTTCGCCTACTCGCAGGTCCGCTTCGCGCGGCGTGGTTAGCCAAGAGGCATTGGCGTCGGGATTCGTCACCCAACTCGCTACGCATTGCAGGGTTGCGGTCGGCAGATGATGTTGCCAGTAGTGGGCGCCATCCCATTCCAACAAAGTGCAGGTCTGCGACAGCACCTGTTGTGCAGCATTCAGCGGGTCATCGGCACTCGCCAGCGCTTCACTGGTGGTGTGCAGGAGTTGCAAGGCGGTGTTGGCTTGGCTGAGAGAGCGTGTACGCTCCGTCACTTCGCCCTCGAGGCGACTGGTTAAGCTGCGCAGTGCCTCGTTGGCCAGATAGAGTTCGCGGCTCTTGGCTTCCAGTATGGCTTCTGCTGCCTGGCGTGCCTGCCGTTCACGGTTGAGGCGCCGTTCCCATAACGCCTCGTGTTCAGTAGTCATGCGGGGGAGGCCGCAGAGTGAAGCGAACGGTGGTGCCGGTGCCACCGGAGAGGTCCTCGCGTTCCAGTACGTGTAGGGCCCCGGTGCCGGCAAGACAGGCGCGGATGAGACCTTCGGCCAGATCCGCTAAGCCCCGGCTCGATTGATACAGCATCACCAGAGTGTCGGGGGCTGGCCGATGACACTGGAAGGTGGGCAGTTCCGCATCCGGGTAGAGCTTGCGTACTTCCACGTGAATATAGCCATCGACACTTTCCAGAAACGCCAGCGGGTCCGCGGCGACGCTAAAAAAAGCGGGGAACTGCTCCCGAAAGCGACCATAGAGGTGCGCTCCGAATGATTGCAGGATGGTCGCCGGCGCAAGGCCGCTGCGCCGCGAGTAAGCTTTTAGCAAGCAGCCTATTTCTGCGGCAGGGTAGGTCCCTACGGCCGTATAGGCGCCGTTATTGGGCACCGCCGCTTCTTGAATGACGGCATCGACATATTCGGCCGAATGCCGGCTTTCTGCCATTTCCAGAAATTCGGTGAAGATCATGCCCTTCATATAGCGACCCCAATCAAGATTGCAGCTGTTACGGCGACTCTGGAACAGAATCGTCATGCTACACAAGGTACCATCACGTTTGACGGGTAGTCGCCCGGTGTTGCTGGTAGGTCTTCATGTTCGATCCCTTGACGTCCCCGTTGCTGCGTCGCCTCATTTTGGGTGCCCTGTTGGGCGGTCTTGTGCTTTTGGCTTGGCTGGTGCTCGCGCCATTCGTGGTGCTGGTACTTTGGGCAGCCATTTTTGCCTATGTCAGCTGGCCTTTGTTTTTGCGATTGGAGCGGTTGCTCCACAGCCGGCATCTGGCTGCCACGTGCATGACCCTCTTTATCGCCGCTGCTGTCGTCGGTCCGCTCATTTGGCTGGCGCTGACCATGCAGCGCGAGTTAGGTGGTGCTTGGCAGGATTTCGTGGCGCGGGCCGCCACGGGCCAGCTCACTTTACCCGAGGCGATTTACCGTTGGCCGGTGGTGGGCCCGCGGCTGCATGAATTGCTGGACGAAGTGCGGCGCGACCCCAGCGCCCTTGGCACCGCCGTGTCGGAAATGGCCACGCGCCTGTTTGGCGAGATGGGTGGGGTGATGGGCGGCGTCGGTCGCAATCTCGCCAAAATGGGTTTCGCCGTGTTGTCGCTGTTCTTCCTGTATCTGTCGGGCGAGGACCTACTACGTCAAGTGCGCCTGGCCGCCGGTGGCTTGCTGGGTGCGCGCGTGGAGGGCTATGTAGAGGCCATCGGCGCCACCACGCGAGCCGTCGTCTATGGCTTGGTGCTGACGGCGCTGGCACAAGGCATCATGGCGGGTGTCGGCTACGCGGCTGTGGGTTTCAAGGCGCCGCTGTTGCTGGGTGCACTCACGGTGATTATTGCGCTCATTCCCTTCGGTACGCCGTTCGTCTGGGGTTCGCTGGCCTTGTGGCTGGTGCTGACCGGCGAGACCGGGAAGGGGCTGGCACTGTTCCTCTGGGGGGCGTTGGTCGTCAGTTGGGTCGACAACCTCGTGCGACCGCTAGTCATTTCCAGCGCTACGCGTATCCCATTCCTGCTGGTCATGTTCGGTGTGCTGGGCGGCGTGGCCGCGTTTGGTCTCATTGGCCTGTTCTTGGGGCCGGTAGTACTCGCCGTGGCGTTGGCCGTGTGGCGGGAATGGCTCGAGGAGCAAGGGGAGACGGACCCCGTCGCATGAGCATCAAGGTTCCGGGTTGGGTGCCGCCCACCCTGGGTCTCATCAGTCGGGTGGCGCCGAAGGCGGTAGCGCGGATAGTGGGGCATCGGGTGCTGCGGCCGCGGCAGAATGCGCCCCAGTTCTGGGAGGTTGAACCGCTACGCGGCGACGAACCCGAACCGCGTGAACTGACTTTGGCGAATGGCTTGGCAGCGCTGTGCTGGGAGCCGCTAGCTGCCACACGGGCCCCATGGGTCTTCGCGCAGCACGGTTGGGAGGGCCGTCCCACCCAGTTCCGGCCGCTGGCTGGGGTGCTGGTGGCGCAGGGCTACCGCGTCCTGGCCATCGAGGGCCCGGGGCATGGCCGTTCACCTGGCAAGCGGGCCAGCCCTTGGTTGTTCGCGCAGGCCTTGCTGGCCGCGCAGGCCGAATTTGGGGCCCCGGACGCGGTGGTGGGGCATTCGTTGGGCGGCGGTGCGGTGCCCATCGCGCTGGCCCACGGCTTGCGGGCCCGTCGCGTGGCCACGCTGGGGGCGCCGGCAGCCATGTCGGAAATCACTGAGAACTTCCTCAAGGCGGTAGGGGTGGGCACGGCTGCCCGCAGCGAGTTACGGCGCCTCATGGACGAGCACGGTGGCCGGCCTATGCGCGAACTCGACCCCGAGGTGCTGGCCGCGCTGTCCCCCGTGGCCCAGGTGCCGGCCTTGATCGTGCATTGCGTTGACGATGTCATCGTCGCTCCGAACCAGGGCCGGCGTCTGGCGGCCGCGTGGCCCGCCGCGACCCTGCGCGAAACCCGTGGCCTCGGGCACCGCAATTTGTTGCGCGACCCTGCCACCTTGGAAGCCGTGGCAGCATTTTTTCAGGCCCGCTGAACTTCTCTAGGGCAGGTCGGTCACATCCGGCGTAAGACGTTGATGGATATCCCCCTTTGCTGGACTTCTGGGGCGGTTACCGGTGCATCTGCTGAAGATGTCACGGGTATCCGCCCCTTTTCTTTGCGATACTCCCCCACCGCCAAGGCCCGTTCAGGGCGCCTGAGGGCAGTTCGGTGGAAATGAAGCAAGTGAATGCCGGCAGCCTGCGCGCTATCGGGTACGACCCGTCGCAGCGCGTGCTGCGCGTCGAAATGACCAACGGCAGCCTGATGGAATACAGCGGCGTGTCCGACGACACCTGGCGCCGTTTTGCGGGCTCCGGTTCGCAGTGGAGTTTCTTCCGCGACAACATCGAGGAAAACTACACCGAGCGGCGCGTCCGCTAGTGCCCCGCTTCCGGCTTCGCAATGTGCTGACGGTGGTCGTGACCGTTGGCATCTTCTACCTCGCGGCGTCCGTGCTGCAGCGCCAACTGGCGGGCGTCCAATGGGCGGACGTGCTGGTGCACCTGCGGGAAGTGCAATGGCTCACGGTGGCGGCAGCGCTGGCCCTTTGCGGGCTTTCCTACGCGTCGCTGGCATATCACGAGGTGTTGGCGGTGCAGGAGGCTGCTGGGCTTGGCGGCTGCAGTCCGCGGCGCGCCTTCGCTACGGCACTGGTCGCCTACCCCATCGGCCACGCGGTGGGCGTCGGTGCTCTGTCGGGTGGCGCCATCCGCTTGCGCTGGTACACCGCGGCCGGCCTGTCGCTGGCGGAAGTTGGCCAGGTGGTGGTGCTGTGCACCATTCCCTATGCGGTCGGGCTAGGCGTGCTGTTATCCGTGTCTTTGCTGTGGCGCGGCGAAATTGCTGCGGCCTTGCTGCATGTGCCTGCCCACTGGGCCACGGGCCTGGCTGTGGCGTCCTTGCTGTTCCATGTCGGTTATGTCACCGCGACCTTCCGGGTGCGCAGGCGCTGGCAGTGGCCGCGCTGGTTGGGTGGGCTGTCGCTGAAGTTGCCCTCGGGCAGGCTTACCCGTATGCAATATCTGCTCGGCGTGGTGGACGTCGGGGCGGCTGCCGGCATTCTTTACCTGTTCCTGCCCGCCGGTATCGGCATATCCTACGTGGCCTTTTTGCCACTGTATGTGCTGTGCATTTTTGCGGCCCTGGCCAGTAACGTGCCTGCTGGGCTGGGCGTTTTCGAATCCGTCTTGCTGGTGATGTTGCCGCACGTACCTCCCGGCCAGTTGCTGGGGGCGATGCTGCTGTATCGCTGCGTTTACGAGGTGGTGCCGCTGGCTTGGGCGGTATTCGGGCTGGCACTGGCTGAACTCGCCGGCAAGGGCCGCTCGCACCAGCCGCAGAACTAGGGCGTCGACTGGCGCTACGTTTGGCGCTACGACTGGCGCGAAGGTTTCGCGCCACCCTGATTAGCGCGACGGGCCCGCGCTGGCCACCACCGAGATACGCAGGCGTCCGGTGTCGCTGGCGCCGGCGTGCCAGTTGCCTGCGGCGCGCATGGCCGCGCCCCTGGCTTGCAGGAACTGCGGCGTGGCGGCCGGTGCCGGGGTTTCCGCGGCGTTGTGAATGACCAGAAACTTCTCCCCATCGGCGGCAGGGTCGACCGGCAGAAACAGGGTGTAAGCACCGCTGGGCGCCAGTTCACCGCCCACGGGCTCCAGCATGAGATTCTCGGCCGGTGCCGTACGGGACACCAGATGATCCCCGTCGAGCATTATCGCTGCTGGGTAAAACACGCTCCATCCGCCGGTTACGTGGTTGGCGGCCGCAGGCAGGGCGCGCAGTTCGATGCGGTAGGGGCTGGTGGCCATCGGTAGGCGGAAAGCCACAAAACGGCTTTCGCCGGCATGAAATTGGTAGGTGGGCGAGCGGCTGTCGATGACCACCTCCAAGCTCTGCCCGAGCGCAGGGAGGTCTTGCCAGGGGAAATCGTCGGTGCTGCGGCAGCAAGTTGCTGGTGCGGGCGCCGGGTTCCGGGTGGGCGGTGAACTAGCCTTGTCGACCGCTCCGGTCGCTGCGGCGGTTGGCAAATGGCCGGTCAAGCCGGCCGCAAACAGGCACGTGCCGAGCAGCGCGGAGCGCCAAGAGCGGTTAAAAAACCAAGGGGTTCGTGCAAGCATCATTCCGTGAGGCTAGCACGCAAGTTACACTGCACGCCTCTTTGGGACCTGGAGTCCGCCATGACCCTCCTTCCGCGGAAGACCAGTCACCGGGCACCAGCGTTGGCCTCGCGCCTGCGCCGTGCCCTGTTTCTTGCCGGTATTTTTGCCGGTTTCGCCGCCAACGCCGGTAGTTCCCCCACCATGCCTCTCCCTTCTAAGCCTGCCGTGTCCACGGCGCAGCCGGTGCCGCCTGTGGCGGCCCGCAAGCCGCATCAGGTGCCTTCACCCAACGGCAACCGCGAGGACCCGTACTACTGGATGCGCGACGACGAGCGAAAGAACCCTGAGGTGCTGGCTTACCTCGCGGCCGAGAATAAATACCGTAACGCCTTGATGGCGCCGGTGAAGGACCTCGAAGAGAAGCTCTATAACGAGATTGTCGCGCGTGTGCAGCAGGACGACAGTTCGGTGCCGGCGCAGAAAGGGGCCTTCGATTACTACACGCGGTTTGAGCAGGGGAAGGAATACCCGATCCATGCGCGGCGTGCCCATGGGCAACCCGGCGCACCAGAGCAGGTGCTCATCGATGGCCCCGCACTCGCGGCCGGGCATGACTTCTTTCAGGTTGGCAACTACGAGGTAGGCAGTAACGACCAACTGCTGGGCTGGGCAGAAGATGCGGTGGGCCGTCGGCAATGGGTGCTGCGCTTTCGCGACCTAAAGACCGGCCAACTGCTGCCGGACCGCATTGAGAATGCCGAAGCCGGCTTCGCTATCGCGAATGACAACCGCACGGTGTTCTATGTCGATAAGGACAAGCAGACGTTGCTAGGTAAGCGCGTTATGCGGCATGTGCTGGGCACGCCGGTAGCCCAAGACGTGGAAGTGTTCGCCAACGACGATGAAACTTTTTACCTCGGCGTCGGCAAGTCGCGCTCCGAGCGTTTTGTCGCCATTTATCTGCAGAGTACGGTGTCCACCGAAGTACGCCTGCTGGATGCGGACAAACCGGAAGGCGAGTTCAAGGTGGTGTTGCCACGCGAACGCGACCACGAATACGAACTCGAGGACTTTGGCGACGACTTCATCCTGCGCACCAACTGGCAAGCCGCGAATTTTCGCATCGTCCGTGTGAAGGCGAGCGAAGTGGCGGACCGTACGCAGTGGCGTGATGTGGTGCCCCACCGTACGGATTCGTTCGTGCAGGACTTCACCACCTTCAATACCTTCCTGGCGGTGGAAGAACGTAGCGGTGGCCTTGCCAAGGTGCGTGTGTTGGGCTGGGAGGGCCAGCATGATGCCTATGTCGATGCGGACGAACCGTCCTTCACGATGGCGCTGGGCACCAATGAGGAGCCGACCGCGACCACACTGCGTTACACGTATACGTCGTTGGCTACGCCGGCCAGCACCTATGACCTCGAGGTGACCACCGGCAAGCGCACACTGCTGAAGCGCCAGCCCGTGCTGGGTGGTTATAACCCGCAGGACTATGCGGTGGAATTCCGCATGGCCATGGCGCGTGATGGAACGCGGGTGCCCGTCAGTATTGTGTATCGCAAGGGCACGAAGTTGGATGGCACTGCGCCTGTCTACCAGTACTCTTATGGTTCCTACGGCCTATCGACCGACCCTTCGTTCAGTGTTTCGCGGCTGCCATTGCTGGACCGTGGCTTTGTTTATGCGATTGCGCACGTTCGCGGTGGGCAGGAGATGGGCAGGCACTGGTACGACGATGGCCGTTTGCTGAACAAGCGCAATACCTTCACCGACTTCATCGACGTGACCCGCTTCCTGGTGGCGGAGCGCTATGGTCAGGCCGGCAAGGTGTTCGCCATGGGCGGTAGTGCCGGTGGTTTGCTGATGGGAGCCATCGCGAACCTTGCGCCGAATGATTACCGCGGCATCATCGCTCATGTTCCTTTCGTAGACGTGGTCACTACCATGTTGGATGAAAGCATTCCGCTCACCACCAACGAGTGGGACGAGTGGGGCAACCCGAAAGAGAAGGCATACTACGACTACATGTTGTCGTACTCGCCCTACGACAACGTAGAGCGTAAGGCCTATCCCGCCATGTTGGTCACGACGGGTTTGTGGGATAGCCAAGTGCAGTATTTCGAACCCGCCAAGTGGGTGGCGAAACTGCGTCTAATGAAGACGGACAGCAACCCACTGGTGTTCCACACCAACATGGAAGCCGGCCATGGCGGCAAGAGTGGCCGTTTCCAGCGTTATCACGAATACGCTATGGAATATTCTTGGGTGCTGCAGCAGTTGGCGCCCCACGAGTGCAAGTGCCAACAGCCCTGACGGCTGGCGTTTGCACGGCACCGCTTTTCGGAGAACACTAACGATGAAACTTTATTACGCTCCTGGCGCTTGTTCGCTGGCTTCGCATCTTTCCCTGATCGAAGCCGGGCTACCGTTCAGTCTCGATAAAACCGATGTTCGGAACAAGAAGACCTCGACCGGCGAAGACTTCTTCGCGCTGACCGGCGGCAAGGGCTATGTGCCCGCGCTGCAGTTGGACGACGGTACCGTGCTGTGCGAAGGCGTGGCCATCCTGCAGTACATCGCGGACCAAGCACCGGCCGCGGGCCTTGCTCCGGCGAACGGCACGTTGCCGCGCTACCAGTTGCAGGAGTGGCTGAACTACATCGCCACCGAAGTGCACAAGAACTATGGGCCGCTGTTCAATCCGGCCGCTACGCCCGAGATGAAGGAAGCCGCGAAGGCGAACCTCGCCAAGCGCTTTGACTGGCTAGCGGAGAAGTTGACTGGCCACGATTTCCTCATGGGTACGCAGTTCACGGTGGCGGATGCCTATCTGGCCGTGGTGCTGGGCTGGACGCGGGTGGTGGGTATTAACCTGGCTGGCACGCACCCGGTGTTGGGTGCCTACCAAGCACGCGTCATGGGCCGGCCCGCAGCGCAGGCCGCCATGAAGGCCGAAGGCCTGTTGGGCTAACTATCGCGAGCAAGCTCGCTCCCACAAGGTGTAGGTGATTGTGGGCGGCAGCTTGCTGCCGACGGTCGCGAGCAAGCTCGCTCCTACAGGGGCGTTCAGCCCCAGCTGCGGCGACTGAAAGGCAACTGCCGCACGGCTTCGCCGGTCAATGCGCGCAAGGCATTGGCCACGGCGGGGCCGATGGGTGGGGTGCCTGGCTCGCCGACACCGGTGGGCGGTTCGGTGGATTCCATCAAGTGCACTTCCACCACCGGCATTTCGTCCAGGCGCAGCGGCTGGTAGGCGTGGAAGTTGGTCTGCTCCACTTGGTCCGCGGCGAAGGTAATTTCCTCGCGCAGGGCTGCCGACAGGCCATAGGCGATGGCGCTCTGCATCTGCTGCTCGACCAAGCGCGGGTTGACCACGGTGCCACAGTCCATGACAGCCACCACGCGGTGCACGCGCGGTTGACCGTTCACGAGTGATATCTCGGCCACTTGCGCCACCGTACTACCGAAAGAACTGACTACCGCTACGCCGCGCGCGTGGCTCTTGGGTAACGGCGTGCCCCAGCCAGCCTTCGCGGCCACCATCTCCAGCACGCGCCGCTCTTTCGGGCTGTCCTTCAGCAAGGCTAGGCGGTAAGCCACTGGGTCTTGCTTGGCGGCGTGCGCGCATTCGTCGATACAGCATTCCAGCGCGAAGGCCGTGTGTGTGCTACCCACGCTGCGCCACCACTGGACGGGAACCTTGGCGGTGGTTTGGTGCACTTGCACGTGCACCACGGGCACGGCGTAAGGCAAGTTATCGATGCCTTCGGTGAGTGTGACTTCGATGCCCGTCTGCGGGTTCATCATGGCGCGCTCGAGCAGCGTGCCCTTCGCCAGCGGCTGGGCTACTACGGTGTGTTGCCAGCTGAGCGGCAAGCCATCAGCGCCTAGTTGGACCACCACACGGTGGTGGGCCTGCGGCCGATAGAAGCCGTCAGTCAGGTCGTCTTCGCGCGTCCACACGAGCTGTACGGGAACGCCTGGCAGGCGCTTGGCAATTTCCACAGCGGGCGCGACGTTATCGCCGGCTACGCTGGCGCGCCGGCCGAAGCCACCACCGAGCATGCAGGTTTCGACGCTTACTTGGTCCGGGCGTACGCCGGCCACACGCGCGGCGACCATCTGGTCGAAAGTTTGGCCTTGCGTGCCCAGCCACAACTGCACACCTTCCGGCGTGACCATGGCGGTGCAGTTGAGCGGCTCCATGGGGGCATGCGCCAAGTACGGGAAGGCGTAGTCCGCTTCCACGCGCTGTGTGGCCGTGGCAGCGGCCTTGGCGAGATCGCCTTCCGCACGCGCAACCTGCCCAGGTTGCTTCGCCAGTTCACTGTAGTGCTTGGCAAGCGCCACGGTGGAGAAGCCGACCTCTTGCTCGATCAACACTTTGGGCTGCAGCGCGTCTCGTCCTTGCTTGGCAGCCCAGGTATTGCTGGCCACCACCGCGATGCCTTGCGGAATCTCGAAGACAGCGGTGACACCCGGTACGGCGCGGGCGGCCGCGAGGTTGGCACCGGTGAGGCGTCCTCCACGCGGGGGACGGGCCAATTGCGCATAGCGCTGGCCGGGACGACGAACGTCGATGCCAAAGCGGGTTTCGCCGCGGGACTTCGCAGCACTGTCGACACGCGGCATGGCCTGGCCGATGTAGCGCCATTCGCTGCGTGGTTTCAGCGTGGGTTTGGCGGGAACCGGGCGCTGGCCGGCTGCGGCGGCGAGTTCGCCATAGGAGAGCTGACGTTGGGAGGTACCGTGCTTCACCACGCCTTGCTCGGCGGCGCATTCGCTTACGGGCACGTTCCAGCGGCTGGCGGCTTCCGCCACGAGCATTTCGCGGGCGGCGGCCGCGGCGGTGCGCAACGGCACGAAGCAGGCCGCGATGCTGGTGCTACCGCCGGTAATCATCATCGGGAAACCAGGGCCGGCATAGGCGGGCTGGGCCGGCGAATGCTCGACTTTCAACGCTGACCACGGGGCCTCGAGTTCGTCCGCTAGTAGTTGCGCTAGGCCCGTATGCACGCCTTGGCCCATCTCTACCTTGCCGAGGGTGAGCGTGATGGCGCCATCGTTGGCAATGCGGATAAACGCGGAGAGCGTGCCTGCACCGGCTGGCGTGGCGCTGGCGTTACCGAAAGCGCGTTGTGGCAGGGCAAAGCTGACGATGAGGGCGCTGCTGCTGGCGAGCGCGGCGGCCTTCAGGAAGGAACGGCGCGACGCGTTGTTGGTAGGCAGGTCTTGGGACATGGCGGTGACTCAGTTGCCGGCCGCGCGGTGGATGGCGCGACGGATACGGTTGTAGGTGCCGCAGCGGCAAAGGTTGCCGTCCATGGCGGTGTCGATGTTGGCATCCGTCGGTTGCGGGTGCTCCTGCAATAGGGCCACGGCGGACATGATTTGGCCTGACTGGCAGTAGCCGCATTGCGGTACGTCTTCCGCTACCCAGGCAGCCTGGATGCGTTGACCCACTTCACTGGCGGCGATGGCCTCGATGGTCGTGACGGCTTTGCCTGCTGCGGCCGACACGGGCGTGACACAGGAGCGCACTGGTGCGCCGTCCAGATGAATGGTGCAAGCGCCACATTGGGCCATGCCGCAACCAAACTTGGTGCCGGTGAGGTTGAGTAGGTCCCGTAGGGCCCATAGCAAGGGCATGTCCGCTGGGGCGTCCACTTCGTGCATCGTGCCGTTCACGTTTAATTTCATGCTGGGTCTGCCTTCTTCACGGGCTAGCTGACTGACTGGCTGGGTTCGGCGCCGGAACGCGGGCATTCCACGCCGTTACGCTTGGTGCCGCACTCGTACGGATTGGCTATTATCATAGTCGGATGGTTACATTTTCGCTTCCCCTTCCTGCGCCGGCGGCACTCGCCTTGTGCGCCCGTGTCGCTGCCCTTTGCGAGGCTGCTGGCGATGCCATTTTGGCCATCTACCAAGGCGAGGTAGTGGCGCAGTGGAAAGGCGACGGCACGCCACTGACGGCGGCCGATCAGGCTAGCCATGAACTGTTGGTAGCGAGTTTGCCTTTGCTGCCCGGGCATTACCCCGTGGTCTCGGAGGAATCGAGCGAACTGGACCAAGCTGCCGTGGACCGCACGCCGGAAGCAGCGCCCTACTGGCTGGTCGATCCGCTCGACGGCACCAAGGAATTCCTGTCGCGCAATGGCGAGTTCACCGTGAACGTGGCGCTGATCTGGCGTGGTCAGCCCGTGCTGGGGGTGGTCCACGTGCCGGCCACCGGCGATACCTATGCGGGAGTAGTGGGTGTAGGCGCCACTTGGGTGGGTACGCCGCAGGCTGGGTTGGCGCGTGCAGCACGTGCCTTGGGTGTTCGTCCCGTACCGGCGGCTGGTCTCACCGTGGTCGGCTCACGTTCGCATGGCGACGCCGCGGCACTGGAGGCCTTCCTCGGTGGGCGTCGCGTGGCGGCCTTGTCGAGCGCCGGCAGCTCCCTGAAGTTCTGTCTCCTCGCCCGCGGCGAAGCGGACCTGTACCCGCGACTGGGCCGCACCATGATTTGGGATACGGCGGCGGGGCAAGCGGTGCTCACGGCCGCCGGCGGCGGCGTCTATCGTCTTGATGGCACACCGCTGGGCTGCAGCAATGTTGCTCTGGATAACCCGCACTTCGTGGCCGTGGGCTCGCCGGGGGCTTGGAGCGCCCCCTGAAGGGGCGTCTATCGCCTAGTTCGAGTCTTGGCTGCCTTTTATGCTGCGCTGCAGCGCGCGTTTTTGTCCGTCGGGACCAGTCTCGCCCCAATCCTTCAGACCGCCGCGGCCTCTGGTCGGCCGCATCACGCGGCTTTCCCCGTTCGCGTTTGTCGCTTATCGGCTACAGGTTGTCCAGCCGTTCCGCAGCGGTCCGGACGGTGTGAAATCCCGCGGAATGGCAGTGTTTTACCGGCGGCACGCTGAGGTGTGGCGGGAATGCCGCAGGCTTTTCGGGTCTCTGTCCAGTACAAATCTAGTGATCCGGCAAATTTGCCAGTCGACACTCCTTCCCGCTCGGGCGTAGGTTCGCCCCATTAGAAAAAAGCAGACGGGGATGAGAGTCAACATGAATGCCATCGTTTTGAATGGCGGCTGCGTCGACGGCGGGTCGTCAGGTCGGTTCTTGTTTTCTAGCCGTATTCGGGCTGACCAGCGCGATGCGCTCGAGAACCTGTTGTTCTTCAATGAACACCAATCGCGTGTGCGTGGTGCCCTGCGGGAAGTCATTGAACGCTGGGGCTGTCCGGAAATCGTCGAGGAAGACGGGTTCCTAAGCGTGGCGCTGGCGGGGCATCCCGGGGTCGAGTGTCTCTTCGCCACTCAGGCGCGAGCCGGCGCCCTCAGGCCGGTGGGTCTGGTCATCTATCTGCCCGACGGTGCCGACCTGCTGACTGTGCTGCACGTCGGGCTGACGCCGGCCTATGCCGCCGGGGGACTGCATGCCAAGGCGAACCTGCTCGGTTGCCTCATGCACGAGGTTAAGCGTGTGGCGCGCCGCACGGCGGGCATCCGCAAGCTGCTGTTAGCGTACCGCGCCTTGCGTGGGCCGGCGGCGGCGCGGACCGGCGTAGCGCTTGCCTCTTGAGTCGCTTCCGGCGACGATGGTGGCATGAACAAATTTACGAATACTTCACTCGCGGCCAGGTTGCGTAGCGCACTGTTGGCTGTTGCGGCCGTCTGCTTGCTTGGGCCCCTAGGCCTTCCGGCCGCCGAGGCGGCAGTCTCCAGCCGCGCCGAGATTGACGCCCAGTCGCGTGAGGCTCTAGCCCGCTTGAAAGAGCAGACCAGTGCTGGCGCCGAACTGGCTTCGCGGGCAGCCGGCGTTCTGGTGTTCCCGGAGGTCCTCAAAGGCGGGTTGGTCGTCGGTGGCGAGTATGGCGAAGGCCAACTCCGCGTCGGGGGTGTGCCCACGCGGTATTACCGGTTGGCTTCCGCTTCGGTGGGCTTCCAGTTGGGGGTACAGAAGAAGTCGGTGGTCATCCTGTTCATGACGCCCGAATCCCTCGACCGCTTCCGCCGCAGCAAGGGCTGGAAGGCGGGCGTGGATGCCAGCGTGGCCATCGCCACGCTGGGCGCCGGCGACCAAATCGATACTGAAACTGCGCGCAAGCCGGTGATCGCGTTCGTGTTCTCGAACAAGGGGTTGATGTACAACCTCACGCTCGAGGGCTCCCGCATCACGCCACTCGGCAAATAAGCGCGGCGAATGCGGCTGCTGGCCCGCAGGGTGCCAGCGGCCGTGCCGCGCTACCTTTTCAGGTAGCCGGTTGGCGGCGGCGAATGAGATTGGTGCCTTCTGCTTCCCAAACGGGTAGGCCGTCGCGAGCGTCCAGCAGTTCGTACCGCATTACCACCACCCCACGCGTGGGGTCCTTGCTGCTGGCGCGCTTCGTGAGCACGGTACTGCGCGCCTGCACCGGTACCCCGGCCCGCAGGCCACGAGGCCAACGCACCTTGTCCCAGCCCACGCCGCAGATCCAGGCGATGTCGTGCGCCACTTCATGGTCCAGTTGACGCCAGACCGCCATGGTCTGGATACCGCTGGCCACCACTTCCCCCCAGACGCTATCCCGCGCGGCGTCCGCATCTGCGTGGAACCACTGCGGGTCGTATTGCCGCGCGAAGGTGGTGATGTCTTCCGCGGTGAGCGTCCGCGTGCCGGACAACCGCACCTCGCCGATGACCAAGTCCTCGAAAAAACGTGTCAGGCCGTTCAGGGGGGGCAACTGCGTGGCATCCTGCAGGGGTGGAGGGGCTGGTGCTGGTGTTCGCTGAACATGCTAAACGTTTCATTGCCGTAGCGCGCCAAGCGTTCGTTGGGGCGTTCGTGCGGGCGGCCGTGGTGTGCGTTGCGGGCCTCGGCCTCCTGACGCTGCTGGGGCTGCTGAGCCCGTATTTCTGGCTGGCGGACCGCGCGGCAGATTTGCGCGTGCAGGTGGCCTTGCTGCTGGGCTTGCTGGCCATGTTGCTCGGCCTCACGCGCCACCTTGGTATTGCGGCTGGCGCCACGGGTTTGGCGCTGGTGAATCTGGTACTCCTCTGGCCTTTGCTGGCCCCGGGCTTGCCGCGGGTGGTCCCAGGTTGGTGGCCGGGTTTTCTCCTGCCCGCGCCGACGGTGGCGGAGGCGGCGCCCTTCATGTTCGTCCCGGCCACGCCGCTGCAGGTGCTGTCGGTCAATGTCTGGTTCCGCAACCACCAGTACGCTGCCATGCGCGCTGCGGTACGCGCAGCAGCGCCCGACGTTGCCGTGTTTCAGGAAGTGACGCCGCGCTGGCAGCGCGAACTGGCCTTGTTGCGGGATGGCTGGCCCTACCAGCGCTGGGTGCCGGGTGCAGGGCATGACGGCGTGATGGTGCTGAGCCGCTTGCCGTGGAGTGCTGCGAGTGCCGTGGCCCTCGTGGGCGCAGGCCCCCACAATGCCCTGCGCGTTACCGTTGATCTCGCCGGGCAGCCCGTGGACATAGTGGGTCTGCATTTGCGCTGGCCCATTACACCGGCCCACGCGGCGACGCGCGAGTTGGCGTTGGCGCGGCTGGCGCGGCTGGCGCGGCAAGCACCGCGCCCGCTGGTGTTGGTTGGCGATTTCAACCTGACCCCCCACGACGGCGCGTTCGAGCGCTTGTTGGCGAATGGTGGCTTGGTGAATGCCGCAGCGGCCAGTGGTCTGGTGACCACCTGGCCGGCCAGCGCTGGCGGCTGGAGTGGGCGCTTGCCCGGCTTGCAGATCGATCATTGCTTGGTGACGCACGGCATTCGCGCCGAGAGCTTCGTGCTGGGCCCTTGGGTGGGCTCGGACCACCGACCGGTGCTGGTGCGGCTCGAGGTGCCGGTGCGGCTTAACGCGCCGGCGGAGGGCCGCTCGACATCCCGGCCGTAAGGGCCATGCGCATGGCGGTTTCCACCGGCATGTCCAAGGACTCGCACTGGTCTCTCGGCAGGTAGACGGTATAGCCACCGATGCCGTAGCTCATGGGCAGGTAGACGGCCACCAAATCGACGCCGTCGGTCTGCGCTTCTAGCTCTGGCAGGTCGTCGCGGGTGATGAAGCCCAGCAAGCGCATATCGCCCCAACGCACCACCACGACACTGCGCAAGTCGCGGTTGGTGCTGTTGCCGGTGGGCAAGAACTGCATGAGGTCGCGCACCGCACCGTAGACGGTCTTCACGCCCGGAATACGCTCGATGACCCGGTCGAGCCAGCCCTGCACGCGGCGCACCACGTAGGCGTTCACAAACGTCCCTACCGCCAGCAGGAACACCACGCCGACCAGCAAGCCCATGCCGGGCCGGTAGATTTCCGGACGGATGAACCAGAGCAGGAAGGTCTGCATTAGCGTTTCGGTGGTGGTGACCAGCCAGTACACGGAGTAGGCGGTCAAGCCCAGTGGCAGCACGGCCACCAGGCCTTTCATCAGCAGCGAACCAAGGCGTTTCATGCGAGCAGGCGCCTCTGGGCGCGGTAAGGTGGGGGCTTTAGTGTCGCATGCTGTGGCGTCGCGTGCTGTGGCGTCGCGTGCTGTGGCACAAGGTAGTGTGGGTAGTGCTTGGAGGCGGACGATGCAAGCAATGAACAATCCGGTGGCGGAAGCCGCGGTGGTGCAGGCCGCCTTGCAGGCATTCCTGAACGCGCTGGACCGTGGCGAAGATGCGCTGGCGGGCTGGTTTACGCCCGACGCCACCATGTACTTCCCGTTCCGGAATTCGCAGGCGCTGGTGCACGGCCGCGAGGCTATCGTGGCGCGCTTCGCTCGCATGAATGCGCAGCTGCGCCAGACACAGGCCGCGCCGCCCTACATCGGGTTCGGCATGCGTGATTTTCGGGTGGAGTGGCTGGCGCCGGGATGGGCGCTGGTGACTGCCTTGTTTACCTTTGCGGACCAATGGGGCCGGCGCACCTTGCTGCTGAAGGCGGAAGACGCCGGCGAGTGGCGAATTCACCATCTGCACGCTTCCAACCTGCAGGCGCCGCCGGCATAGGTGCCGCCGGCACAGTCCGTGTCGCGGGTCTAGCGTGTGCCAGTGGCCGGACGACAGCGCTCCGGCAGGGCGCTGGCCAGGCTGGCGACTTCTTCGAGACGGCCTTTGGCGTCGCTCCAAACCAAATAGCGCGTTACCAATTGTTCGGCCTCTGGCCGGGTCACGGTGAGCAAGCGGCTATCGCGGCGAAACTGTAGGGGCTCGTGTTCTGCTTTGGGGTCGAGGCAGGGGTTATCGAGGGCATTTTCAGCGAGGGCAGTAGGCCAACGCACCTGGCCGCTGCGCAGGTCCAGCACGGCGGTACCCCCTGGCACCGCGAACAGCGCGAGGCTGCCAGCAAAATTGGGTCCCCGTGCCAGCGCTGCGGCCAGTGCTGCTTGGTCGCGTGTCAGGCGGGGGTCGCTGCTGTCCGCGTCCACGGCCGTCGTGGCGGTGCCGGGCGGTAATAGCGCCGCTGGATATTCGCTGAAGCGCGGCGCGGCGAGCGCCGCCTCGGTGTAGCTTTCGCCCTGACCGCGTCCAAGCACGGCGTCCAGTCGTGCGGCGCTGGCTTCGTCGATGTACCAGTCGGTCAGGTCGACGCCATCGACCCGGCCGGTTTTCCAGACCGGTACCTCGAGCAGTCCGTGATCGGAACAAGCACCGGCGCGTAGCGCCTGCGGATTGCGGGAGCAGGCGGCAAAGCGCGAATACGCGCCATAGAGGTCCGGTGCGCCAGGCTCGTTCGGGCGCGCGAACAGCACCCAGCGGCCTGGCGGCAACTGCATGGTATAGCGCCGCTGCTGGCGCTGGGTGGTGAGTACCAGATGCTGGCCCGTGGCGGGTTGCCACGCGTGGATACGCAGCGCGGGGACGAGTTCGCCGAGGAAGCTCAGTTCGCCACTGACAGTGCCACCCACCGCCACTGCCGGCAGGGCCAGCAGGCTTGGCAAGAGAAGCCTGGCGAAAAACTTCCTAAGAAACATAGGTGTCCGGCAATGAGTCAATGTGGACTCTGCGTTCTGCAGTGCAAAACGTCAAGCCCTTTCCTTTCCCTGCGGTTAGACTTTTTCAAAAGCGTGAAGCACGGCACTAAGGCGCTAGCCTTTGTTGGAGTTCGCATGGTTCCCCAATTGATTCCTCAGGCGATTCCTCAGGCGGTTCCTCAGGCGATTCCTCAGGTGGTTCCTCGGGCCGTTGCCCACTCGCCCGAAATTACGCCTGCCACGCCGGCTGATGTGCCGTTGCTACTGGAACTGATCCGCGAGCTGGCGGAGTTCGAGCAGTTGCTGCATGCCGTGGATGCCACCGCCGACAGTCTCGGGGAGGCGCTGTTCGGCGCACGGCCCGATTGCGAGGCCGTGGTGGCACGAGTGGCTGGCGAGGCGGTGGGCTTTGCGCTCTACTTTCACAACTTCAGCACCTTCCGTGCGCGGCGCGGTCTGTATCTGGAAGATCTGTACGTACGCCCGGCCATGCGCGGCCATGGCGTAGGCAAGGCCTTGCTGTTGCATCTGGCCGGAATTGCGGTGCAGCGTGGCTGCGCGCGCTTCGAGTGGGCCGTGCTGGATTGGAACCAGCGCGCTATCGATTTCTACCGTTCGATGGGCGCGGTACCGATGGCTGAATGGACTGTGTTCAGGGTAAGCGGTGAGGCGTTGGCGGCACTGGCGCAGTCGGCGCCGACACAAGGCCTGATAGAGGGCCCG
>Ga0164294_10002054_pt1 | contig 18384 bp, 17 predicted proteins | sample GEODES005metaG_FD_111479 | JGI IMG/M metagenome (GOLD analysis project Ga0164294, IMG submission 111479) | Oligotrophic lake water microbial communities from Sparkling Lake, Wisconsin, USA - GEODES005 metaG | ecosystem: Environmental > Aquatic > Freshwater > Lake | place: USA: Sparkling Lake...
AGTTTCTGGTCGCTCCTTTGGGCGGTGACGCGTTTGGCATCGGCCTACTGCAGCGGGCTGAAGGCAACCCAGACCAGCGGGGTGCTTTTCTGCATCCTATTTCTCGTTGCGCCGCCCTTGTTTTTTGGAATCATAAGTGCCGGCGTCGACAACCCGTTCGGCCAACCCATCTGGAATTTTTACGCTCTGCGACCAGTTTTGTTGGTTGGTACGGAGACGTTCCTGAACTCGCTGACTTATGGCGTACTATTCCTGGTTGTAGCCGCAGTGTTCTATGCACTTTCTGTCGACAGGACCAAACAAATGACCCGAAGGACAGAGGAAGACCATGCTTAACTTATCTCCCTTTGCGCGGCAAGTCCGCTTCGTTCGAGCTTGGAAATCCGCGGCTATTGGCGCCACCCTAGGCGCAGCGGGAGCCGCCGGGTGGGCGACCGCAAGTTGGCTGGGTAAAGCCGACCCAACTCCGGCTGAGCTCGCCGTCGCAATTGCGGGCAGCGCAGTTCTCGGCGCGATCATTGGTGCGGTGAAGCCGGTCAAAGAATCCGCACTCCGAGCAAGCGTCGACCGGCGCGCTGGCTTAGAAAATCGCCTTACCGCTTCTGCCGTGGAGGTTGATTTTGCAGATGAAATTCGCGCGGATGCGGAAAGTAAGTTGGCGAATGTCAAGCCCTCCGCAATCTATCCGGTTCGCCTTGGGCGATGGCACGCTGGAGCCCTCGCCGCAACCATGATTGCGGCCTCGATTTTCCTGATTGGCTCCACGCCGATCCTGCTGAGCCCGCAAGAAAAAGCCGCCCGAGCAGAACTCGCGAGGAAAGGAAAAGTCCTGGAGCGCATTACAAAAGAGAGCTTTAAGGATGCGGAAGCGGAAAACAAGCTCAGTCCCGCCGAGCGTCGATTGTTGGACGATGCGAGACGGCTACAACGCGATCTAGAGCGTAACCGCATCAAGCCAGAGGAAGCGCTACAAAAGGCCAACGAACTCCAGCAACAAGCCTTGGAACTCGCGAAAAAGGGCGCGCAGGATTCGCAGAAGTTCCTGCAACAAGCTGAAACGGCGATGGAAAAGATGGAGCGAGCGGAACTTGCCAAAGCCGGCATGTCCGAAGTCTCGCCACAAATGCTCCAGATGCCGCAGGCGCAACGATCGCAGATGAAGGCCGAAGCGGAAAAGCAGCTAAAGGATATTCAACGCCAACTCGCCGAAATCCAGAATCGCCTCGACGAAATCAAGAAGAAGCTCGAGCAAAAGGGACTGTCAGAAGAAGAGCGAAAGAAGCTTGAGGCCGAACAGAAGGCGCTGGAAGCCCAAAGGAAACGGCTTGAGGAAGAAGCCAAGGCGGCAAAGGAACTCGCAGACGCACTCAAACTCAGCGAAAGAGCCAAGGGTGTTTTGGAGAAAATGCGCAATCACGCGGTGATGGAAGAGATTCGCGCCCTTGCCCAAAAAATGGCGAAGCAGAATCAGCAAGCCGCAAAGAGTGGCCAACCCAAACTGACCAAGGCTCAACTTGAAGAGCTACGGCAGAAGATGGAAGATCTCCTAGCCCAACTTCAGGATGATGCTGCGATGGAGGCTTACTTGAAGGATCTTCTCGAGGCCATGAAGAATGCAGGCGAGTGCCAGGGCCAGTGCCTGCGTCCCGGCAGCCTTGGCGCAAAACTCGCTTCGCTGCTCGGAATTCGCGGCGGTGGCGGCATCGACGATGACGATAATTTCATGGATTCCGGGCACGTAAACATGCTCAATAAGCCCGAGGAGGGCAAGGGAAAAACCTTCGCGACGTCCGTAACAGGAACTCGGCGTGAGACCGGAGAAGAGTCCTACATCGAGATCAAGGCCCCAACCATGCTCGGTAACCGCACTTCGGTGCCGTATAAGTCCGTGCTTCCAAGCTACAACCGGAAGGCTGAAGAGGCCCTAAACCGGAAAGAGATTCCCAAAGAACATGAGAAACGGGTCCGAGAGTATTTCAAGAGCCTGACTAAGTAATCGATATGCAAGAAGACGCGAAATGGTTTAGGGAAACGTTCGAAGCGGTCCGCCAAGAGGTCGCCCGTTCCGTGGTTGGGCAAGCGGAAGTTGTAGAAGGCGTTCTGGCCGGGCTAGCGGCAAACGGGCACGTACTCTTGGAGGGCATGCCCGGACTCGGAAAGACGCTTCTGGTGCGAACTCTCTCCGAATCCTTAGAGCTCGGCTTTAGCCGCATTCAGTTCACGCCGGACATGATGCCCGCGGATGTGACCGGAACCCAAGTCTTGGGCGAAAATCGCGCCTTTGAGTATCGACCTGGACCGATCTTCGCCAACATCGTGCTGGCGGACGAGATCAACCGCGCGACGCCGAAGACCCAGTCGGCGATGCTCGAAGCCATGCAGGAACGAGCGGTTACCGCCGCTGGTAAGCGCCACCAACTGCCAGAACCGTTCCTCGTGATGGCAACGCAAAACCCGGTTGAACAAGAAGGAACCTATCCTTTGCCGGAAGCCCAACTCGACCGATTCTTCGTCAAGCTGATCGTGCCTTACCCAACCAAGGCTGAGCTTTCAGAAATCGTGCATCGAACGACAAGTCGGGAAGAAGTCGCTCCGGCACGGGTAGCCGGGCAGAACGACGTGCTCCGGATGCGACAAATTGTGCGATCCGTCGTGGTCGATCCTGAGGTGCTTGGCTTCGCGCTCTCGCTTGTTGTTGGAACGCATCCCGAAGGCGAAGGTGCATCTAACGTGGCAAAACGGTACGCCCGGTACGGCGCGTCGCCACGCGGCGCGCAGTCGATTGTCACCCTGGCCAAAGTATTTGCGCTGCTGTCCGAGCGACAAAATGCTTCAAAAGGTGATGTCCTGCGGGCACTGAAGCCAACGCTCCGGCATCGCGTTTTGCTGAACTTTGAAGCTGAGGCCGACAGTATTACGGCTGACGCCTTTTTGGACGGAGTGGCCGAGCAAGTCGGTAAAGCCGACCTAGACCCCGTTCGACTGTAGACGCGGCATGGACCTTCTGCTTCCGCCTCGAACCTTTCGAATGCTGGAAGGCTTGCGTATTTCGCCTCGAAAGAGCCAGCCGGGAAGAGTGCGTGGCGAACGGTTGACGCGCCGGGCTGGCCTGTCAATCGAGTTTGCCGACTACCGCGACTACGCGGAAGGCGACGACTTGCGGCACCTCGATTGGAACGTCCTCGCTCGGCTCGATAGTCCCGTGATGCGCACATACCGCGATGAAGAGGATCTCGCCGTCCATCTGCTCCTTGACGACTCGCCGAGCATGGCCTTCGGCGAACCGACCAAGTTGCTCATAGCCCGGCACCTCGCCGCTGCGCTTGGCTACATCGCGCTTTCTAATGGCGACGCGTTGTACCCAGTTCGGCTGGGGCGACGAGAACCCCCGCTCTCGGCTTTGCGGGGGCGGTCTTCCTTCGGTCGATTTGCGTCTTGGCTTGGCCGAGACGTTGCGGACGACGCTCCAACGTCCCTATCATCGTCTCTCCGCGCGTTCGCAAACTCACGCGCGCGAGCAGGAGTCGCCATCGTGCTCTCGGATGGACTCGATCCTGACGCCGCGGCGTCGATTCGTGCCCTCGTTGGGCGTGGGCACGAAGTTTGGCTCGTGCAAATCCTGAGTGACCTAGACTTGGAGCCGGACATTGAAGGTGACCTTCGGCTCACCGACGGGGAAGGTGGTGCGCCAACCGACATTACGGCGAATTCGATTGCGTTGCGGAAGTACCGCGACAACCTCCACGAGCACAACGAAGGTCTGGCAGACTCAGCAAAGCGCGGGGGCGGACGCTACGCGATTTTTGAGACATCCCGTCCCCTCGATCGATTCATTCAAGACACGCTGAAACGCGAAGGGTGGCTCAGTTGAACTTCGCCCGGCCAGACGCCCTCTTTCTCTTCCTTCCCCTCGCGGCCGTGATCATCGCGCTGTATCTGCTTCGAATGAAGCGGCGAGAGATGCAGGTTCCGGCAACCTTTCTATGGCCAACCCACACGGAAGAAGTGCGAGCCAATGCGCTTTTTCAAAAGCTAAAGCCAAGCTGGCTCCTGTTTCTCCAATTGCTAGCGTTGGCGGTGACCGTCGGCTGCATCGCGCGCCCCCAGTTGGTCCAGCGTGGTCTAACCGGCGAGATCACCGTCTTGGTGTTGGACAGTAGCGCCTCGATGGGCGCAACGGATGTCTCCCCGAGTCGGTTTGAAGAAGCCAAGCGGCTTGCGAAAGCGGCCATCGAATCGGCCCGGCCCGGGGACCGGATTGCCATGGTGGAAGCCGGGCCGGTTCCTCGAGTCGTATTTTCTCTTTCGAGCGACCCGGTCCGGCAATTGGCAGAATTGCAACCGCTCACAGTCAGCGATGCCGAAACCGATGCGGGAGAAGCGATGAGGCTAGCTTCGGCCATTGTGGCGGGAACCGAAGGAGCGCGGATTGTGCTCCTGAGCGACGGCGTATTTGAGCGGATCGACGACTTCTCACAAGGCAACGCATCCGTTGTCTTCCAGAGTGTCGGCAAGTCTGGAGAAAACCTTGCCATCGAAGCTTTTGGATCCTCAGAATCTCAAAAGGGTCGGCTCCTTTTTGCGAGTGTGCGCAACTTCGGCGATAAAGTCGCGACGACTAACCTGACCATTCTTGCCGATGGAAAGGTCGTCGACTCCTCTCAACTGCAGATTCCATCTCAGCAGTCACAAAGCCGAACCATCGCGGTACCGGCCGGAGCGACCCTCTTCGAAACCCGGATTGATGCCAAGGATGCGCTTGCCGCAGACAATTACTCAGCCCTTTCGGCAGATCCAGCTGCGTCGTTGCAAGTGCTGAAGATTGGTGGAGAGGATCCCTTTTTGGACCGTGCGCTAGCGCTAGACCCCAGGGTCACTTTGGACCGTGCCGACCGATTGCCACTCGACGGTGGAAGTAGCTACGACATCGTAGTGTTTGATGGCGTGGCATCCGAGCCGACAACGAGCCGAGGCGTGTTGATCCTCGGAAAGGCAGGAACCGGAAGTCCCGTGAGGATCACCGGTACGGCCGCTCGCCCTAAATTTAACGGCGCTAGTTCAAGCGAGATCTTGAAAGGAGTTGACCTGGACGGCGTCTATTTCGAGGAGATCGAAGTTGCGCAGCCAATCGGCAGTGCGGAGGTGCTGGCACGTTCTGCGGCCGGTCCACTCATCATCGCGGACACGAAGCCGAATCAGCGCGTGGTTTACACGGCATTTTCCCCGCTCGAAAGCGACTTTCCGTTACAGATCGGATTCCCGATTTTTGTCTCTAACCTTTTGGACTTCTTGGGGGGTGAGGCGGGTGAGGGGCCACTGGTCGTGCCAGTGGGGCGCGCTTTTTCGCTCCCGGCAAACGCTCCAAGTGCTTCGCTCAAGGTCCCGACTGGCGGTGAAGTTCAGCTCAAGCCTAATGGGGGTGCGGTCACCATTCGAGAAGCGAAGCGTGTCGGAACTTACGAGTTTCGGAGCGGAAACGCCGTTCGAAAGGTGATCGCCGTTCTCCAAAGTCCACGGGAATCTGCCCTCGCACCGGAGCGAGAAATCGCGCTTGCGCGAAAGCCGGTGAAGTCGACCGACGCCCCGCTGCGGTTTGCAGACTTTTGGCAACCGCTCATCTTGCTTGGCCTGCTCATTTTGGGGGCCGAGTGGTGGCTCTACGCGAGGCGCAGCTAGGCCATGCGGTTCACTCAGCCCGCATATTTGCTTCTGCTGTTGCCGATGCTGGCCGGCTTGTGGATCAGCTTTAAGCACGTGCATGGCATGGCCCAGGGGCGTAAATTGTTTGCCTTCGTGCTTCGCGGCTTGCTCGCGGCCGCGCTGATCATTGCCCTGGCTGGGCCGGAAGATCGACGACCGAATCGCGGAGTCGCCGTCATTTTCTTGTTGGATCGCAGCGACTCCATTCCGGAAGCGGATCGAAAGGTCGCCGAGCAGTTTGTGAGCAAATCGCTGCAGACGCTCGGGCCAGATGATGTCGGTGGCGTGATCGCTTTCGGAAAAGCTCCGGCCGTGGATGCCTCGATGACCGGTCGCCGGGAGCTCGGGCGCATTCAAACGACGGTGGATGCGAGCGCCTCAGATCTCGCATCGGCGATCCGATTAGCGAGTGCAACCTTCCCGTCCGGCAAGGCCCGCCGAATCGTGTTACTCAGCGACGGAAACGAGACTCGAGGAGACGCCGCCGGAGCCGCCCAGGTCTCCGCGACCGATGGAATCGTGATCGACACCGTGGTCCTTCCCGGAAGAGAGAAGACCGCCGAAGCGGCGGTGATTTCGCTGGATACGCCAGATGAGAGCCGACTTGATCGCCCCTTTGATCTGCTTGTTCGCGTGGAATCAACGGTTAGCCAAAGCGCAACCCTGGATATTGATCGGGACGGCACCTTGCTCAAGAGCGTTCCGGTCAAGTTGAGCGAAGGAGAGAACCGCATTCTCGTCCAAGATAAGTTGAGTCGGACGGGGATTCATCGCTACCGGGCTACGTTGCGTGCGCGAGAAGATGGCGATTCTCGAAACAACATTGGGCTCGGCTTCACATCGGTGAAAGGGCGGCCCCGGGTTTTGCTCGCTCAAGACGCAACCGCTCGCCGCGAACTTGCAGCCGCGCTGACCAAAGAGGGCTGGGCGGTCGACGTGCGATCACAAGCGGAGCTAACCCTTCGGTCCGATGAGTATTCGGCCTACGACGCGATCTACTTTAACGATATCAGCGCGGACACCCTTTCCGAGAGCCAGATGCGAATGGTGCATTCTGCCATTCGCGATGCGGGAGTCGGCTTTGGCATGATCGGCGGCGAGAATAGCTTTTTGCCCGGCGGCTGGTACGGGACCTCCATCGCCGAGGCGCTTCCGGTTGACCTCAACGTCCGGCAACGGAAGAACTTTCCAAGCACCGCCATCGCGATCATGGTCGACTCTTCCGGATCGATGACCATGGTCGAGGACGGATTCCCGAAAATTAGGCTGGCCGCAAAGGCCACCGAGCAAACCGTGCGGATGCTTTCAAACAACGACAAGGTTGCCGTTGCCTCGAGCAGCGACGGGATTGAGTTCATTGTTCCAATGCAAAGGCTGACAAATAAGGCGAACGCGATCAGACAGATTCAGCGCCTGGATGTTAATGGAGGCGGGATCTATGTCTATCCGACCATGGTTGAGGCAGAGAAGGTTTTACAGAAAGACGACTCGAAGGTCCGGCATTTGATTCTGCTTGCCGACGGTGCCGATTCGAACTCGCAAGAGGGAGCGGTCGCGGTGGCCATGCGGATGCGAGATCAGAAGATCACAACTTCGGTTGTCAGCATCGGAGACGGCGGGGACGTTCCGTTCTTGCGCACCCTTGCTACCGCTGGCGGTGGACGCTTCTACCTGGCCAGGCGAGCGGCTCAGTTGCCCGCGATATTCACCCAAGACACCGCCGTTATGAGTCGATCGGCGATTGAAGAAGGGGCGTTTTTGCCTCGCTTGGTTGGTGGAGACGACTTACTCACCGGAATCTCGGCGACCCCGCCCCTCTTGGCCTACTGTCTAACGGACCGTCGACCGCTCGCTAAAACCTCGATGATCGGCAAGATGGACGATCCTCTCTTGGCGACTTGGCAGTACGGATTGGGCACCTCCCTGGCATTCACCAGCGACGCGACGTCTCGGTGGGCGAAAAACTGGGTGGCATGGCCCGGCTTTGGAGCGTTTTGGTCGCAAGCAACGCGCGCTATCTCGCGCCGAAACACGCTGAATCAGTACCAGGCGGTGGTGACACAAGCCTCCGGCAAGGGCCAGGTTGAGTTGACGGCGACCGACAGCCTGGGGAACCCGGTTATGAATAACCAAGCGAAGGTCCGGGTTACTGGCCCGAGCGGAAAGGCGACCGATGTTTCGCTCACCCAAGTTTCGCCTGGACGGTTTTCTGGCAGCTTCGAGGCCGGCGAGATTGGTAGCTATCTGGTGACGGTTGCGGAGCCTGATCCCAAAGGCGGGGTTCGGTCTCGTACAACCGGGTTTAGTTTGCCTTACCCGGCGGAGTACCGAACCGTCCGCCCCAATCGACCGCTTCTGGCCCGAATGAGCGAGGTGACCGGCGGAAAGGTGCTCACCAATCCGACCGATGCGGTGCGACCCATGAAGGATCCCGGAGAGTCGATCACTGAACTTTGGATGTTCTTTGCGCTGTTTGCGGCGTTCCTTTTACCGCTTGATATTGGTGTGCGGCGGGTGGCGCCACCGCTAAAAGAAATCTTTGGAAAACTGATCGCCCGACTGAAACGCGCACCTGCACCATCTGGCGCAGAAGAACGGGTGAGCAGGCTGCAAACGGCAAAACAGCGGGCAGTCACCAGCAGCGGGGAACCCGGTCCTTCTGTCGAAACGCCCCCGCCCCCGACGGCGCGCGCAAAGCCGCCGGCAAAGGCTCCAGAAGGAAGAGCACCTGAGGTCAAAGGAACCTCCGAAAGTTTGCTCGCGGCCAAACGCCGGCGCAAGTCTGGAAACTCTGGCGACTAGCGGTTAGGCCAAGCGTTGAACTGCGGTGTCAAGTGCGAAGCCGAACTCTTCTTTGAGCTTTGCGACGCAGTCGGGCATGCTTGCGGGGTCTTCTTTTCTTGCGGTTCGCTGTTCGTCGATCAGCTTTAGAAGTTGCTTTACGTCGCCCGTTGTCGGCTCTCCGAGGAGTTGCCAAACCGTGAGCCAGTCGGCTTGCTGCTGCTTTTGGATTCGAACCACCATTCCGCGCGCGTCGGCGAGGTTGTCGGCGGTGGGTTCGATCTGCCCGAGCAGCGCGCGAAGGCCTTCGCGGTAGCGAGGTTTCATCGCGTCGCTCACCGGTAACCGACCGAAGTCGCCTTCGTGCAAAAGCACCTGCATGTGCAGCGGAGAAATCTTAACCACCCAGCCGAGGATCTGTTCGCCGTTCATGATGCCTTCGGGCTGCCGAGCGTGCAGTTCCACGGTCCAGCCTTTGGGTGCTTGGTTGCTGTGGACTTCAAATCTTCGCCCACCAAGCGGCTTCACCACAATCGCGTTGAGCCACGCGCCGATTTTGAGGTGATTTGACGGGGTGGATTCCATGCTCCATTGTGGCGTGAATCACACCGTTTGAGTTGGAAAGCCGGGTTCACGCCGATGGAACGGAGCACTATACTGGGTCACCAACATGCTAATTTCGCCGGTGCCGACGCTTGAATCCGAACTCCTGCGCCCCCAGTTTCACTTCACCGCGCGAAACGGCTGGCTGAACGATCCCAACGGATTGGTCTACGACCGAGGCGAGTACCACCTGTTCTATCAGCACAATCCGCACGGCACCGAGTGGGGGAACATGACTTGGGGACACGCCGTCAGTTCGGACCTCCTGCATTGGAAAGACCTGCCGCACGCAATCGAGCCCGATGCGCTCGGCACCATCTTCTCGGGCTCAGCAATCATCGACGCCAAAAACGAAGCAGGTTTTGGAAAACGAGCGATGCTGTGCTTTTACACGGCCGCTGGAGGCACAAATGAAATGTCGAAGGGCCAGCCTTTCACGCAGTGCCTGGCCTACTCTACCGATGGTCGCAACTTCACGAAGTACGCGGCTAATCCAATCGTGCCAAACATCGAAGGTGCTGACCGTGATCCTAAGATTGTTTGGGATGAAGACCACCGCCAGTGGCTGATGGCGCTCTACTTGGAATACGCGCCAGATTCCGGAAAGCGGGGTGGATACTTCACTTTGCTCCGGTCCACAAATCTGCTCAGCTGGACCCGCATTTCTGACTTCCCGCTCGGCGTGGGGGATGAGTGTCCAGACTTCTTTCAGCTTCCGGTGCCGGGGTCGAAGGAGAAAAAGTGGGTGTTCAGCGTTGCCAATGGCAACTACTTGATTGGCAGTTTTGATGGCAAGGCGTTTCATCCCGAAACGCCGGTGCTGCCGACTAACTTCGGCAACGCGGCATATGCCGCGCAGACCTACAGCAACGTGCCGCGAGGCGAAATAGTCCAGATTTCCTGGATGCAGGGCTCGAACTTTCCCGGCTGCGCCTGGAACCAGCAAATGGCAGTGCCGAACCGATTGCAACTGAAGCAGACCGAAAATGGTTTGCGCCTCCGTATGTGGCCGGTGAAGCAAATCGAAAAGCTACGTGTCCGAGAGGTCCCGGTGCGAGGGAAGGAGGTCGTCATTCCAAGCGGGCTTATCGATTTCTCTGCCGAGTGGGCCGGGGCGCTAGACGTGCAGGTCAACGGAATCCGGATTCAGTTTGACCCCAGCACCAACAAGCTCCGCGCCGGGGAAAAGGAAGCGCCGTTGTCTGGCAACCCAAAGAAGTTCAAACTACGCGTGCTCGCCGACGTGACCTCCGTCGAGATTTACGCCCAAGACGGTCTGGTCTGGATGCCGATTTTCTACATCCCAAAACCCGACGAGTTTAAAGGTCTCCGTTTCCTCGGCGATGCCGGAAACAAAGGTAAGTTCCGCGCCTTTGAGCTCAAAGGCGTTTGGGGACCGGACGGCAGATAGTCATTGGCTAAGCCAGCTGAAAAGTTGTAGCTTTGTTGACCGTCTCCTGGTCTAGTGCGTGCTCCATTGAACGAACTCGCCTTTTAGCGTGGCGCAAACCGGGCCACCTTTCGCGTCAGTGCAGGAGATGGTCGCCCGAACTTCACCACCCGAAAGCTGTTCGTGGGTCAGTCCGCCGAGCGGAATCTTCGCCCGACGGAACCCGATCCAAGCGGGCCCGTGAAAATGGCCCCAACATAGATAAGCAAATCGCTCTTGCGGGGTTCCCTGCGCAAACGGCCCGAGAAAGTTCGGCCGCTCTCCAGAAAGATCAACGCGGAATTCGAGTTCAAACGTGGCGGTCTCGATTGGCAGCTTTACCGCTTGCACCACTTGCTTGCCACACTGAACGCCGAGGCAGATCTCCCGATGTCCATCCCAGTTTGCGTCTGGCAGGTCAACGCAATGAAAAACGACTTTGACGGGAGATTCATTAGCCATGCTTAGCGGTAGTTTAGCGTCCGGCTAAACTCAAAACATGCACGTTGCCATGGTTGGCTTGGGATTTGGCGAGTCGTTTGTGCCGATCTACCTTGCGCACCCACAAGTATCGCGAGTTACGATTTGTGATTCTAATGCGGAGCTTGCTAACCGCATCTGCGAACAGTACGGCGTCGTAAATGTGGTCTCAACCCTGGACGCGGTTTTGAGTGACGAGTCAATTGATGCGGTGCACCTCCTCACTCCGCTCCCATTACATGTTCCGCACACTCTCGCGGTCCTAGATGCCGGAAAGCACTGTGCGTGCGCGGTGACAATGGCGCAGACGCTGCACGAGATTGAGCAAATTGTCCGCGCAACTCAGACAGCCAAGCGCAATTACATGATGATGGAGACGGCGGTTTATACCCGCGAGTTCTTCTTTGCCCGCGGGCTGTTGGAGCGCGGAGAACTTGGCGAAATCACCTTTTTGCAAGGAGACTACTATCAGGACCTTGAAGCCTCGTATCCGGACTACTGGCGCTTCGTCCCGCCGATGCACTACGCAACGCACGCACTTGCACCGTTGCTTGCTTTGGCCGGCACAAGCGTTCTGAGGGTTTCTTGCCTGGGAGTAGGTCGTCTTCGCGCAGACATTTCCGCTGATCCGAAAAACCCGTTCCCAATGCAAACCGCCCATTTTCAACTGTCGAACTCCAGCGCGGTCGCCCAAGTGAATCGAGCCTGGTACCAAACTGCGCGCCCATATACGGAATCGTTTAGCGTCTACGGCGACAAAAAGGGGTTTGAGTGGCAACAACAAGAACACGAGGATCCGCTGCTGTTCGAACTCGAACCGGTTCATAACGCGCATCGATGGCGTCATTGCCATGCGGAGCGAATATCCGTGCCGTTCCGGCCAGACCTGCTTCCACCCGAGCTTGCCCAATTCGCCGATGGCGGCCACGGCGGCTCCCACGCGCACCTTGCCCATGAGTTTGTGATGTCAATTGTTGAAGGGAGGAAGGCGGCGATCGACGAAATCGTCTCCGCCAACTGGTGCGCACCCGGCCTCTGCGCGCATGAATCCTCTTTGCGACACGGAGAATGGGTCGAAGTTCCACAGTTCTCGGTCATGTAGTTGAAAACAACCTACAATTGTTCTGCTAGACTACCTATGGGAAGCTTTGAGATGATCTGGTTGCAAAAGTTTGGAGGTTCAGTTCTCGCCATCGTTGCGCTTGCAAGCGCGCCATTCCAAAGCGTGGAAGAGTTTCAAAAGATCATTGCTGGAAAGAACTACAAGCGTTGGTCTGCGAACAGCAAGAACCTGAGTATGGGTGGATGTTCGGATGGCGAGATCGTTTATCATTTTGCAGCCGGGGGGCGGGTCAAAAAGCGATCCTGTAGAGCCGGTACGTGGCAGGACTCAATTGGTAGCTGGAAAGTTGCGCCCGATCCGGCGGTGAATACGGACATGAAGTTGTCAATGTTCGGAGACACATGGCGGCTGACGCATTGGAAAAAGACTAAGACCGAGCCAGAACACCTGATCTTGACGAAGGCCGATCAAGATAAAAGCGGTTCTACGAAGTCTGATTATCTGTACGCGCTGAAGTAAAGATGACCGAAGATCAAAAACGCCTTTGGGAAGTTCGCCTCGGAATTCTCGGTTCCATCACAACCTTTCTTACGGTGTTTCTTGGAATTTTCTACTTCTTTGATCAGCAGAGACACAGTCTTAGGATTGAGTCAGACCGGCAGCGTAGTTCACTTGTTCACGAATTTAAGCAAGCCCAATTTACGCAAAAGCAAGCCGCGTTCCAGCGCGCAGCGGAGCTAATGGGACAGCTGGCTACGTCTACGAATGAGCCAGAAGCCTTCAATAAGATGATTCATACGTTCGGCGGCCATTACTGGGGTGCCATGATTCTTAACGAAGACAAGGTGGTTGCATCGGCCATGGCAGATTACAGGCAAATTCTTGCCACGACTCAGCCGAACAACGAGAATCACGCCGCTCGGTTGAAAGACAAGACCGATCAGACCTTAAAGGTACTAAAGTCAGCTTTAGAGCGTGACGTGGAATTGTTGAGTGCAGACAAATGATCTCCATCTTGGGCGCATACATCCTTAGTGCTCGCCCGGAGCTTTATGTTTTGGCGATCGGAAACGGTCGGTATGAAACGAATCGGGCGAAGTTCACGGACAAGACTTTTGTTCCGTTTGAGCAAATTCCTCAAGCCGAGGACTCGGCAAAGTTGGTCGCGGAAAGCATGAAGCGACTTGGTGCAAAAGCATCTGTCGTTTTGGCAAGCAAAGGTGGCGCATTGCCGCTTTCCAAGAAGGTCATTGAAGACGCGATTGTCAAGATGCGAAAAACGGTGGAACACGCGCCGAAAGGTTCTGTTTTCTTTATCTACTATGCGGGCCATGGCACGAGTGAGGGGGCGCTCTACAATCAGTACTGGTGGCCAGGAAACGTGACCGTAAGCGCCTCGGGTAACAGATTTAGCTGGGTTGGTGAGCGGCTAACTTCTCTTTCCGACGTCGCCGCACTTTCGGAGTTGAAGGAACGCCCGACAATTATCATCTCGGATGCGTGTAAGCCGTTCGACCGCACTGCTGTCAACGACCTTCGCGATCAGAGACTCAGAAATGTTCTTAATGATAATGTAGCCGAGAATCTTGGCAACATTCAGGACGTGCTTCGCGCATTAGCTGAATTTAAGTGCACCAACCCGGCGGTAGTTTTTGCAGCAAAGCCGGGCTTCACGGCCAGAACGGCGGAAAATCCATTAGAGCCTGCGGAACAGATTGGGCCCATTGCGCGACGCCTGCTCATCCTCGAACCCAAATTTCGAACTTGGGCTACGGTCACAATCGATCAGTTCATCGCCGAGTTGACGACGGTGGATGTCGATCCGCAAACAGCCTCAACGACAACGAACTTCGTCGGCTATAAGTCGGAGAAAGCGGCGTCACCGATTCTCTTTGCGCTTGAAGGAAAGAAGGGAAGCTAGCCGCGTCCAAGAGAGTCTTGGGCCGAAGTTCCTGACTCGATACGATCGCCGGGTACGGTTCCCATGTCGTGATGTCTCTCCTCCTTTTGGCTTTCCTCGATGCTGAGCGGCCAGTGAGCGGTCCCGCCGTTCCTACATATGCTCGGAACGTCGCGCACATTTTGAACCGCAGTTGCGTACCGTGTCATCGACCGGGTGAGTCGGGGCCATTTTCCCTGACCAGTTACCCAGAAGCCAAGAAATGGTCGTCGATGATTGCCTTGACCACCAAAAAGCGCTCGATGCCGCCTTGGAGTGCGGTGGCCGGACACGGTGATTTCGTTGGAGCCCGCGTGCTTACGGCCGCTGAGATTGGCGTGCTGGATGCCTGGCACAAGGCTGGCGCCAAGCCAGGGAACCTCGCAACTGCTCCGCCGTCGCCCAAGTTCACCCAGGGGTGGCAATTGGGCGAGCCGGACATGGTGCTCACGATGCGGGAGGCCGTGGACATTCCGGCCGAAGGTCAAGATCAGCTTCGGAACATCGTTATTCCGTCCGGATTGCTAGAAGACAAAACCGTGGGCGCGTTGGAGTTTCGGCCGGGGAACGCTAAGGTCGTTCACCACGCGCTGGTCTTTTTGGATAACAGTCAAGCCGCTCGAAAACTGGATGCGGCCGATCCGGGAGTTGGATATCTGTCCTTCGGCGGTCCAGGATTCATGCCTTCCGGCTCCCTCGGCGGATGGGCGCCGGGAGGAACAACGAAGTGGCTGCCCGACGGAGTTGGCCGGTACTTCCAAAAGGGCTCGGACGTCGTGCTTCAGGTCCACTACCATCCAACCGGCAAGCCCGAGAAGGACCAAAGCAAGATCGGAATCTACTTCAGCCGTAAGCCGGTGACCCAACTCGTTGGCGGAATCAGCGTCGAGAACTGGCAAATCGATATCCCGGCGGGCGACGCCAATTACCTACGCACGGCAAGCTACACCTTGCCGAAGGATCTCACCGTACTATCGGTAACGCCGCACATGCATCTGCTCGGCAAGGAGATGCGCGCCCGAGCCATTCTGCCGGACGGCACGCGCCGACCGCTGGTCTGGGTAAAGCCGTGGAACTTCCGCTGGCAAGAAACCTACGTCCTTCGCGAGCCGATGAAACTTCCCGCCGGCACTCGGCTCGAACTCGAGTCATGGCACGACAACTCGGCGAAGAACCCCACGAACCCCTTCAATCCACCGCAACGTGTCACCTACGGCGAAGGCTCTAACGACGAAATGTCGCTCTGCATTCTCGAAGTCACGACGAATCGCATCGAAGACCTGCTCTACACCATCAATGACAATGGACAACAAAACCGCGTACTAGAGCGGATTCTGAGCTTGGCGAAGCGGAAAAAGGAGTAACGGACCAGGGCGAGCACCTCGAAGCTGCGTCCAATCTCTTCTCTGACTACTCGCCGTCTTTATCGTCCGCGATCGGGTTGAACGGCATGGCTACTGGATCGACAATTGCGTTCTGCGCGGATCCGATGAGCCAGCGGTCTCCCTTCAGAACCATCGTCAGGGTCATCCGGTTTAGGTTTGCGGGCATGGATCGACCGTCTGGAGTTTTGTAGGCGGCCATTTTTAGAGTGCAGATTGCCACTGCGACCGTGTCGGTGAACCCGCGAATTTCGACCGTTTGGAACGCCTGCGGCACGCCTTTGAACATGATTTCGAAGTAAACGGCGTGCGCTTTCACGACGTTCTGCTTCCCGCGCCAGCGCATTCCGACCACGTTGACCCAGTTGCATTGCTCATCAAGCTGCTTACCGTAAAAGTCGATATCTTGCGTGTTCCACGCCTTTTCCAGGTTCGTCAGGGTGGTCGCGATGCCGTCGACGGCAGACTTTGGCAGGTTGGTGGAGGTGATGGAAGCGTTCATATTGGGTGTTTGTAGGGCGGCCAGAGCGACGATGGTGCTGAAACTTAGCATGGTCGAAGTATGCGAATCGACCGCCTCTCACCGGCTAGTAAGAATCCGACAATTTATCAAGGATCAGCGTCGGAGCGGCGCTGGCCAGGTCGCGAAAGTCATGCACCAAGTGCATTTGGTCGTGGTACCCAAGCTCGGCGGCGATGTCGCCCCAAGTTCGGAAGGGTTGCAGTCGCTGCATCCGCAGAGCGGTTTCGAACCTACGCACCCGCCAAAACCGTTTAGGCGAAACGCCGAGCTGCTGTTGAAACAGTCGCTGAACTTGTCGCGGCCCAACGGGCGCATCGTTCAGCCACTGGTCCAGCGACTGGCCCGAATTGGGTGTTTCCGAGGCGACCCGCATCCACCGCGCGAGGTGGCACTGCCTAGCCTCCGCGGCCGTCACGAAGGGAAGCAAAGCCTCTTCGGCAACCGCGACTCCCTCCTCGAAGGAACGGCACGCGCCAACTCGCTCGCGCAAACCCGCTAGGCAAACGGCTTCGAGGTCCACCGATTTCCCCGCGAGTTCGTGCATCGGCAATCGAAAGAGCCGATGGAAGCCCGTCGGCCGAAAGACGATGGTGAAGTTTCGAAGCCTGCCCGTTCGGTTCAAGCGAATCGGCGCCACGGCCTGTAGCCCAACAAGTGAAGCCGACTCCGCCCAAAACCTAGAGCCCGTAGATATCTCCTCGACCTGGTACCGATCCTCTAGATAAAGCTCAATAAACTGCGTCAAACGCGCCGGGGTGATGAAGCTCTGCACCGTCGCCCCCGGCTCACAAACCCGATAGCGGTAGCAAAGCACGTAAGGCGCAAGCGGCTTTGAGGGCAGAAGTGTTTCGACCATTGGGTCAGTTGTCCGAGCTAAGCAGAGGTCTTGTCCACATTTTCCGGCTGATGACGAATTTTGGTCCAGTACTCCATCCGCACGTCCTCATCAACATCGACCCCCGGCGCGCCATAAAGCCGATCCCCCCGGCCATTCAAGCCTCCGGACTTGTTTTCGATGTACATGATTCGGCTTTGCATTTCGTTTTCGTGGACAGCGAGGCTGCGACCGGGCTCCTGTTCTTTGCATTATGCATTCGGCTACCTCCGATCATCGACCCGGAATCAGCCGGAGAAAGCCGTGGAACAGCACGATTGCCGTAAAAACAACCCCGCGAGGCAGGAGCGACCAAGAAAACTTCGCCACCCCCGAGCTTCCGGTCCCCAACTGGCGAGCGAGCCGCGAAAGGTAAGCGACTCCATGCGGCCGATCGACCAGACCATCGAGCCAAGTTTCCGGAATCCCTGCCCTCCCGCAGGAGACTCCCGCCAAGGACCCGGCGATGGAGCCGACCGTATCCGTGTCACCGCCGAGTTGGACGACTGCTTCGATCGTCGCGCGAAAGTCGCCGAAGTGGATAAACCAGGCGGCAACCGCGGCCGGAATTGTCTCCAGCACGTAGCCGGAGACCCCTTTTTGTCGGGCCCTATCGGTTAGGGCCAAGTCCAGATTTCCCGATTCGCAAGCGGCCAGAGTCTTTTGCACCGCCTCGTCCCAGTCCGGACCGTTTCCGGAATCCCGCAGGATTTGCTGCAGTTGGGCAAGGCTTGGTCGGGCCTGATGCAGCGTGAGGAACGCGGCGAGTTCGGCTACTGCCTGGGCACCGAACACCGCCCGCGGGTCTCGGTGGGTGATGTGCGAGGAGGCTTCGACAAAGCGAGCCCGTACCTCCGCGTTTTCGGCGTGAACCACGCCGATCAGGGCCGACCTCATGGCCGCCCCGTTTCCGGCAGAAACTACGCCGCTGCGGGAGCTCGGGACACCGCAATACAGGCGAACAATGCTCCGAAGCGTCGCCAGCCCGCAACCCGCCGGAAAGCAGAGAAGCCAGCACTTGAGCCGGTTCGCCAACACCCGCCCAAACTTGTCCGCGTCGTTACCGGCCTCGATCAGGGCCTGGGCAACAAAGACCGTATGGTCCGTGTCATCGCTGACCATGCCCCGCCCAAAGACGAGGTGGTGTTCCAACGGAAGCTTGAGCCTCCGCGCAACCCGCTTTGGCGCCAGCCCCTCGAAGGGAAGCCCAATCGAGTCCCCCATGGCGCAACCGAGCAAACAGCCTTCGATCAGTTGCGATTGACCCGACGCCAGAATCACCTTACGGCAGCTTGTTCCCGGCCGCGAGGTAGATGGCGTACCAGTCCTGGCGAGAGAGCTCGATCTTCATGGCATCCGCGACCTGAGTCACGCGATCGACGCTCGTTGTCCCGAGGACCGACTGAATCTTTGCCGGATGGCGCTGAAGCCAAGCGATGGCGAGGCCCGTCTTCGTGATCCCGTACTTTTCGCAAAGCTCGTCCATTGCCTTGTTGAGCTCCGGGAACTTGGGGTTGTCGATGAAGACGCCATCGAAGAACCCGAACTGGAACGGCGACCACGCCTGGATGGTGATCTTCTTCAGCCGGCAGTAGTCCAGTATCCCGCCG
>Ga0164294_10002055_pt1 | contig 18381 bp, 12 predicted proteins | sample GEODES005metaG_FD_111479 | JGI IMG/M metagenome (GOLD analysis project Ga0164294, IMG submission 111479) | Oligotrophic lake water microbial communities from Sparkling Lake, Wisconsin, USA - GEODES005 metaG | ecosystem: Environmental > Aquatic > Freshwater > Lake | place: USA: Sparkling Lake...
CAGGCGCCATTATCTGAGAGGAAGAAAATAACGGTATTGTCAAAGGTTCCATTGGCTTTTAATTCTTGGATGATTTTGCCAATTCCTTGATCCATCTTGTCGACCATGGCTGCATAGGTAGCCATTTTTTCGATCCACATCCTCTTGTCGGCTTCTTTTTCGAAATTCAAAAGCGCGGGATCCGATCCGGGTAAATGGTCAATGTTGGGGTTTAACTTAATTTTATTTTGTTTGTCAAATCGCTGCTTCCGTAAAGCTTCCCATCCTTGCGTGTATTTGGATGTATAGGAATCAATCAAATCCTGGGGCGCATGGATCGGCCAATGCGGCGCTGTATAGGCTACATAAAGAAAAAATGGCTTTCCTGTGGAATGATTTTTATGAATATAGGAAACGGATTTATCTGAAATCGCATCGGTAAAATAGTAATTTCCATTGGGTGCAAAGGGCTCGTTATCTTCTATGAGCTGGCGTTTCGGCAATAATTCATAATAACTATTGGCCCCAGAAATTAATCCATAAAAGTGATCAAACCCTCTTTGGTTAGGCCAATCGGGCTTTTTTTCGCCCACATGCCATTTGCCTGTCATGTAGGTATTGTATCCATTCTTTTTTAATTCTTCGGCGATCGTGGGGGTATTTACGTTTAAAAATCCTTGGTAAGAGCCTGTTTTATTTCGGTCATAATCACCGGTGTTCACCATGCCACCCATACCCGCTTGATGTGGATACATACCTGTGAGGAGGGAGGCTCTGCTGGGGCAGCAGCGTCCGGCATTGTAAAATTGGGTAAAAATGGCGCCTTTTTTTCCCAGTAAATCAATGGTAGGTGTTTTGATTTCGGATCCAAAAATGCCAATATCGCTATAGCCCATGTCGTCGACCAAGATCACGATGATGTTCGGTTTTTTCTGGGCGAATAAAGGGGCCGTCAGGAGCCAAAAAGCGAATAAAATCAGATATTTCATTTCTTATTTTTTTGACGAACGAGTGCCTCCAAGAAATAATAATCTGCGTAAATAATAGGTGCGTCGATTTCGAAGCCATTCGGTAATCCACCCGTACTATGCAAAAGCATCATGCCATGAGCCGAGGCGACTGGAGCCAAATAAGAAGAGGCATTCAGGCTACTTAAAATTTGATCCGCATAGTTTTGGTAATAGGTTTTTTTATATGGCTGCAAAGTAGCCAAATCATAAAATGCCGAAGCCATTAGTGCCGCAGCCGAGGCATCACGTGGCGCATGCGGGATTTTAGGATCATCGAAATCCCAGAATGGAACGAGATCCAGCGGCATACGGGGATGCTTCAATAAGAATTGGGCGATGTTTTCGGCCAAATGCAAATATTCCTTTTTGCCCGTTTCCCGGTAACACATCGTATAGCCGTACAATGCCCAGGCTTGTCCACGGGCCCAAGAAGATTCGTGTGCAGCGCCTTGGTGGGTATTTTTTTTCAGAACTTGGCCTGTATTGGGATCATAATCGATGACATGATAGGAGCTAAAATCGGGCCGAAAATGGTTTTTCATCGTCGTATTCGCGTGGGAAACGGCAACTTTGTAAAAGGCAGAATCTTTAGTTTCTTTAAAGGCCCAGAAAAGTAGTTCGAGGTTCATCAGGTTGTCGATGATGGTGGGGTTTACCCACTTATCCCGACTATGGTCCCAAGAGCGAATCACCCCGGTATTGGGATTAAATCGCTTGATGTTTGTCCGAGCGGCTTGGATCAATATGTCCTTATAAGCCGGATTTTGCGTAAGGCGCAAGCCATTTCCAAAACCTGTGAACATTTTGAAACCCATGTCGTGGGTGCCGGCATTCATTTTTTCCTTTTCGAGGGGCAAAGTGAAATTTTCGGCTTGGGCGGCCCATTTTTTGTTGCCCGTCAATTCATAGAGGTACCATAATTCCCCGCCAAAAAATCCGGAGCACCAGTCTTTGGAACCTACTAAAATCAAGGAGTCATTCCGTACCGTGCGAGGAAAAATCTTCTCGCCTTTGGGGATCGCATAAATGGAGGCTTCACGAAGGGCATAGTCCATTTGGGATTCTAATTTCGAATAAAGGGGGTTTTGGGCATTGACGAGGAATGCGCCACAAACCAAAAAAATGGAAGCCAATAATTTCATCTGCATAGGTTTAATTCGGGTACGAATATATCAAATTTTCGCCCAGGTTTATTTAATTACGAATTGATAATTCCCCTTATTCCCTGAATCTTTGGAGGTGAAAATAATTCGTTGCACCGGCCGATTCGCCCATTTCGTTTTAAAGCTTCGGTATTCAGGGCCTTCGGTGGATGGCAGATCGATCGCCACCGTCCATTTTTTCGCATCATATTGAATTTCATGTGCATCGCCTGTAGAAGTTTTTAGGCCTAATTTTCCCGGCATACTAGTATCGATGGTGCATAGGGTGATGAAGGCTTGTTGGACCGGCTGTTTCAGCTCATTTAATTCATATAGATCCTTCAGTTCCACTTGGTTTTTCACCTTATTGAATTGCAGACTGCGTTTCCAGGTTTTGATACCAGCTTCAGCGGGATAGGCTTTGGCCAAATCCAAGGTCATTCCTGAGACTTTATCGGAAATGTTCGATTGAACCGCCGTGGCTTCGAATGTTCTTCCTGCCTTCTGTCCCTGCCCGTTTATTAGCGGGAGGTTATGGTATTCCGACTGCGTAAACCATAGCGAATAGCGCTGCGCCGAAAAGGTGCGTGCGGTGTAATTTCCCCGACCGGCATCGATGATCACCGGTTCGCCTTTGTCATAATATACAAAATCACCAATGTCATTGTGATTATGGCTTTCCGCATTATGTCCCCCATGGGCTGCGAAAAATTGACTGCCTTTTCTAGAAGTTATTACTTGGATGTCATTAAACCAATAATCGCCAAGTTCTGGATGTGCTACTTTTTCCTTTGGCATAGTCGCATAGGCCATTAAATTCCATAGATGTCGGTGTTTTTGAGATCCGCCGATACTAATCGCAGGCTCAAATTGCTGGTTCGCCCACTGCCCAAAAGCCATCAATGGCGCATCATTCAATGCCTTTCCAAAGCGATACAACATAATACCATCCGGTTTTAGGGTCGGATCAGCATCCGCGAAATTCACGAAATAGTCATTCGAGATATGCATTTTATAGACATAGGAGGCCATTTTTTGGATGAAGGGCTCATTGTAAATCTGGCATTTTTCCCCCGTAGCGGAGGCGAGTACTTGTAAGGCATCAAAGGCACTGGCGCCCGCAGCGAACCAATAGGAAGGGCCTTCGTCACAACCTGCATCGTCCCCCAAGCCATTGAAATACAAATCCAAATAATTCATGTGCGTATATAAATTCGATAAACGAGTCGTCTCATTTTTCTCCAATAATAAATTCGCGAGCATGACGTTCGAAATAATCCAAGGATTCCAGTTATTCACCGGGCGGGTTGGGCTGAGCCAACCGTAGCGTTTTTGATCTAAAATCGGAATCATGATTTTCTTATTGACCTCATAATAAATTCGAGGGCGAATAAGTTTGGAGATTTTATCAAGTTTAGCGCCCACGAAATAATCAGTCAAGGCTAATCCCGCGGCGGTTTCGGCTCCGAATAATTCGACGGTCGGGTCTTCCGCATCGGGCATACCGCTACCGGCTTTTTGAACCGATAAATGGGCGGGAACTCCCCAATACGTTTCTTCACAAATATTCCACACATAATTCATGATTTTCTCCGTGAAGCGGCCCTTGTCTTCCAGCGTTTCTGCCATGACTAGTTCCATCAGGTTACTGCGTTTCCCGAAGGACACTTTCCCGTGTTCTTCCCGGTCACCTGAACGCATATATTCCATGAGAAGACTGGCATCCAAAATAGGGATGGGTGCTTTCATGATGCGTTCCGCGCGTTGGATCAGCTCCGCTTGTTCCTTCTCGGGGATGATGGCTAGCCAGGCTTCGCGGGTTTTGGGATAGGGGGCATAGGCTTTTTGGGAAATGAGGGCTTGTTGGACCATCTCTTTCGAAAATGCTTTTCCGAGGAAATTGCGAGGCGTCACTTGGGCGAATGCCAAATTTGTGGCCAATACGACAAATAAAAGGATGTATTTTTTCATAGGTTTAGGATAAAAAAATATCCCATAGGTGGAGACCTATGGGATATGATGGAATGGTTTCAAATTACCAGCCTGGATTTTGTTTCATGCTTGGATTCAAGGCGATTTCATTGATTGGCAATGGCCACAAATAATCGCGGTTTGGATCGAATTTACGGAAACTCGCATCCTGAGTGATGATGAAATTGTCTTTCGTTACATTCACCTTCACCGTTGTACCAAATTCCTTAAAGAAGAAATTTCCTAAAACCGGTTTAGGTAATTCGATTTCAGCGGTTTTCCAACGAATCAAATCCCAATAGCGGAATCCTTCTTGGGCTAATTCAACACGTCTTTCTCGACGAATTTCATCGCGCATCATCAAACTATTCGTTTTAGCAAAATCATTTGTTAATGCAGCTACACCCCCACGCTTACGTAAACGGTTAACCGTCAAGTTTAAATCGGCATCTGTGATCGCTTCGTCTAATTCAAATCTCGATTCTGCGTAGATCAATAAAACCTCAGCGTAACGAATCAAATCACGGTCAATGAAGGAAGCTTGGTTGTTCCAATCCACGATGTTCCAATATTTACGGAATGTGAAACCCGTTTTCGCGAATACTAAAGAAGAAACGTTAAACACAGGATTCGTGAAAATATAAGAATCCCCTTTCTTTAACACATCATCGCTTAAACGCGTATCGCGGTTCACAAAAACATCCGTTGATAAAACGGGTGCCTTATACAAGGGTGATTTATCCATTGGCAATCCGTCCACCATTAAATAGGAATCGACTAAAGCCTTTGTAGGGCTTTTATTTCCATTTTCTAGGGTACTTCGGCAATAGGAATGTGACGTTACACGATCCGTTAATGAAACACCATATTGCTTCACTAACACGTTTTCTTTGTTTGCACGACCTTCTCCTTCATATTGGAAAAGATTGAAATAAGGACCCGCATATAAATCATGCTCCTTGCTATCCATCACGGCTTTCGCTGCAGTATATGCCAAGCTTAGGTGCTTTTTCGCATCTCCATACTTATGGAATTTCGCACGGGTTCCTTCGAATAAGGCCACGCGCGCTTTGAATGCTAAGGCAGCTGTTTTCGCGATACGACCATAATCAGCGGTTCCTAAGGCAGTTGCCGATGGTAATTTTGCAGCCGCAAAATCTAAATCTGCATAGATTTGATTTAACACATCGTCCCGCGTCGCAGATCCTGCTTTTAGTTCAGGTGAAGTATCATCTAAGGTTTTCGTGATTAAGGGAACGCCGCCGTAGCGTTGTAACAAATTAAAATACCCCCAAGCCCGAAAGAATCTTGCTTCTGCTAAATAGCGATCTAAAAGAGCAGTTGCCAAACCGGTTTTAGGTCCTTTTTCTAGGATGTTGTTAGCGGCACGGATTAATAAATATTGATTGTTAAAATCTGCCGTTGCCGTCGCCGGAGCGAGACGAGATCCATCACTGATATTACTTGATGCCAAACCAAAGGCATCATCTGACCAGTTATCTTCCGTATTAAAATCAGGCAAAAATGTATATAGGTAATTGTTTGCCGTTTTAATATCGGTTTCTGATCTCCAGAACGTCGCATCGGAAATATTGGTTTCCGGAAGCCTCTCTACATCACATGCTGTGAAAAATAGGATGGAGGCGCTAATTGTTAGTATATTTCTTAATGATTTTTTCATTTCAATAATCGTTAAATGTGGGTTAATTAAAACGAAAGATTTAAACCAATCGAAGCCGTGGAAAAATACGGATAATCATTATCCGCACTATTCGCTGACTCGGGATCAAACAAGGAACCAAAGGCTCCCATCGCTGAAATTGTAAATAAATCCTGTCCCGATACATATACACGTGCTCTCGAAATACCAAGTTTCTTGGTTGACGCAGCCGGAATGTTATATCCAAACTGGATATTTTTCAAACGTGCATATTGACCATTGAATGTATATTTATCAGATACACCAAAGTTGTGCGTCGCACCAATATATGGACGAGGGAACAAGGCATTTGGATTTTCTGGCGTCCAGTAGTCACGGTGAATGGCCATCGCTTGTTTCCAAGTTACCATCAATGGACCTACCGACTCAGAACCTGCGATGAAATTCCTTTTTCCAACCCCTTGTACGAAAGCTGAGAAATCAAAATTCTTGTATTGGAATCCTACATTAAATCCAAATAAATAACGTGGACTCGATGTTCCCAACATCATTAAATCTCCAAAATCAGCCGAACTTCCTTTTCCTACCGTGATTTGCTTATCGCCATTTTGATCCACATATTTCAAATCTCCTGCTCCTGTCCGGTTATCTTGGAATGCCCAAGCTTTTACCTCATCTGCCGAAGAGAAATACCCTGCTGTTTGGTAACCCCAAATCGTGTTAATCGGATAACCCTCAATTAAACTGTTATTTCCTCTGGATACCACGATGCGGTTAGAGAAAGCAATCAATTGGTTATCATTATCAGAGAAGTTTCCACCAATATTGTAGCTGAAATTTTCGCCAATTTTTCCGCGGTATTTCGCTTCTAATTCCCAACCCCATGATTTCAACTCTCCATTGTTTTTACGCGGCGTCGAGATACCGATGATCGCAGGTAATTGTTGAGGCGTCAACATAATCCTATTATACTTCACATAATACTCAGCCGTTATTTGTAAAGCATTTTTCAATAAACCAATGTCTAAACCACCATTCGTCGTTTCAATCGTCTCCCAGGATAAATTGGTCGATGGCAAAGAACCTTGATAGATATATGAACTTCTCGAATCACCTAATACCAAGGCAGAACCACGGGTTAATTGATTCACATAGTCATAATATCCTAAAGTACTACCCAAGGCACCTCCTAAGGTTCCCCATGATCCTCTCAGTTTTAATTCTGACAAGAAAGGTAATTGATCACTTACCCATCTTTCACGATGCATGTTCCAACCCGCTGAAACCGATGGGAAAATTTTGGTACGACCATCTGCGGCTAGTTTAGAACTTTCGTCTTGACGTAGCGTGGCCTCAATTAAATACTTATCATCGTAATTATAATTAAACCGTCCAAAAATTGATTGAAACGCATAGGTTCCAATCGACTCCGAGTTCGTTTTCGTCTTGTCATCTCCTAAGTTCAAGGTAGGTAAATCATTACTTACCAAGTTCGTCGCTCCAGCATTCGTACTCACAAAACGATAAGCCTCCCACTGATAACCTGCGAATAAACCGATCGTGTGCTTCTTATATTTATAATCGTAATTCGCTAAAAACTGCAAGTTGACGTTGTTCGTTACATCATTCGTAATCGAGTACGAATTCACCTGATTCACATAGCGGTTCACCCCAAAACGTCCCCATAATGGAACTGTACGTTTAAAGATGTAGCGATCACCACGGCGATATTGCGTTCCAGCCACGGAGCGAAGCGTTAAACCCTTCACTAAATTTTCGAGCTTAAAGGTAAATGTTCCGTCGAAAAAGTTACGACGCAAGTTATCATATCCACCCTCAGCTAAGTCAGCATAGGTCGTGGCTCCAGAACCTGCTCCATTATATTGTCCTAGCGGAGTAAAGAATGGCGTACGTGTTCTCAACCGATAAATATCGTAAATCAAACCTTGACCACTTGCCCCTCTTGAAGACTGTTCCGTTAATTCATTCGTGTAGGCGATACGAGAATCCAAAGATAATTTTTTGGATAATTTAGCGTTAAGGTTGACACGTAAATTATAACGGGTCAATTGATCCGGACCTACTTTAAACAAACCTTTTTTGTTATAATATCCCCCTGAAATCAAGAAATTTAAATTATCTGTACCCCCTCTCGCTGAAATGTTATGCATTTGCATCGAGGTTGTTTTTTTCAATACTTGGTCCTGTAAATTAGCTTGGTTGTAAAATAACCATTGGGTCGTATCCGTTGGATTAATGACCGCTGGATTTCTATTTCTTATCATTTCCAAATCGAAATCTGAATACTCAGCACCGGAACCTGAATTTTTACGAGCTAAATTTGAGAATGTGGCCTCTTCTTCTAAGCTCATACGACCCGGAATATTCGCTGCCCAATCCACTCCCGATTGACCAGAATAATCAAAAGTAACTTTACCCGTTTTTCCTTTTTTCGAGGTTAGTAGGATAACCCCTCCTGCCGCTTGCGCCCCATAAATGGCGGCAGCTGCTGCATCTTTCAAAATGGAAATGCTTTCAATATCATTTTGATTCATCGTACGCAAGGTGATGGAAGGTACCGTAACCCCGTCTAAAATAACGAGCGGATCTACCGAACCATTAGCCGTGGTAGCTCCACGAATCTGGATACCCAAACCTTCATTACCTGGCTGGCCATTCGTACGCGTAACGATCAAGCCCGGACTTGTTCCTTGTAAGGCCGTCTGTAAACTGGTCGTAGGGCGATTTTCCAACATTTTGGCATCTACCGTCGATACAGCTCCCGTCATGTTCACTTTCTTCTGTACCCCATAACCCACGACAACGACCTCTTCTAACGCTGCTGCGCTTTCTTCCAAGGTAATTTCAACGTTTGATTTGGTTCCCACCGCCACTTCCTGGATCTCATAGCCGATCGAGCTAACGCGCAAAACGGTTTTGGAATCCACATTGCTTAACTGGAATTTTCCACTTACATCCGTCGTAGTACCTTTCGAAGAATTTCCTTTTACTGTAATGGAAACCCCGGGAATTCCTTCCCCTTTTTGGTCTTTAACGGATCCTGAGATGGATTTTGATTGAGCGAATGCGGCTGTCGAAAAGGCAAACCAACACACGAAAATCCAAAGAAATGTTTTACAGGCTTCCCTGCTCTGGTAAATTTTTTTCATAGTTTGAATTGTAAATTGTTTGAAAAACTAAAGACAAATTTAAAACTTTTCTACTTTAAATTATAATTTAAATTATTTTGGAAAAATGGATCAACAAATATTACCTTTGAAATTCACCTATTCAAACTCTATATGAAAGTAATTCTCTTCCTGCTTTTTGTTGGTTTTACGGCCCTTGCTCAAAATACCTACAACCTCATTCCTTTGCCGAAGGAATTGACACCTGCTGAGGGTCAATTCGTTATAAAAAAATCAACCAGCATTGGTTATTCCCATGCCGATTTTGCTCCCGTTGCTTCCTTGCTCGCCGAGCATATCCAGCATGCGAGTACTTTTCCTATTTCAGCGAAAGTATCAACGGCTGCCACGATTCAATTTTCTCAAAATAATAGCTTACCCGAAGAAGCCTATACGCTTCAGGTGAGCTCCAAGAAAATCAGTATCCAAGCCAAAACGGGCAAGGGTGCTTTTTATGCCCTTCAAACCTTGCTGCAATTAATGCCCGCTCAAATTTATGCAGGTACGCAAATTACAGGTGCGATTTCTATTCCCAATGTGAATATTAAAGATGAGCCTCGTTTCTCCTATCGTGGCTTGATGCTGGACGTAGGTCGTTATTATTTCCCGGTGGAATCGGTGAAGCGCTTCATCGATCTCATGGCGGTGTATAAGATGAATACCTTTCATTGGCATTTGACCGAGGATCAAGGCTGGCGGATTGAGATCAAAAAATATCCTTTGTTGACCTCTATATCGTCGGTGCGTAAGGAAAGTATGTTGGGCCATTACCGGGACCAAAAATACGACGGAAAGCCACACGGCGGATTTTATACGCAGGAACAGGTCAAAGATATCGTGGCCTATGCGACTAGCAAATACATTCAGGTGATTCCAGAAATTGAAATGCCGGGTCATTCGACGGCTGTATTGGCAGCTTATCCACAATTTGGTTCTAATGGGGATAAAATATTACAGGTGAAAACGAAATGGGGCGTGGCTGAAGATGTCTTGTTCCCAAGAGAAGAAACCTTTGAATTTTTGGAAAATGTCTTGACCGAGGTGATGGCTTTATTTCCTGGCCAATACATCCACATCGGTGGGGATGAATGCCCGAAGACTCAGTGGAAAGAAAGTCGGTTCTGTCAGGATTTAATTAAGAAATTAGGACTGAAAGATGAGCATGAATTACAGAGTTATTTCATTCGTCGGATCGATAAATTTGTGACTTCGAAGGGGAAAAAATTATTAGGTTGGGACGAAATCCTCGAGGGCGGTTTATCGCCAAATGCCATGGTGATGTCTTGGCGTGGGACCAAAGGGGGCGTCGAAGCCGCCAAACAAAACCACGATGTGGTGATGTCGCCGAATTCGTATTTCTATTTGGATTATTACCAAGCGGATCCTAAAACCGAGCCGATTGCCATTGGAGGTAATTTGACTTTGAGCAAATGTTATTCTTTTGAACCTAATCTCCCCGAATTGACCGCGGAAGAGGCGAAGCACGTGGTGGGCATTCAAGCGAATGTTTGGACGGAATATATCAGCAATATCGCTTATGCGGAATATATGACCTATCCGAGGGCTTTAGCACTTTCGGAAGTTTCTTGGTCGACCAAAGAATCCAAAAACTATACAGATTTCAAAAAGCGCCTGACCGGCCATTTGCCGTCCATGGATGCGATGAAAATCAATTATTCGAAGGCGTTTTTAAGTCAGCCTTAATTCGAATAAATTGTATGAACTGAAAAATCCCTTTGATAAATTCAAAGGGATTTTTCAGTTGGCCTTCCATGTAAAATTTTGCCTTTTTCAGAAGGCATTCATTTTTCAGCCTTGCTTTTCCGAGTATCCAAATTTTACCTAGGCTTGGATTCTTGTCAGCCTTGGGATGTAGCGTGGGCTATTTATCCGAGGGCTACGCTCTAAAATTTAGGATCTATAAATTCCCATTCTTTGATGTGCGAGGGCCGATGTTCTTTTTTGACGATTTCGTCCATTTGTTTTAACAGGTTCGCATGTTCTTTGGCGATGTCATTGCGTTCGGAAGGATCTTTAGCTAAATCAAATAATTCCCAAGGCGCTTGTTTATCCTTTTTCAATTGGCTTTTCACGCCTTTGAAATGACCGATGCGCACCGCGATTTGCCCTGATTTTTCAGGAAATTCAAAGTATAAAAATGGATGTGATTTTTGCGCCTTACCTAAAAGTGTGGGTAAAAAGGAAATTCCATCCGTGGCCACCGGGATTTTTTGGCCAGTTAATTCACTTAGTGTCGCCATGAGGTCAAATTGAACGGAGGGGTGATCCGTTAATTTCCCTGCCTTAATTTTACCTGGCCAGCGCGCGATCATGGGTTCCCGAATGCCCCCTTCGTAGAGATCTTGTTTTCGACCCCGGAGGCCGCCGACGGAATTAAAGAACTCCGTATCCACACCGCCTACATCAAAAGTCGCCCCATTGTCGCTCGAAAAGATAACGAGCGTGTTTTCATCGAGCTTTAGCTTTTTTAGGGTAGCCATCACCCGACCTACTTGTTTATCCAAATACGTGATCATCGCAGCGTAAGTGGCCCGAGGATATTTCGTGGGAACATAACCATTTTTTTGGCTGGTGTAAATTGTTTCTTCAAATTGTCCTTGGTAGGCTTTTATTTCTTCCTCAGGAGCCTGCAGGGATAAATGAGGCAATGGGAGTGGAAGGTAAAGGAAAAATGGTTTGGCCTGATTTTTTTCTATGAAGCCCAAGGCTTTTTCCATCATTTTCGTGGCCGCATAATCTTTGCCTTTAAATTTGTCAAAATCGATGGAATCAATAGCTACCTTTTTGTTCTGGTATTCATGGACTAATTGATAGCTATTCCGCAAGGTGTCCCATTGTCCATTTTCCCAAAGGTGCGTGGGATATAAATTATGCGCTTGTTTTTGATCAAGGAAGCCATAATAATAATCAAAGCCATGTAGGTTTGGATTTCCGGTCGTATTATTCATGCCCAACCCCCATTTTCCTACGAGCGCTGTTTGATATCCCGCATTTTTCATGAGCTTGGCTATCGTGAACGTATGTTCGGGCAGGGGCATTTGGCCACCTTCTTTATTATCCGCAAAGCCCCCTAATTCATAATTACCCCGAATGTAGGAATGCCCTGAATGGACGCCCGTCATCAGCATGCATCTAGCAGGCGCACAAACGGGGGCACTCGTATAATGCTGGGTAAATCGAATTCCCTCTTTCGCCATGGCATCTAAAAAGGGGGTTTTGATTTTTGTTTGGCCATAGGCGCCGAGTTCCCCGTATCCCAAGTCATCCGCGTAGATGTATATGACATTCGGTTTTTTCTGACCAAATGCGCTGAGTGCAAATGGTAGATAGAAAAGAATAATTAACTTTTTCATGGATTGATGGCTTGTCCGACCGTACGATTCTCGGCTCCTTTTATTTTTAATAAATCATCACCGATTTCTGCCCGTGCCTGATTCCCCAATGCCTGTAATTCAGCCAATTTTTCCGGGTATTTTTCGCTCATATCATAGCGTTCGCCGGGATCCCGACGTAAATCATATAGCGCCTGCTTAAAGGGGAAATCTTCTCGCAAGGGCCCTGGAAAGCCATCTTGGCCTGGCAAGAAACCTTCATGGGTGCGGCCCGGATGAGCGAAAACCAGCTTCCAAGTCCCTTGTCGGACGGCTTCTAAATTATTCGTTCGATAATAATAGTAGAAAATTTTACGCGGTTCCGCCTCGGTATCCCCTTGGATCAGCGCTTGGATATTCACCCCATCAATTTTTTTCTTTGGCAATGGACTTTTCGTGATGGCGCAAAGGGTGGGTAAAACATCGATGTTTGAGGCCAATCCGGATTGGACTTGGCCTTCTGGAATATGTCCTTTCCATTGCACAATGAAGGGAACGCGCTGACCGCCTTCGAAGGAAGTTCCTTTTGCTTCTCGCAGGCCGCCGGTTGAGCCAGCATGATTCCCGAAATTTTGCCATGGACCATTATCGCTCGTGAAAATCACAATGGTGTTTTCATCTAATTTCAGGCGTTTGAGGGTTTGTAAAATCTGTCCTACAGACCAGTCCATTTCCATCATCACATCGCCATATAAACCTAGCTTGCTTTTGCCTTTAAATGCGGCCGAAGCGTTAATCGGCACATGGGGCATGGGATTAGGAAAGTATAAGAAAAAGGGCTTGTCCTTATTTTTTTCAATGAATTGGATGGATTCTTTGGTAAGTAGCTGAGTGATTTGCGCTTGATCATCGAGTGTTTTGATGTAGGAAGCGGCTTCATTTCCACGGATGATGGGTAATTCTGGATGTATTTTTTTGGAATTATTTTCGGGCCGAGTGCCATCGTAATGGACAGGCCACATGTCGTTGGAATAAGGAATTCCGACATATTCATCAAAGCCATGTTGGAGCGGTAAAAATTCCTTCCGATCCCCCAAATGCCATTTGCCAAAAATACCCGTCCGATATCCATTTGCTTTTAATAATTCGGCGATCGTTTCTTCTTCGGCATTGATGCCCACCTTGGAATTTGGAAATAGGGCTCCAGCGATGCCGATGCGGTTCGGGTAGCAACCTGTTAAAAGACCGGCACGGGAAGCAGAACAAACAGCTTGTGCGGATAAAAAATGCGTAAATCGAACACCCTCTTTGGCCATTTTGTCCAAATTTGGCGTTTGGTATTGGCTAGCGCCATAAACGCCGAGATCGCCGTAGCCTAAATCATCCATCATGATGAGGATCACATTCGGTTTTTTTTGTGAAAACAAATGAAAGGGCAGGACCAAAAAGGTCAAGAGAATTAGCTGTTTCATGGTAGGTTTAGGAATGGCAAATTTCAATCGCCGGGTACTAAAAAATAAAAAATAGTGCTACAATAGTATTAATTATTTTTGAAACCAGCATCAATCCAAGATTTGATTTGGCTGATTTCGCAAGCGGATAGGCTAGCTGAAGCTGATGGCATCGGGATAAAACCTTTACTATGTGCAATGGAACCATACAATTTTCCATTGCTGATGTACTTAGTGACATTTGTGTAGCTGCTGAGGTCAATGGACCCTGAAGGGGAGTTTCCACTGTGGCAACCGGTGCAATTTTGTTTTAAAATCGGCGCTACCGTAGCCGCATAACTGATGTTTGTTGTCACACAATTGACCGCAGAGGCATCGCAAGAATTATTTTTGGCGCCTTGTTTTATCCATTTGGCTACTAATGCCAAGGTCGTTGCATCAAAAGGCTTTGCCGGCGGTGGAGGCATACGGGATTCTCCGCCTCCTGAAATACTACGATATAGCGAACTATTCGCTGGGTCACCAGCCCTTACGATTTTCATGATATTGGTGTAATCGGTTAATTGAACTCCTTCGCGCCTGCTAATCGCATCGTGACAACCGCTCATTGCGCAGCTTGAAAGCATCAATGGTAAAATAGATTGTTTAAAATAGACCGTATCAGGGCTACAAATGATATTAGTTACTGGAACTGTTATGGAGCTAGTTGGTGCACTACTCGCAATTACCGGATTGTATGGATTTTTCGGATTCAAATCTACGTTGACGGTTCCGGCAGGGTAGGAACCGATTAACCATTTTTTGATGGTGGTTAAATCACATTTGGATAATTGAGTATTGCTGGAAGGCATCGGCTGATAACCAGTCAAATGCATAATGGAACCGTAAAACTTTCCATTTTTAATGTAGGGAAGTATTTTATCGTAGGTGGATAGGTCTATGCCCCCAGAATTTGAAGCTGTCGAATGGCAAGAAAGGCAATTGGCCTTTACTATTGGCAAAATTGATTTTTCGAAATTAATCGAAAGCGTATCGCAGGTCGAGTTATTATTCGAAGGCGTAGAAGGATTCGAAGACGGTGTATTGACCGTCGCAATCGGCGAATTTTTATCTTGTAAACAAGAAAAAAGAAGCAAGAATGAGAACAAAATGGCCCCAAGCTTTTTCATGATTTCACCTGATTTGATATACAATTTTACTTTTGACTTGAACAGATTCTGCAATTTTGGCAAATACGATTTTAGGAATATCAACTTTATAATCCGCTAATTTGATATCAAATTGGCCATTAAATGTCAAAGATTGTCCCGAAGAAATAATTGTTCCTTTGATTTCGATCGGCTTCGTTACTCCATGAATCGTTGCAGAGCCAATCGCCGTGATGGAATAGGTTCCCGGAACTTTTAAGTCGACTACCTCCTTGATTTTTCCTTTAAATGTCGCAGAAGGATATTTTTCACTTTCCAAATAGTTCTCATTGAAATGCTCTTGCATTAATTTATTTGGAAAGATAAACTGGGTAGCACGCATTTGTACTGCCACCTCATTATTCTCCGTATTGATAATGCTACTAACTTGTTTATTGGTCGCATCGATATCTTCTAAAGGGGTCTTTGAAAAAAAAGAAACCTCCCCGTTTTGCGCCATGTATAATTGGCCCATGGACGAAAACCCAAGCAAACTAAACACAAGAATTAAAGCGAATTTCATCATCGTATTATTTTTTTAACGTAGGCTCAAAACTAAATGTACGGGCTATATTAAACCCATAAAAAATATCCCCATTGCTCCACTTTCCTAAGGTTTGGCCGATGAAGTGTTTTTCAATCATGCCCCTGGAATTCGAAATGTGTAATTGGAACACGTGGCCGCCCGTTTCAATATCAAAACCCATGGAGAAGGAATCTTGGTAGGGATTGCTTACCGATTGGCCAAGGTTTTTGTAGTATTCGGTCGAAATGCTCAGTCGATTCGTGATTTTAAAACGACCCCCAAAACCCATGGACATCAAATCATTCGCAATGTCCGGACTTTCTGATTTATTGTTGTGAACAATCGTGGGCATTAATTGCAAGGATACCTTTTCATTCATTTTTCGGGCAATCAATACCTGCCCTACAAAACTCTGACGCTGCAAATCATTCTCATATCGCATGGTATTTCCTGATGGAAGGGAATATCCGCTAGGCATTGTATTGGTCGAGATGCTTCCATACGCCGTCAAGGTAATGGGCATTTTATTGGATTGCCGAAGGACCTTATATTTACTATATACATCATAGGTTTTTTCGATCGTGGATCGTCCTGCGCCAATAAGCCATTGATCCGTTAAGGCATATTCTAGACCTAAACGAATTCTCGCTTCATCCAATCCCAAAAAATTGTCAATGAACCCCGAATTTAAAGCTCCGAAGCGATGCGAAATCCAAAAATTCAAATGCTTTTTGGCAATGGTTTCAACCGTCTGCCCATTAATTAGGCGTGTTCCTTTGAAGGTAGCTTGCGTATATACTTTTTCTTTGGCCGATTCTTTTTCAAGCATGGCTAATAAATCATCCTGTGCTACAAGGGGAAGGTTGACGAATATCAAAAAGAATCCGAATAGTATTTTTTTCATCTGAATTCCTACGAAAATACGCGCAATGAAGTTCCTGATAATGCAGTTTGATAGGCCGTAATACCTTTGCTACTCACGTTATTCGTTTTAGCGCCGCTAAGACTAAATGTTGCACCATGTACCGGGCAAGCAAATCCACCTCCTGTGAAATAAACTTGGGGCTGACCTTCATGGGAACAAATTTGAGTCACTGCAGCAAAACCGGTCGCCGCCGATGAAGTACGGGCAATGACTACCTGATTATATACCAAATAGGAACCTACTGTGTTCAGTTTCGAATAAGCCGCATTTGAAAGGTCAATTGTAAAATCGACAGAACCTGATGGCGTAACGCCTGAGTCATTTTTGCATGAGCTTAATGTACTTGCCCCACAATATACAGCTAACAAAGAAGCACCTTTAAACCCAAGTGATTTTAAAAATTCGTTGCGTTTGATCTTATTTTCCATTCGAGTTAATTATTATTTTTAAGGCTATTTTACAAATGTACATATTAAACGCGTTTCTTTAAAAGTGAATTGTCAAAGGTCCAAATAATATCTATAAATTGGTAAATTACGATGACGAGTTCACTATTTCCACCATTATGGTTACATTTGATTTTTATACTGAAAGATAAAACGTATGATTACTGATTTCATTGCTAGATACGCCCTAAACCTATTTTTCACCTTTCTAGTGATTCGGTTTATTTATTATCCAAAATACCGCAATAAGGACTTCGTATTTACTTTCTTTCTCTTTAATTCTATCCTTTTTGTCCTCTGTTTTTTACTCGCAGAGGCAGATTTGAAATTTGGTTTTGCCTTCGGTCTATTTGCCATGTTTTCCATGTTTCGCTACCGCACGGTCACGGTGCCAATTGGCGAAATGGGTTATTTTTTCTTAGTAGTCACCTTGGGAATCGTGAATTCCATCGCCTCGCTTGCCAATTATGAAATGCTCGTGATCGCGAATGGGGTACTTGTCTTTTTAACTTTTGTATTAGGCCGTTGGTTAAATTTGACCCATGAAAACCATCAAATCATTTGGTATGATAATTTAGAACTCATTAAGCCAGCCCAAAGACCCGCCCTTTTAGCTGACCTAAGTGAAAGAACAGGTCTTCAAATTCATAACATACAAGTTATTAAGGTGGATTATCAAAAAGGGGCGGCCCAATTAAATGTCTATTATTTTTCGAAAGAAAACGAGTCCTTTGCTGCGGATCTTGAAGCTTAATTTTCTTCTTTTTTTCTGCCTATTTTCACAGGTAATTTGGGCCCAAAAGGATAGCTCCGCCATCCTCAAAGAAGTCGTTGTTCGAGGCCAAAAATCCGAAATCATCCAAGAACCTGGTAAAAAAATATTCCAAGTTGGCGTCAACCTGACCAACCTCGGCGGGAATCTATACGATGTCTTATCAAATATCCCTTCCATATACGTCACCAACGAGGGCACCGTGCAATACCGAGGAAGCCAAAATTTAGCCATTTATTTCGATGGAAAACCTTCCGGAATTTTAAATTCATCCCGTGCCAATGCCCTGAGCCTTTTCCCAGCCGATATGATCGATCGCATCGAAATCATTTCCAATCCTGGCGCCAAATATTCCGCCGAGGGCAGTTCCGGTATCCTCAACATCATTTTGAAAAAAGAGGTGACCTCTGAAAGCTTACGTCTCAATACAAACTTAGGGACCCACGATAAATACGCTGGCTCATTGTCATGGGCTCGAAATTCGAAGAAATTCACCCATTTTTTGGATCTCAATTATAAAGAAAGCCAGCGCTACGATTACCAAAAACTCTACCGGGAAAATGCTTCGCCATGGGGTTTGGCGAAAATTAATCAAGAAGCCAAAGAAACCAATCGGGATTTAAATTATGCCCTCAAATGGTCCTCCATGTACCGAATCGATGCCCATAAATCCCTTTCGGGCTATCTTTGGGCAAGGTTCGCCGGCGACCATAATTCAGAGACACGTTTTAACACCACGACTTACTACCGTACCATCGACCGCTTGTACCAGCGGGAATCGGATAAGCGTGG
>Ga0164294_10002056_pt1 | contig 18380 bp, 22 predicted proteins | sample GEODES005metaG_FD_111479 | JGI IMG/M metagenome (GOLD analysis project Ga0164294, IMG submission 111479) | Oligotrophic lake water microbial communities from Sparkling Lake, Wisconsin, USA - GEODES005 metaG | ecosystem: Environmental > Aquatic > Freshwater > Lake | place: USA: Sparkling Lake...
CCTCCAACGCTGCGCCGGGGGTTGAGGTGCCGATACCGACGCGGCCCGCGTTGGTGATCCGCATACGCTCAGTCGTTGCGCTGCCGAGAGTCGTGAAGCCGTCGGTGCCGCTCAGTGTCGTGTGGAACTCGATGCGCCCGCCGCTGGCTGTCGCCGTGTAGGCTTCCTCGGCCTTGAACGTGACGAGCCCGCCGTAGTTGATGCCTCCCGTCGAGGTCCACCCTGCGCCGAGCATGTTGACCAAGCCGTCGCCCGCGCCGACCCCCGTCGGAGCCGCCTTCGTGCCCCGCGAGCGCACGCCGGCGAACTGCCCGCCTCGATACGACTCTTGAAGCACGGTGCCGGCGGCGCCGTGACCCAGCATCACCGCGCCTGCTGTCACGTCAGTACTGTCAAACGTGAACTGCCCGTACACGGTCGACGTTCCGACCAGAAACACGGGCGACCCGCCCGACTGCTGGAAGCGCGCGATCTCCGTGCCGTTGACGCCGACGCCAACGATGTCGTTCGACGGTGAAAAGAAGCCCGTGTTCAGGTCGTCGCGAAACGCGATGGCGGGCGCCGCTGCCGTGCCGTCGGGGATGGCGAGCTGACCGCTGGCGAGGTCGAGGGCTGCGACAGGAGCCGCTGTGCCGATGCCGACCCGCGCGTTGAACGTGTCGACGTCAAGAACGGTGACGGTGCCAAGGGCGTTCTGTACTCGGAACGCGGTGACACTGTCCGTCGTGTTCTTCGCGAGCACGGCGCCGTCGATTTCCAGCGAATCCCCCGAAACGGAAGGAAACTGGGCCGTGGTACCGCTGCCGATGACGAGAGGCTTCTGTGTGGCCATGTTTTATCCTGTGAAAAAGTCGGTAGACTCAGAGCGCCGTGGGGTCGCCAATCTGCACAAGGACTTGTGGCGCGCCACCCGAGCCGCCCGCGAGCGTCGCGAGGATGCCCGCACGCTGCACGACGTCGCCGGGCGTGACCGAAGCTGTGACCGTGATCTTGCCCGCCGTCGTGGACAACCACACACGCTTGCCGACGTTACCTGCGATCGGCGGCGCGACGTCGAAAAGCGCAGCTGGGACGTCAGCGAGGCCCGCAACGCGGATCGTGACCGGCCCGCCGATGAGCGGCTGCGCAGCTGTTGCGAATCCGACGGGCTCCAAGAGAGCGGACGCGGTCGTGGCGTCGGCCTTCTGGACGCCGCCGTTCGCGTAGCGAACGAGGTCGCCCGCCACGATGGCTTCCAACGCCGTCGACGACACGTCGACCACGCCCGCAGGTGCCGCGGGCGCCCAAGACAGCGTGCCCGAGCCGTTGTTCGTCAGAGCGCCGGCTGCGTCCGCCGGCCACGACGGAAAGCTGATGACCGGGGTCGCACCGCCGGTTGAAGAAAGCGGCGCGAGGGCTCCGACGCTGCTTACACCGCCGCCGCCGCCGCCCATCGGCTGCCATGCTGCGCCGTCCCACATGTACCACGCTTGGTCGGCAATCGATGCGCGGATGTCGCCGGCGAGGTTGCCGGTGACGGGCAAGCTGGCGAACGTCGCCGCAGCCGGTCGAACCCGGCACTCTTTTATCCAATCGCCGAGAATCCACTCGTACGGCGTCACCGGCGTGTTCCCCGGACCCGACGGCGGTGGGGGGAAGCCCGGCAGATTGTTCAACTGCCTTTGAATCTGGTCGTTCCAGTTTTGCACGATACCCCTCCTAGATTACGTCGACGTCAGGACAACTTCTCGACCTTGGCTTCTATCCGCTGCAAATGCAGGATCACGGCGCGGTTTGCAACTTCCTGCTCGCGCCGAAGGTTCTCGACGGCCTTTTCGACCGCCTCGCGCACAGCCGCGACGCTCTCGACGCTGGCCTTGCTCTCCATTGTCGCGTTGATGCTGTTGACCCGCTCGACGAGCGCTGCGTGTACCGCCCTGCTGTCCCCCGCTGCGGCGTTCAGCGCCGTTATCTGCGCTTCATGTATTGATGACGATTTTTCGACGGCTTTCAAGCCACTTTCTGTCGAAAAAATAACGCGAGCTGCCAACAATAACGACGCTATCAGCGAAACGTACGACACAATGTCGTTGACTGTCGTTACGCCGGCAGGGTCAACGGGTAAAAAGGGCACGGCAGCTCCAAAAGTCAATCAGAAGAGGGACCAACGTCCGTTCTGATCCTGCCACACTCGATTTGCTACGCGAAGTCGGCCCAAGAGCGTCGTTGTCTGCGCCTTGGCCGCCGCCGGGAACTCGACCGACAGCAACCTCGCCCGCTGCAAGTGGCGCATGACCTCAAACGTCGTCAGCGGGCCCTTGCCCTGCGCCAGCGCCGTGACAACCTGCGTCAGCGCTTCGCCGTCGTCATCTTCGCTTTCCAGTGCATCCCCAAGCAGCCGTTGCCGCCGCAAGAGCTTCTGCTGCATCCCCCGCCATTCATGCTCTTCGATTTGCTGCGCGGTCAAACAACCGACGCGGTTGCCCCGCGAGCGTTCGTTTTCACGCACTTCCGCGGCATTCTGATCGGCGACCCACAGCAGGGTTTTCAGCAGCTCCATCATTCTACCCCTCGTCGTCGTCGGAGAATAGCGTGTGGTTTTGCGCCAGGACGCAGTACGGACAATACGCTGTGACCGCGCCGCCGCTCATGTTCCAGTACGAATGCCCGACGCACAACCGTCGCGCGCAGTTGGCGCATCGGATGCCCAAGGTCAGGGCGTTGCAGTCCGGGGCGTCGCAGTCAGTGCCGGCTTCCTCGGCCATCTGTCGCGCCGTGAACGCCATCTGCTGCATCATCGCGCCCATTTCGGGCGTCAGGCTGATCTTCATGTGCGCCTCTTCTTTGCTTTGAAGTCGACCTCGACGACGTTGAGAGCCTTCTTTTCGGGCGGCAGCGAATCGGTGTACACTTTGTGTTCCTCTGACGCCGTCAACGCCGTCTTCGGGTGCCCGACACACGTCGCCACGGCAGCCGCGTAGTCAGGCGCCGAAGGGAACTCCTTGAACGCATCGGCCCAGGGTACTGTGCAGAGGTGCCCGCCCTGCATCGTTCGGACGTGCCAGCACTTCCGCTCGACGTCCTTTTCCACCTTGACTTGCTCGTGACCCCAAATGCTCATAGTCCGAGCCCCTTGCGCAGCACTTCGCTGTTGAGTGTGTCGCGCACGCTCTCGGCGACGCCCAAGTAGCGTCGCGTCATCTGCACGTTGCTGTGTCCCAGAAGATACTGCACTTGTTCCTCTGCGACACCGGATGCCAAAAGTAGTGTAGCACGGGTGTGTCGAAGAACGTGGCTGTGTTGCAGGTTGTCGGGCAGCTTGAGCGCTTTTGAGATTTGCTTGAACACACGGTGTGCGGTGAAGCGCGACACTGCCTGCCACCCGTCGATGTTTCGCAGCTGCGACAGACGCTCTGCGCCGGTCTTTGCCCGGCGCCGCTGCGACGGAAAGAGAAACGGGTTGTCGCCCTGCTCGCGATGCACCTTCCAGCGCTGCGCGGTCTTCACGCACTCCAGCACCCGCGGGTCCATCGGGTAGACGTGCTCTTTGTAGCCGGCGGCCTCGCTGACCTTTTTGAGCCGGCGGATCACGATCTGCTGCTTGTCCAAGCTGATGTCCTCATCGAGGAGGAGCGCCGGCTCCGACAGCCGGCACCCGTAGAAGTATTGGATGAAGAAGTACGGGTACCAAAAAGACGTGACAGGCATGTACGCAAAGAAGCGCTGCAACTCGGATGGCTCCAAGTGCATGCGCGTCTTGTCGATGATCTCCTGTCCAGCGAAGTACCCACGCCGGACGATCGTGTTCACCCGCAGCGGTTTGTCCGCCAGCGGGTTTTTCCTCGTCAGCCTTTTACCGTCACGAACGGACAATGTACCGGACATCGCGCACCACCTCAACGCCCGTCGGGACGTCCTTGTCGCCGTGCTCCTTCACCCACGCTTCGATCGCCTTCGGGTTCGGCATGAGAAAGCGTCGGTCCAGCTGCGCTTCGTCGACCACCGCCCACGTCCACACCTCGCGGCCACTCACGCCCGCCACTTGCGGAGCTTGCGCCTCTGCGGCCTGCTGCACCAACGCCCGCGCACCGGACATGCCGTCAGGATGCGTCGCCAGGACGCGCTGCGCTTCCGTCGCTGCGGCTGTCATGAGTCGATGCTGTTCCTCGCGCTGGCGCATCTCGTAGCGCCCCATCGCGGTCTTGATCGTCGTCTGGATTTCTTTGAGCCGATCGAGCGCTGGCTTGAACCAGCCGTTGATGCGCTTGACCTCTTGGTTCAGCGGGTCGACTGAGACTTTTCGTTCCTCGTCGAGCCATTTGACCCGATGCGTTACGTCCTTCAAGATTGCGGCACATTCCTCAAATGACGCCTTCGTCGTGACCTCAAACGTGCCCAGCATCGCAAGCATGCCCGCACTCTCTTCGGCCGCGGCCCGCGCCATCTGTTCCTTGCTCGTCAACTCCATCGTCGTCATTCATTTCCCCTTTTTTTCTTCAAGCGTTCTTCTTGCGCTGCGATCATGCGGTCAAGCTCTGCGAGCCTGCCGTATCCCTCGTTCGTCCGCGTCGCCCACGCCGCGCACGACACAGGGAGCGTTCCCACTTCTTTTCCGTTTGCGTACGGGCCTTCCGGCGCGTGACAGACGTACACCGTCTCGTCCTCGTCGGAAAACTCAATCTGATCATCGAAGCCGGTTTGGTCAACCACACGCGGGCGCTTTGTCGCCGAATGGTGTTTGCAGTCTCGGCAATCTTTCGTCGTCGTCATCGTCATACCACACCACCTGTAGCCATGCGGCCAAGAACCCAACACCCAAGCCCGAATGCGTCCTGCACATGCGACGTCGTGCCGCCTTCGGCTCGCAACACGATCAAGCGCTCGGCTGCGTTGGCGATCCTGTTCATCACGCGATTACAAAGAATGTCGCCGTCGATCGTGCCCTTCCACTCGCTCGGCCGCGGGCAGGAGTAGAACTCCGCGTCGACGCCGCCGCAGAACGCGCCAGCGATGACAGCCAGCTGCACGATGTCCTCGGGGCGTGCCTTGCCTCCGACGTAGATGCGCGGCACTTCGACGGCAAGGACAGTCAACGGCTCGCCTGCTGCGCTTTTGTTTTGCGGGACACCTGCTGCGTGTGTGACCGCTCTGACAAGATCAAACGGGCGAGCGAACGGCGCCACGACACCGCGCGCCTTCACCAGCCCGGCCCACACAAGCTCGCCCCACTGGAAGTACGCCGCGCCTGCGTAAGGCAGGCCGCTTCGGGGCCATCGCGCGCCTGGGTCGATTGCAAGCAAGGTGTTTGGCGGGTCGTCTTTCTGCCAGCGGGTGATGTTGTTCGCCACGTCAGTCCTGCATCCTTCGGCGCAGTGCGTCGGCGAGATCGGCCATCGACTTGTCGTAGGCTGCCTTGCCGGCGGCGTAGTGGCGTGCGTAGAGCGCGTCGATCAACGACACCGTCTGACCCTCGCAGTTTCGGTCATTGACCGCTTCGGCGGCGCGCGTGAGGCCGGCACACGCTTCGGCTGAGATTACCTTCGCTTGGCTCTCGTTGCGTCCGGCTTGGCGTGCGTCGGCTTCAATCGCCTTGCGCTTCTCGCTGACAAGCCACTCGCAGATTTCACGGCAAAGCTCCACGTCGCCCCGCTGCGCGAGCATGACGATCATCGCTTTACCGTTTTTTGACGTCGACCAAAACTGCGTTGCTGAGATTCCCATGTTCCCTCACTTCCACCCGCGCTTGAGCATCCAAGCGCGCAGGTTTGCTTTGTCCTTGGCAAATCCGCTGTAGAACTTGTCCGGCGAGCAATGCTCCCGCAGGTTCTTCAGGCCAGCGGCGGTGTTGGGTTGCAGCCGGCTCATTTCGTACCGGCGCGCGTCGTTGAACACTTGCAAGCGCGCGTCCTCGGCAATCGCACGCGGGTCTGCGTGCTTGAGGATCAACCGGCAGACTTCTTCGCGGACGTGCTCTTTCGACCACGCCGTGTTCGACGCTGACCCACCCCGCAGATACTTGTCGGCGTAGGCCGCGCTGCGCTCAGCAAAGTTGTTTTCTCCCTGTGCTATGCCGACCGCATACAGCGTGGCGACGCAGTAGAGAATCTTCTGGTCGTCCTTCGACAACGGCCCACCGACGACGCCCCCCATGTTCCCTGGCAGGCTCGCCATGTACTCGGTCAGGCGCGCAAGGTTCGTGGCGTGGTCGCTGCCCCAAGGGTCGGGCGCAAACGGGATCTCGCCAAGTTGAAGGTACTCGCCGAGGTGAATGTTTCCACCGACGTTGCCCTCCAGCTCATTTTTCAGCCGGCCATCGCGGCCGAACATCGATCGCCCTGCCTGTTGTTGTAGCTCGCGTTTCAGGGCGCTCTCAATGTTGTTCTGGCTCACTTGGGCTCCCACGGAATCAGATTGTTGTCTTTGTCGTAGACGGCGTCAGCGCTTTTGTACCAACGACGCATCAGCGCCGGGCTCGCCGTGATGGTCACGTCGGGCACGACCTCTTGCATTTCTGCGCACATGATTTCGGCCTGTAGCTTTGCGCGGTCAGACGCCGTGGCTTCTGGGTGCAACATGATGACCTCGTCATGGATGAAAGCTACAGACCGCGAACCGAATAGCGCACCTTCCCGCAAGTAGCAAGCCTTGGCGAGCGCGTACATCGCTGCCTTGGCCCCGTCGGCGGCGAGCCCTTGAAAAAGACTGTTTGCCATCGCCGTGTAGCGCGCCCGACCTCTGATACGGCCAGACACAAACTGCTCGACGTCGCCTACTTGGACGCCGCGGTCGTCGTAGTCCTTGATCATCCCGCCGATGATGCGAAAATACTCTGACATTTCGGGCCACTGGGCCAGCCACTTTGCTTTCAACGCCTTGGCTTCTTCCGACGACAAGACCACGTCGTAGCTGTCCTTGGCGAAGTCGCGGAACGCTTCAGCGCCCATGCCTCCAGGCAACCCGAAGTTGAGCACTTTCGACAGCGTGCGCTTCTCGACGACGTCCTTGTCCCGCTTGCGCTTCAACGCTTCTTCGTAGGTCACATGCAGAAACTGCTCGGCTGCCAGCATCAGGTGCGGGTCTGTCCCGCCGTTGAGCGCGTCAGCCAGCTTTGACCGACCCAGCAACCACAAGCAGACCTGCGCAAGCGTGCGAAGCTCGATGGTGTCGTAGTCGACGCTGCACAAGAAGTAGCCAAGAGGCGGGATGAACGCCTCTCGCACGCGAGCCTGCAAACGCTGCAAGAGCGTCTTGCCCCCGCCGCGCGGCAAGTTCGTGATGTTCGGGTTGAACCACGAACTGCGCCCGGTTTCCAAGATCGTCTCAAAGCCTGCGTTGATCGGCTTGTGGATGCCGGCGTAAAGCACTGGCAGGTAGGTGCCCTGCAACTTCTGAATGCTCACCAGCTGCGAGTAGGCGTACAGCGGCTCATCGAACAGGCTCGTCTCGTCGACGCTGCCGTCTTGGTTGTATGTCACCTTGCCGCCTGCGGCTCGCAGTCGGATCAACGCGATGTCTTCCAACACCGCGCCTGCCGTCGACACCCGGCCTGTTTCGGTGCGCGGAACTTCAAGCCCGGCATCTTCGTACGCCCGCTCGACCAGTGCGTGGACTTTCTTGGTGTCTTTCGTTCCGTTGGACCGTATCAGCCCTTCTCGCTGCACGACCCTGTGAAACCTGCGCGCCTCCCGGTCGAGGTCGGCGTCGTACTGGCGAACGGCCTGCGCGTCTGTCCGCAACCCCGCCGCCGAGAGCAGCTGGAACGAAAACGCGGCCTTCGCCTGCTCGCTGCTATTGGGAATGCGCCAAATGCCTGCCCGCTGCGCCTGGGCGTCTGCGACTCGTCGAGCGACGTTGACGTCGTCGATGACGTAGTCTCTCGCACCCTGCGGCCACTCATCGAGAGGCACGCCGTCGAGCGCGGCGTATCCGGTGCGCCATGATGTCTTGTCGAGATCGACGGCGAGGTAGCGTTTTGCCAACGCCTTCAGCCCGTAGCTCTTGCGGCGTGGGCTGCCTTCTTTTGTGACGTTGGTGAAGTCGCGCCCCAGCGTGCCTTCGGCGAGGTCAATCAGGCGCTCCCGCAACAACGTGTCTTCCACCAGCCCGGCGTCGAGCAGGTCGAAGATTCTTCGCATGACCGTGTCGCCCATATCAGGACCGTGTCGCTCGTAGGCGTCCGCTGCGATGACACAGAAGTCGAACGCGGCGACGTTGTGCCCGACAAGCGGGGTGCGCTCGGCGAGCAGCTTTCCGGTCCAGGCGAGGAAGAACGCGGCGTGATCCTTCTGCACGACCACGTCCCGCGTGCCGTCGGCGCACTCGTAGCCACACACGACAAGCGCGGGTGCGGCTCGCCCGGGTTGAATCAAATATGTTTCGCAGTCGAGGCCGGCAGCAGGCACGCACGCGACGACGTCGCGCGCCTCAAGAGAGGGAGACGCAGTCGCCTGCGTCTCCTCCTTGTGCTTTTGCTGTGCTGTCCTCAACGCTTCCACTCGCGTCGAGAGCGCCGTCATGCGCGCTCTTTTTCGGCCTGGGCCTTGGCGAGCCGGGCGTCTGCGTCTTTCAATGCCACGATCAACCGCGCGACAAGCGGAGTCATCTCCGACGTCGGCAGCTTTGCCGCTTCGTTGATGATCGCCGTGCGGTCAATGTCGTGCCACGTCGGATTCATTCCGCGCATCAGCACGTCCCGCACTTCTTCCTCGCGTTCTTCTTGCTCTTCGATCGTCACGGTCGTCATGGTCATCCCCTTTTTGTCAGCAGGTCAGTCCTCGGAGCTGTCGTCGTCGCCGTCGTCAGCATCTTCGTCGCGGTCGAAGACGCTGCCGGCCAAGATGCCGCCTGCCTCTTCGGGCTCGTCCGCCTTCACCTGTGGCGCCGGCGACTCGCGCACGCAACGCAGCGCGTCGCGGAAGAACAGCACCGAATCGGAGCCGATGAGCAACGTCAACGTGCCCTCTTGGCTGTCGACTGCCTCCAACAACCCTTCCGCAGTCGGGTACACAATACGGCCTTCAACGACGACAAACCCGCGGTCAACGAGCGCAACGCGCTTGCCAACCAACGCTTCGATGGACTTCATACGAACCTCAAAAGTAAGAGAGAAAAAAGACGCCGTCGCGACTGCGACGGCGTCAGACGGACTTGCTCAGGCCGCCAACTTCGACGGAGCGCCAGACGGCGCTTCGCGGTCGTACTTCGCGTAATCCTCGGCGTGAACGGGCAACCACGACTTCGCCGTGTACTCGCCACCCTTCTTCGTCGGCACCTTCTGCGCGATGCACTTCACCAACATGCCGGTGAACAGCTGGTCGCTTCCGACCACCGCACCGAACACGTTTTCAAAGTCGTCGTCGGCCTTCAACTCGTCGATGCTGACGCCCAAGACGCCTGCGACGAACGACAGCACGTTGCCGGCGTAGCCCTGCAACGTCTCCATTTCCACCAACGAGCAGCTGATGCCCGGCTTCATCGAATCACTTTCGACGATAGAGAACTCAACGACAGTCTTCTCGACGCCGCGGCTCTTTGGGTTTTTGCTCATGCCCTGTTCAACGCGCCGAATCTCAAAGACGTGAATGCCTTCTTCAATGTACTGGCGCGTGCCCATCGTCTCAGCGTTCTTGAACTTATCGAAAATGCCCATGACTCACTCCTGCTCTTGCGTTGCTGTTTCAGTTTCCATTACTCCATCGACGGGACGCTGCGGGTCTGCTGCATCCAGTCGGGCCATTCCGGTCGACGCCCACAGAGGCGACCCACCGTCATTGCGCTTCACCACTTCCTCTTCCTCCGTCACCACGATCGTCGCTTGGTTCAGACGTTGCCGCTGTCCCAGCGTCGCTTCGATGTATCTCGCGTCTCTCCTTGCGTTGAAGAACGCCCACCATGTCTCTCGGCAGCCTAGATACACATGGACTTCCACGTCGTCAGCTGACTGCCCTGGCCGGTGTTCGCGTGCAAGAGCCTGCTCCCATCCCTTGCCACTTGTCAAGGGGCTTGTGAACAGCATTTTCGAGAACGCTTGCAGGTTCTTTCCGACGGTGTGGGCCATCGAAGCGAACACGGTCTTGCTGCCGTCTTCGTACACGATCCCGTTCTCACCGGCTCCGTAGCAGGTGTGCCCGCGCTTGCGCAGCTCGTCAAGAAACCCGATCGACTCGACCCACACGATGCTGCCTGGGCCCTTCGCCCCTGTCGGCGTGTGCTTGTCGCTCTCCTTCACCCACGCTTCGATCGTCTCGACCATGTAGTGCGACAGCCACACCGTCTCCTTTGGTGGTTCTGACGCGCCCCACTTCACCTTGCGGTTGTCTCGCACAAGCGCCCATGTTCGATACTCGTCATTCAGGCAAACCAACTCGCCGGCGCGCACGCCGTTGGCAACCTGCAACTCGGTGTCGTAGTACCTGCCTCCGTGCGAGCGCATCGTCATCTTGCGAACGAATGAGCGCCACGCACGCCGCGCTTCAAGCCACTCGTCGTCACGCACGCCGCCCGGCCAGACCCACTTGTAGTAGAAGCCCAGCACAAGCTCTTTGGCGTGCCTCACCTGCTCCAACGCGGTCGCACACATTTCACCACCAGGAAGCTCCGCGGTGTTGCGCAAGCGCACGAATGCGTCGATGACGGGCTGCGGGACTTCCGGCATTGCCTCCTCAAAGATTTGCAGACCGACGTTCGTCGACAGGTCCGGCGAAGAGATCACGCCGTACGTCTCCAAGAGACGTCGACGGTATCCGTCACGAGGCTCCTCGCCGGGCGCGCACAAGTCGAGCAACGCCCCCGGCTTCGGCCGCGCCTCGTCAGCGACGCCTTCGTCGATCACGTCAGCCCACGTCTTCAACTCGATGAAGCCGTGAGGCAGTGGCGCGCTGTCCTTCAGACCCAGCAACGTCAGGTGCCCGTAGTCCATCACGGAACGGTTCACGATGCTGCCGCTCATCCCGACAAAGTCGGTCTGCGGAAACTCCGCGAAGTACCGCATGAGCCTCTTTGTACGCGCCGCGCCCCGGTTTTTCAGCGCATGCACTTCGTCACACACGATTCCATCCGGCACGCGCCGCTTCGACAAGTAGTCTGCGAACGGCACCCGCGACAACTCTTCGTACGACCGTATGTCGAGGTTGGTCGGCAGTCGCCAATGCCTCGCCAGCGCTGGCACGTCGACCCGCACGGTCTTGTCACGCAGACCTGCCGGCACAAACAGCACCGGACGCTGCCATCCCAGCAACGACGACACCAACAGCGACACCAACGTCTTGCCTTCGCCTGGACCCAGCAGCGCGATACCTCCGCGTTGCTCGAAAAACTCCGCGAGCGCCCACGCTTGGCGAGGCTTCAGTCGCATGTACCCCTTGCCGCCGCACACGCACGCAGGCGTGCAGTCGGTGCGCGGTGGCAACGCAAACGCGAGCGTCATTGCGTCGCTGGTGTCATCCCAGTGTGTGCGTCGTGGCAGCGCAAACACTCGCCGGAACTCCGACGAGCGCCCGACAGCGCCCCATCCTTTCTTGTCGAAAGGATTGAGCTTCTTGCCGAATCGTGCTGCGACGCCGCCGTCTTTCTTGGCGGCGGTCGGCATCACTTGCCTGCGATCTTTTCCAGCGAGTCAGCGATGCGCGTGAGCACCGCCAGCATCGCGTCGCCTTCGGGCAACGGCGTCGTGGTCGCCGCTCCGACAATGCCCTTTGGCTTCTTCGCCGCCTTCTTCGCCGCCTTCTCGGCTTCGATCTCGGCGTCCTGCGCTGCGACAGTCTGTGCCGTGATCGAATCCTCGGGGAGCGCGTCAGTGCCCTTCGGGGGCTTCACGCCTGCCACGATCTTTTCGCTTTCCGCGGCCTGCTGCTCTTGCGTCCACGGCGGCGCCGCATCAGCTGGATTGATGCCCACGATCCCCGTCGCATGCACGCTGTGCGTCGGCGCGGCGTCGAGCGCAGCACCCACCGCGTCGGCCTTTGGTCCGCCCCCCACGACAGCTGCGAGCCTTGCCGCGAGCGAACCCTTCGCCGCGCTTGGCGCGGGTGGCGCAGCCTGGACAGGCGCGGGCCCGACCAACGTCAGCAGCGGGGAAACCGCGCTAACGTCGTCGTCACGCAGCAAGACTTTTTCTGGCACCGCTGCCGTCGTTTCCTTCTTTGCAAACTTCCCAAGCAATCCCATTTTCTTCTCCGTGTTGTTGCTCGACGCTGTCTTGCTCGCGTCGCGTGCTTTGTCTTGCTTCAGGATGGCGAGCAGACCGCCACCTGCCGGCACTTCGCATGCGCCGGACTTTTTGTATGCACACCCGCCGTACGACTCACACGCAGACGAATCCTTTGGCAGGTCCGCCGCGCGTTTCTTCTCTTCGATCGCTTCCATCATCCGTTCGCACGTCGGTACGAACAACGCCAACGTACGCATGACCTCTTGACGAGTCAAGGTCGCTTCGGTCACTTCGACGCGCTTGATCTCAAAATCAGGATCACGCGCTGCGCGTATCGACGCCTCGTGATCAATCTCGCCTTTGTCGTCGAGCCGGATAGGTGTTGGCACCTGCGCATACACCCACTTGCACACCACCGTATCCAGATTGCTGCGGAGCATTTCGGCCAGCGCGTAGACGTTGGCTTGCAGGTCTGCTCGCAGCTGTGCTGGTGTTTTCTTCCAACGCAGGTCGCCGGTCGTCTTGAGGTCTTGGATCACGCCTACTTGGCGCACGTCGAACCGGCCCTTGTGGACGTACTCGTGACCCGGTCGGCCAAACACAAAGCCAAACTCGCCTTCGGGCTCGCACGTCCCTGGCGCAGGAAACTCGGCGAGAACCTTCGCCATGTTTTGCGTGATCGGCTGCGTGCCATACTTCAGCCACGCCTCCAGCTGATTGTGTACCGTCGTGCCTCGCTCTGCTTGGTAGTTCTCAGGCCGCGGCACGTTGTCGAGGCGCTGCAAGCCCCACTTGTGCATGCAGTCCTCGGCCGTCCCGACTGCCGACGGCGACAGGGTCGAGCCAAAGTACGCATCGTCGGTGCCTGGGAAGTACAGCTTGCTCTTGCCGTCTGCGGCCACGCGCAAGTCGAGGTGCTGCGCTACGAGTGTGCTCGGATCAATCTGCTCTTCCATTTTGTTGTCCCTTTGCTTCTGCTGCCGCTGCTGCTGCCGCTGCTGCTGCCGCTACCTTGATTGCCGCCACGACGTCCTCGTAGTCCGCAATCTTGGTCGCGTCACACCACGACGCCAGCACGTCAGGATGCAGCTCCCACATTTTTTTCGGTTGCTTGTTCTTGATACGATGAGTCTGTCGTCGTCCCGTCGACATTGCTCGCAGTGCCCTGATCATCGTCGATTCCGTCACGCGAAGCGACGGGTCAATGAGCCGGGCCTGCGAAACGGCGTCCACGCTGTTCACCCACAGGGTGTCACCTGATGCCAAATACCAATCGGCTTTTCTGTTTTCGACGATGCTGTGAACGAGCGAGGTCAACAGCGCCGTAGCCTCTGGCTTGCTCGTCACCATCAAGTTCGCGATGCGCGCGTTGTTTGTCTCGACAAGGAATCGCGCGCCGCGTTTGTGCAACGACGCGAACCGCTGCTCATGCAGCCAGAGCGTGTGCCCCGCGATACGACAATCGTCGACAAAGCTCGCACGCGCTGCCGGCCCCAGGCTTTGCAGGTAGGTGTACGCGGCCTGTCGCACCATGATGTGCGCGTACCGCGTCGCGACTGCATCGTGGTCTTCCTTCGTCAGTCGCTCGTTGCGGTCAATCACGTCGCTGTTGTTTGCTGTGATGAGCACGCGCACACACCCCAGCAGCTTGCCGGAGTCGCGGTGCTTGCGCGTGAACGTGTGCTCGCGTTGCGCCAGACCACGTCGGAGAATGTCCGACGGCTTCATGCCGTCTGGGAACGCTTCGTCGACCCACACCAGCGGGCTTTCCGCCAGCAGCGAGTTGAACCCGCTCTTGTGAAACGCATCCTCAATCCCGATCCAACCGCTTCGCCATATTTTCGCCACGCCCGACGCGAACAGCCCCTTGCCGTGATCTTTCTCGCCTTGCAGGTACAGCGCCGCGAGAGGGTGCTGCGTTTCGACGACGCTCGCGAGCCAGTCGCAGATCGTGTCGAAATCGTCGTCGGACGTGCGCTTCTCGGCTTCGCGCTTGTTTGGGTTTTCGTCGCGCCCTGTCATGGCTCGCAGCCACGCATCCACCTGCGCGTCGTACTTTGGTTTGATCGGATTGCGCGCCGGGCCTGCCAGGACCAACGCGCTGTCGTCGACGGAGAAGTATGCGCGCTCGCACCACAGTTCGATTCGCGTCGCTGCCTGTCGTCCGTATTTTTGCACCAGCGTCTTGAGCGGCACCGCTTTGACGTCGCCGTCGTCAGTGATCTTGCTCAAGTAGACAACCCGCCCTGCTCGGCAGCAGCAAGGTCACGTCGACCGCTCGCCTCAAACTCCATCTCGTTGTAAGGCCCGTTCCACGTCCCGTCGCAGAACACATAAAACGCCGCGCCACTCACGACGATCCAGTTGTTGTCCTCCAACCCCGCCGTCGATCTCCACGTCGCCACTTCTTGTTTTGTGTACGGCTTGCTGCGCGCGCCGTTCGTCGCCAGTTCGATCTGCTTTTCCGCGTCGTGCTCGCGTCTCTGCTCTTGCTCTTCTTTCGATCGTCGTTGGCTGTCGAGCCTCGTCGTGACGTACGCCAGAATGTCGTCTTCCGACGGAATCGCAGCCGACCCTGCGTGCTTCATCGTCGCCAGCGCTGGCCGAAAATGGTCGGTCAATCGCTCCGGGCGCTCGTTTGGAAACGCTCGCGCCAACTCGTACGCGCACTTCGTCGCCAGCCCGCGCCACGCTTCGACGTCGTCAGAAAGCGTCTCGCCCTTCGCCAAGCGCATCAGCGCTTCGCCGACGACGGACGAATCGCCCTTCGCCCGGCGCTTCAGTTTGCGTGCGTAGTCGGTGATCGACGCCCTGGTGACGACGTTCGCCGGCTCCCGTGCGATGCCGTAGGTGCCCCGACGCTGTCCGATGCGTTGGTCGCCGATCGTGCGCCCGTGCGCCTCGTGCATCTTTCGTTCGACCGTGTCAGAATCTTCTGGCACCGAAAAGTTGCTGTTGACCTGATCCAGCACTGCGCGGACAAACGTCTCGTCCTCGGCGGCCCAGTCCCACCACAGGGCCATTGCGGTTTCCCACAGGGTCATCGTGCGACCCTGCCCCGGGCCCAGGCCCAAGCCAGTCTCGCCATACCGCTTGAGCGCCGCCCTGAGCGCCGTTGGCCGGTCGGACCACAGCGGGGACCGGGTCAGGCCGGCAAGCGGGCCTGCGGGCCGTCCTGCTTCGTCTGCGAGATCCAATCCGGTCCAATCGAAGCGGGTGCCCGTCAGGCTGTGCCAGACGTAGTCGGCGGGGTGCAGCGTGACGTGGACGAACCCCAGGCGGCACGGGTCGCCGGTGTGCGCAACGTCGATGCAGCCCGGGTAGCCGGGAACCAGACCGTCGGACAGGGCTTGCACCAGCGCCCGGTGCTTCTTTGGCGGCAGGGGCGTCAGGAGCGGCAGCAGCACGCGCCAGCGCGGTGAAGCCGCGGTGTGTGACGGGCTGGCGTAGACGATCGCCCGCGTCCCGTCCAACGACGCCAGCAGGTCCGCCTCGGGTACCGAGACACCATCAACGTCGAGCACAAGCGTCTCGACGACGTCGATGTTTTCCTTGGTGCGGTCTTCCGCCGTCGAAAAATACCGCGCGCCCGTCAGGACATACGCGGCTTCTTTGCCCGCCTTGTCTGTGACGACATCGGGGTTGTCTAGAAGTTCCGCCCATGTCTCGGGCGTGTCATCCAGCTGTTGAGACTGATCGAGGATCGAGACACCGGTGACGGTGTCTTTGCTACGGAAAAGCCAGAGCATGGCCCACCTTGCAGGGGTTTGAGGAACGCAAACGTCGGCGCGTTGGGGTCTACCACGCAGACCGGACAGCCGTCAAGGTTGAGCCTCCGCGTTTTGGCTGATTCCATACCCGGCGCACTATTTTGTAGGGTTTGACAAAAGCGGCGTCTCGCGAAACCGACCGACCGCACGACCAGTTTTTGTAACCACGCGAGCCCCACAACTTTGCTAACAAGGCATGTATGATCGATACCTCCTACCTACACCTACAAAAAGGTAGGATACTTTACTCAGCAGGCTTGTTCTTAGCGTTTTATGAATGAAAAACGGTTACATGGTTACAAATGAGAGAAAAAAGGCTTTGCGTTGCCGTTTTAGACCAAAAGTCGTTTTCGGTTACGCGCGGTTACGAGCGGTTACAAAGACCAAAAGCGGTTACAACTTTTTCGCGCTCGGCATGAACAGCACTACACGACCTCTTGACACCAACTTTTGTAACCGCAAGAGAAGTTACAAAACCCGGCTAGCCAAAGCGGTGAAACACCCCTTGACTCGACCCCTTTTACCCCTTGACACTCGAAAGCCCGATCGACCGACGCGGTGCGTTGTCAGTTTTTCAGCATCACTGTATATTTTGCCGTTGGTCTTGTGATGGCCCTGTGAGAGCCAGGCAAGAGCCGTGAGGTGCTGGCGCGGACGTGCGCAGCCTGTGAACATATCCAGCGGATATGGTCAAAAAGAGCCAGATTTTGAACATGTGTGCCCCCGATGGAGGGGGCTGAATCAAACGAGCAAGCACTTGACGAACACAAGGGCTTGTGGTTGACTGTACTTGCGTACCCGCCGCTGGCGGTTTGCGGACGAAACGTCGGCAAAACTTTCGTTCGGCAGAAGCCCCCGGGAAACCGAGGGCTTCTGTCTTTTTACCTGATTGCGTCAGACGTTCATAAGGTCGACGCTTCGCCGCGTAATCGTGGTCGGAGACACGTTGCACGCCGTCGCGATGGCGTCGACCTGATCGACGCGAGGCGACACGCGCCCGGCCTCGATGTCGGTGAACAGCTGCCGGCTGATCCCCAGCTGCGCCGCAAGCGCGGCCTGCGACAGGCCGGCAACAGTGCGTGCCTCTTTGATGGCGACGCCAACGGCCCTGGCGATGGAGGCGGCGCGTTCGCCGCGTCCCCGGGTCAGCTTGCGTGGCATTTGCAGCCTCGGTGCGAAGAGTAGTGGCCCGCGAGCACTTCAAACGTGGCGAGAGCGTCTACCCAATCGGCGTGCAGCACACCAGCCACCCAACCGCGAGCGTCGCGGGGGTGGAACGCCACGATCCACCGCATCACATACTGTGGCCTCTCGACGAGCACGACGCGCCCCTCGGCGTCGTGAGCGTCGTGCGAACGAACGACGCGATAGCCGGCGATGCGGTCGCCGTCCTCAAGCGATACGGTCATGCTTCACCCACGGTGGCGACGTTGATCTTTGGCGTGAACCCAGGCGGAACGGGCACGGCGTTGTCGGCGTCGTTGAACAGACCGAGAATCGCACCACCCATTGCGACGCCTTCAAGGGACGTCCACGCCCCCAGCGAGCGTGCGGGCATCGTGCCTTCGATCTCTGCGATCGACACGGCGACGGCGCGCCCGGCCTGCTCGCAGCACGTCATCAGCACGTCCGAGCCCGTGCCGCGCGGTGCGCTGAAGTCGGTACGCATGAAACATTCCGATATGATCGCAGTCGCCGTTGCTCCCAGGTCGCGAGCAACAGCGCGGAAAAGGTCGAAAACAGTCTCGCGGTGCGAGTCGTCCAGGCTGACAAACGGCCACGCGAGCGCGACATATCCAGCGGTGTTCTCGACGGCGTGCATACCAAAGTGATCGAAGTTTTTTACCACATGCGCCATCTGGCGCACGATGGATTCAACGTCGTCGTACTCGTCGCAGACCGCAATCACGGGCAACGTCTCTGGCTTCTTGACCAGCATGAAGCACACGGCCTCGAAAGCGTCGTCGCGAGCGTGCGCGTCGAAAAACGAGCGCGCGCGATGACTGACGTACGCGCGCCATGCTGCGGGTTCGACGGCATCTGGCAAGGGAATCGGGGAGAGGAACGTCACGGTGGTATCCTATCAGGTGTAGGTTGAGGTCATCAGGCAACAGCAGGCAGCATCAGGAAACATCGAGCAGCTTGCGGATCTTTTCGATCCGCACGGCGTAGCGGCGCGCGAGAGGATCGTTGCAGTCAAACATGATGGCGTTGAAGGCGCTGGCGCGGCCGATGTGCCAGCTGGCGACTTTTGGGTAGTCGCGCTGGCGCAGCGCACCGAGCATCGCTTGCCGGCAATCCCACCGGCGGTGGTGCGCGAACAGCAGCGTGCCTGGTAACGGTTCGGTCCAGATCCATTTTTTCAGCATGGCGGTCTTCTCCTGGCGCCCGGGGGCGCGGGCGAGGGATCAGGCGTCAGCAGCAGCGGCGGCGGCGTCGGCGGCGCGGTAGGCGTCGGCGGCGGCGCGGTTGGCGGCGACGGC
>Ga0164294_10002057_pt1 | contig 18380 bp, 17 predicted proteins | sample GEODES005metaG_FD_111479 | JGI IMG/M metagenome (GOLD analysis project Ga0164294, IMG submission 111479) | Oligotrophic lake water microbial communities from Sparkling Lake, Wisconsin, USA - GEODES005 metaG | ecosystem: Environmental > Aquatic > Freshwater > Lake | place: USA: Sparkling Lake...
CAATGGCATCTACATCATCGACATCCAGCAATCACTTGCACTTATCGATTCAGCATATGAATTTGTTAAGGACACAGTTGCTAAGGGTGGCCACGTTTTGTTCGTTGGAACAAAGAAGCAAGCGCACATGCCAATCATCAACCACGCTGCACGTGTTGGCATGCCAACAGTGACAGAGCGTTGGTTAGGCGGAATGTTGACTAACTTCCCAACTGTTTACAAGCGTATTCAGCGCCTGAAGGAGCTAGAAGCTCTAGAAGAGAAGAACGATCTGCTTCTAACAAAGAAGGAACTCCTTGTTCTTCGCCGCGAACGCGAAAAACTATTTAAGAACCTAGACGGTATCCGCAATATGACGAAGTTGCCTTCAGCAATTTGGGTTGTAGATACAAAGAAGGAGCACCTAGCTGTTCAAGAAGCAAAGAAGCTAGGAATTCCTGTTATTGCAATCTTGGATACAAACTGTGATCCAGATGAGGTTGATTACAAGATACCTGGTAACGATGATGCTATCCGTTCAATCGACTTGTTAACACGTGTCATTACAGATGCTATTGCGGCAGGCCTACAGGCACGTTCTGCAACAGTAAAGGCAGAAACAAAGAGTGATGCACCAGCAGAAGTTGCTGCGGGAGAGCCTTTGGCTGATTGGGAGAATGAAATTCTTGCTGGTACTGCCTCAGAGACTCCTGTTGTAGTAACAGAAGAAGCAGGTGCATAAATTGGCTAACTACACAGCTGAAGATGTTAAGAAACTTCGCGAAGCAACTGCGGCAGGAATGCTGGACTGCAAGAAGGCACTTGATGAAGCTGATGGCGACTACAACAAGGCGCTAGACCTTATCCGCGTTAAGGGACTTAAGGGTGTTACAAAGCGCGAGGGTCGCTTAACATCAAATGGGGCAGTTGTTGCAAAGGTCGAGGGCAACCTTGGCGTGATGCTTGAACTTAACTGTGAAACGGATTTCGTCGCAAAGGGTGAACGATTCGTGGCACTTGCAGATGAGCTTCTTGCACACCTTCAAAACGCGCAATCTGATTCAGTTGAATCATTCTTGGCATCAACAATGGCTAACGGCAGCACAGTGTCATCAACAGTTGATGATGCAAATGCCACATTGGGTGAGAAAATTCAAGTTCGCCGAATCGCCGTCATCAAGGACTCACCAGTTGGGATTTATCTGCACCGCACAAGCCCGGATCTTCCACCACAGGTTGGTGTTTTGGTTGAACTTGTTAAGGATGCAGCTGGAGTTGGTAAGGACATCGCACAGCACATTGCAGCATTTGCGCCGCAGTTTGTTAACCGCGAACAAGTACCTGCCGACTTGATTGAAAATGAGCGCCGTATCGCAGAAGAGACAGCGCGTGAAGAGGGCAAGCCCGAGGCTGCTCTTTCAAAGATCATCGAAGGCCGAGTGGCTGGTTTTGTTAAGGAAGTTTCCTTGATCGAGCAGTCATTTGCTAAGGATGCAAAAAAGACCGTTAAACAGATCCTCGATGAGGCGGGAACAGCTGTTAAGGCTTTCCATCGCTTCCGCGTGGGTCAATAAGGTCTAGGTCTGATCGCTTAGACTTAGATCTACAACCCAGAACTAAAAGAATAAGGAGCACTCATGCCCGGTACAAGAGGTACGTATCGGAGAGTGCTCCTTAAACTTTCTGGTGAAGTTTTTGGTGGAGCTAAAGGCATCGGTGTTGATCCTGATGTTGTGCAAGATATTGCAAAGCAAATTGGCGATGTAGCTCGCAGCGGCGTGCAGGTAGCAATCGTTGTTGGTGGCGGTAACTACTTCCGCGGAGCTGAACTTTCACAGCGCGGTATGGATCGCTCTCGCGCCGACTATATGGGAATGCTTGGAACGGTAATGAACTGTTTGGCACTCCAGGATTTTCTAGAAAAAGAGGGTGTTGCAACCCGCGTTCAGACAGCGATCACAATGGGTCAGGTTGCAGAGCCGTATATTCCTTTACGCGCGATTCGCCACCTTGAAAAAGGTCGCGTAGTGATCTTTGGTGCAGGAGCTGGAATGCCATTTTTTACAACAGATACAGTCTCAGCACAGCGCGCCCTTGAAATTGGCGCAGAGGCATTGCTTCTGGCAAAAAGTGGTGTTGATGGTGTTTATAGCGCAGACCCAAAGAAGGATTCAACTGCTACAAAGTACGACACAATCTCTTACGATGAGGTTTTATCAAAGTCACTTGCTGTTGCAGATGCTGCAGCCTTTGCTCTGTGCCGCGAAAACAAATTACCGATTGTTATTTTCGATTTGATGCAAAACGGAAACATTGCCCGGGCCGTTCGGGGCGAAACAATAGGAACTCTTGTCGCATAAGCGGCGAGTCAGAAGTAAAAAGCGGTTAGAGGAGTAAAGACCATGGCAGATGTAGCAAGCGCCCTCAAGGACGCAGAAACCAAGATGAACAAAGCGATTGAAGTTGCAAAAGATGATTTTGCTTCAATCCGCACAGGTCGCGCCCACCCATCGCTATTTAACAAGATAATGGTTGATTACTACGGTACCTACACAGCTTTGTCGCAACTTGCCTCTATTCAAGTTCCAGAGGCCCGCATGGCAATTATTTCCCCTTTTGATAAAGGTGCTATGGCATCCATTGAAAAGGCGATCCGAGAGTCTGACCTAGGCGTAAATCCCGGAAATGATGGAGTGGTAATTCGTGTTAATTTTCCTCAATTAACTGAAGAGCGTCGTAAGGATTACATCAAAGTCGTAAAGGGCAAAGCAGAAGATTCAAAGATTTCTATGCGTAATATCCGTCGAACTGCCAAAGAAGCAATGGAAAAGATGGAAAAAGATGGAGACATTGGAAAAGACGATTTAGCACGTGGTGAAAAAGAGTTAGAAAAAATCACATCAGATCATGTTGCAAAAATTGATGAAATGCTAAAGCACAAAGAGGTAGAACTCCTCGAGGTCTAAGGGGTTTACTTATGTCCGATCTACATTCAATCAATGAGGCTATCAATAAGAAGGCTGGGCGAAAGCTTGTGCCTTCTATTGTTGTTGGACTCTCTTTGCTTGGATTGATTTGGTTTTCACTCTCAGTTTATAAAGAGTTATTTTTATTGGTTTTAGCTACTGCTGTTGTGCTCGGAATTCGCGAAATAGTCCGTGCATACAACTCTAGTAACATCGCTATTTCTTTCCCTTCACTCTCTATTGCTGCAGTTGCGCTATTAGGTGCAGCATGGGTTGATGGTATCGCAGGCCTTGCTATTGCAACTGCGATCTCCTTTCCAATTCTGTTGATTCGCTTGCTTTTAAACGGCCCTGAAGGTTTCGTTGGGAAAGCAACGGCAACAACATTTTCCCTTTTATATTTGCCCTTCCTTGCTGGCTTCATAATTTTATTGGCAACCCCAAGTAATGGTTTTCAACGTGTAATGACCTTTGTTGTGCTGGTTGGTTGTAACGATACTTTTGGTTACTTTGTTGGGGTGTTGCTAGGTAAACACCCATTGGTCCCCAGCATATCGCCTAAGAAAACGTGGGAAGGTTTAGTTGGCTCTGTTATTTTCACAATCCTAGGTGGCTGTCTTGCCTTTCATTACATAATGACTATGGATTGGTGGATTGGCATTGGTGTTGGATTGATGATTGTGTTCACGGCAACATGTGGTGATCTCATTGAAAGTGCCATGAAACGAGATTTGAGTTTGAAGGATATGGGTTCACTATTGCCAGGCCATGGCGGAATGCTCGACCGTTTGGACTCTGTGGTCTTATCGGCACCTGCAATGTGGCTTGCACTTGAATTAGTTAAGCAATTTTTATGAGTGGGCAAATTCCTGAAGTAAAACTGGTTTTTGATGAGCCGGTTCAGCGCAAGAAAGCACCAAAGCACCTTGCAGATTTCTCCCCATCAGAGCGTAAGGAGTTTGCAAAAGAGTTAGGTTTTCAACCCTTCAGAGCAAGCCAAGTAGCAACTCACTACTTCAGCCATCTTTCTACCAATCCAGAGGAATGGAGTGACATTCCGGCTGGAGAGCGCCAAGTGATAGCAGATGCTTTGACGCCACAATTAATTCAGTTGGTTACAACTCGAACAACAGATAACGGTATGACTAGAAAAGATTTGTGGAAGCTGCACGATGGTGTTTTAGTGGAGAGCGTCTTGATGCGCTACACCGATCGCGTAACGGTATGTATCTCTTCGCAAGCAGGGTGCGGTATGAACTGCCCATTTTGTGCAACAGGCCAAGCCGGCCTAACTAGAAACTTGTCTGCGGGAGAGATTACAGATCAAATTGTTGCAGCTGCTAGAGCATGTGCCAATGGTGAACTGCCGGGTGGGCCAACACGTCTATCAAATATTGTTTTTATGGGAATGGGCGAACCATTGGCAAATTACAACGCAGTTGTGCGGACGTTGCGCAACATTACCGATGCAAATCCAGATGGACTAGGAATTTCAGCTCGTTCGGTTGTTGTCTCAACCGTCGGGCTTGTTAACGGCATTGAAAAATTAATGAATGAAGGAATCAACTGCACATTAGCAGTCTCTCTTCACACGCCAGATGATGAACTTCGAGACTCACTTGTACCGATTAACAATCGATATAACATTCGAGAAGTTCTAGCCGCAGCAGATGCCTATGAAAAGAAGACAGGCCGTCGCTACTCCATCGAATACGCACTTATTCGAGACATAAATGATCAATCCTGGAGATCTGACTTATTGGGACGTTTGCTAAAAAACCGCAACGCCCACGTTAATTTAATCCCACTTAACCCAACTCCTGGTTCAAAGTGGACCGCCTCACGTCGTGAGGATGAAGCAGAGTTTGTTCGCATCCTTGAAAGTTATGGTGTTCCAGTAACTGTGCGCGATACCCGAGGTCGCGAAATTGACGGTGCATGTGGGCAGTTGGCAGCAGCTGAGAAAGTTTCACCTACTAGTTAGATTTCACGGGAATTGCTAGGCTCGGAACATGAAAAAGCTCAGTAACTTCATTAATGGTAAGTCCGTGGATTCAAAATCAGGTGAAACCACAACCCTTGTAAATCCAGCGACTGGCCAACCTTTTGCAACAGCCCCTAATTCAAATGCTGCAGATATTGATGCAGCCTTTAAGGCTGCAAGTGATGCATTTGTAGATTGGCGAGATTCAACTCCATCTCAGCGCCAACGCGCATTATTGAAAATTGCTGATGCGATTGAAGAGCGTGCTGAAGAAGTTATTGCTATTGAGTGCGAAAACACCGGTAAACCAATTTCGCTGACGACCTCAGAGGAAGTTCCTCCAATGGTTGATCAGATTCGCTTCTTTGCAGGTGCTGCCAGAAATCTCGAAGGAAAATCTGCAGGCGAATACATGCCTGGAATGACGTCAATGATTCGACGGGAACCTGTTGGAGTTATTGGTCAGGTAACACCGTGGAACTATCCAATGATGATGGCGGTCTGGAAATGGGCGCCGGCGATTGCTGCAGGTAACACTGTTGTGCTGAAGCCAAGTGATACAACACCAGCGTCAACTGTGTGGATGGCCAATGTGATGGCCGAGTTTTTACCAGCAGGAGTATTCAATGTTGTGTGTGGTCAACGTGAGACGGGTGCTTCACTTGTAACTCATCCACGTCCAGACATGGTGTCAATTACAGGCTCAGTGGCAGCCGGAGTCAAAGTAGCTGAGGCGGCTGCTCAGCAGGTCAAGCGAGTTCATCTTGAACTTGGTGGCAAAGCTCCAGTTGTTATTTTTGCAGATGCGGATTTGGCAGCGGCAGCTGAAGCAATTGCTATCGCTGGCTACTTCAACGCCGGCCAAGACTGCACAGCGGCAACGCGTGTGATTGTCCACGACTCTGTTTATGAGCAATTTGTCGCACTCATTACCGAGCAGGCCAAGCAGATTGCCATCGGCGCTCCCCATGAGGACGATGTTTTCTTGGGGCCAGTTAACAATGTGAATCAGCTGGCACGGATCACAGATCTTTTATCCCGAGTTCCGGCACATGCCCAGGTCATGACGGGGGGAGAGGCGCTGGGTCGTCCGGGATTTTTCTTCCCAGCCACAGTTGTTGCCGGTTTAGAGCAGGCTGATGAGCTAATTCAAAAAGAGATCTTTGGGCCGGTCATTACCGTTCAAAAGTTCACCGATGAGGCCCAAGCGGTCGCTATGGCCAACGGTGTGGAGTTTGGATTGGCCTCAAGTGTGTGGACCACCAATCACGGAACCGCGATGCGAATGGCCAAGGCCTTTGATTTTGGGTGCGTCTGGATCAACACCCACATTCCGCTAGTTGCTGAAATGCCACATGGCGGATTCAAGCGCTCTGGATATGGCAAAGATCTCTCAGCATATGGATTTGAGGATTACACGCGAATTAAGCATGTAATGACTAATCTTGGGGCGTAGTATTTGCCCCTGTTAGAGCAGCACACATGTGTCCTATCAACCCACAACCCACAGAAAGCTTGAGGCTCGGTAATCCGACAACTAGCTTGTGCTTAACCTTAAGGAGTAAATCAGTATGTCAAAAGAAAGTTCACTCTCACCAGAGGCTAAATCTATTTTAGGTGCAATGGTTTCACGTCGCGGAGTACTCGCAGGCGCAGGCGGTATAGGTGCAGCGGGATTACTTGCTGCATGTGGTGGCGGATCAGATTCAGCTGACAGCGCCAATTCAGTACGTTGGGGCAACTGGCCTTTATATCTTGATTATGACGAAGATACTAAGAAGTACCCAACACTTGAAAAGTTCCAAGAGCAGACTGGTGTCACTGCTGAGTACTTTGAAGATTACAACGACAACGATGAATTTTATGGAAAGGTCCAAGCACAACTTAAGTTGGGTGAGGACATTGGTTATGACCTAGTCACACCAACTGATTGGATGGCTGCACGTTGGATCCGTCTTGGATACACACAGAAGTTTGATGTAGCAAACATCCCTAACAAGTCAAACATTCTTGATTCACTGGCATCACCATCATTTGATGCAACTCGTGAGCAATCATTGACATGGCAAGGCATCATGGCTGGATTTGGTTGGAACACTGAGAAGAATCCAAAGGGAATTCGCACACTTGAAGATCTATTTGCACCACAGAACAAGGGAAAGATTGTTGTTCTCTCAGAAATGCGCGACACAATCGGAATCATTCTTCTGGCACAGGGCGTAAATCTGCAGACAGTTACTGAGGATCAGTACATGAACGCAGTTGATTACATGATTAAGCAAACTAGCGATGGATGGATTCGCGGCGTTAAGGGTAATGAATATGCCGAAGATCTAACATCAGGTGATGCAACAGCTGTTATTGGCTGGTCTGGCGATATGTTCATCCTGAAGGCTGAAAATGAAGGAAAGTTTGACTTTGCAATTCCAGAGTCTGGCGGAACTATTTCAGGTGACAACTTGATGATTCCTTCTACAGCATCTGCTGAAGCTAAGGCCAACGCTGAGAAGTTGATCAACTTCTACTACGACCCAGCAATTGCCGCCGAAGTTGCCGCTTATGTCAATTATGTGTGCCCTGTTAAGGGTGCACAGGCTGAGATGGAAAAGATTGCTCCAGAACTTGCGAGCAGCCCATTTATCTTCCCTGACGATGCAATGTCAAAGCGACTTAACGTCTTCCGCTCACTTACCCCAGCAGAAGAAACTTCTTGGACCGAAGCATTCCAGAAGGCCGCCGGCAACTAGTGGCGGACGTTTCATCTGCAACGCACGGGGATTTACGCCTCACGCGTATTACAAAGACGTATGGAGATTTCACCGCAGTTAATGATTTGTCATTAAAAATTCCTGAGGGCTCATTCTTTGCATTACTTGGGCCTTCAGGATGCGGCAAAACAACAACATTGCGAATGATCGCAGGGTTGGAAGAGCCAACTGTTGGAAGTATTCATTTGGGTTCAACTGATATTACGACTAAGCGTCCATATCAGCGTCCAATTAATACTGTTTTCCAAAACTATGCACTGTTTCCACACCTAACAATATTTGAAAACATTGCATTTGGCTTGCGCCGTCGTGGAATCAAAGATGTAACCGCAGATGTAAACAAAGTTCTTGAACTTGTAGAGCTACCTCACCTTGCCCAGCGCAAGCCAACTCAATTATCTGGTGGACAGCAGCAGCGCATTGCTTTAGCTCGGGCAATTGTTAACCGCCCAGCACTTCTCTTGCTCGATGAACCATTAGGTGCACTAGATTTGAAGCTACGTCGACAGATGCAGATCGAACTCAAGTGGATTCAACGCGAAGTTGGACTTACTTTCGTCCACGTCACACACGATCAGGAAGAGGCCATGACTATGGCTGACACCATCGCTGTTATGAATGAGGGTGAAATTGAGCAAATGGGATCTCCTGCAGATCTCTACGACAATCCAGGAACTGCTTTTGTTGCCAACTTCTTGGGCCAATCTAACCTCATCAAGGGGCGCATCGAAGGCACAGATGGAGACAATTTAGTTGTTGATCTATTTGGGCAAAAAATTTCAATGCCAAAGAATCGTAGTCATGCAGTGGACTCTTCGGTTTATGCAGGAATTCGTCCGGAAAAATTTCGTATTTCACTTGTTGGAACACCAACACGTGGAAATATTTTAACTGGCGGTCGTATCGAAGATGTTTCATACATTGGAGTTTCAACTCAGTACCAGGTAACAATGCCTTGGGGACAAGAGGTAATGGTCTTTGAGCAAAATGATGACGGCATTCCACCATTTGATAAGGGTGATGAGGTTGTAATTTCTTGGGAGCCTAACTTTACTTTTGCTCTGCGCGGAGATGATGATGTCGAGGCTGGACTTGAAGTTAATCCTGAGGAACTAGACGAAGAATGAGCAACGCCTTATCTAAGGTGAAGACGCCTTACCTGTTGTTGCTTCCAGGGTTTTTGTTTCTGTTTACCTTCTTTATCCTGCCTATCGTTAACTTGGCACAGACTTCAACCCAAACCCCAATCGTTGGGGGAGATACAGGTCAGTACGAACAGACTTTACAGTTTTCAAATTACATAACAGCCTTTACTGAAAACAAAGAACAGTTTGCAAGGTCTTTTGTCTTTGCATTGTGTGCAACTATTTTGGCCTTAGCGATTGCCTATCCCTTGGCATATGCAATTGCCTTCAAAGCCGGGCGATTAAAGAATTTTCTATTAGTGCTAGTTGTTGCTCCATTTTTTGTGTCATTTCTACTTCGCACCATTGCTTGGAAGCAGATACTTGGTGAAGAGGGCTTTGTTGTTCCAACTCTTAGGAATATAGGACTAATCAGTGATAGCACAACCCTGACTTCAACATCCTTTGCAGTCATTATGGGTATGACATACAACTTTTTGCCCTTTATGACTCTGCCACTTTATGCATCATTGGAGCGCATTGACCCGCGCACGATGGAGGCCTCCGGTGATCTCTATGCCAATGGCTTTACTACTTTTCGCAAAGTAACTTTGCCCTTATCGATGCCGGGGGTTGTGGCCGGAACCTTGTTGACCTTTATTCCTGCAGCAGGTGACTATGTCAATGCTGCAATTTTGGGAAGCCCAAATACCAAAATGATCGGAAATGTAATTGAGTCTAGATATTTTAAGATTGTTGATTACCCAACAGCTGCGGCACTTTCCTTTACCTTAATGGCTGCAATTTTGATTCTTGTTACCGTCTATATTCGCAAAGCCGGAACGGAGGAGTTGGTATGAACAAGCAAAAAGATGCAACGATTCCTACTATTCCAGCTAAAGCTCGACTATCACGTTGGTTTGGCCGCAACCTCATTCGCATCTATGCGGTATTTGGATTTACCTATCTATTTATTCCAGTTTTATACACATTTGCCTTCTCCTTTAATGACTCAGGTAAGTCCAACCTAATCTGGAAGGGTTTTACATTAGATAACTGGCAGAATCCATGTGGTGCTCCTGAAGTGTGTACGGCACTTGGTAACTCAATAAAGATTGGTTTATTGGCTACGATCTTTTCAACAATTTTAGGAACCATGATTGCTTTTGCCATTGGGCGTTATGCATTTGCGGGTCGTTCCTCATCTAATCTTTTGATTTTCTTACCGATGGCAACACCTGAAATTGTCTTAGGTGCATCATTACTTTCTTTGTTCTTAGTGTTTAAAATTAATCCTGGATTCTGGCCAACGGTAATTGCCCACGTTATGTTTTGTATTTCATTTGTTGTAGTAACTGTTAAAGCACGTATTGCCTCACTTGATCCTCGTCTCGAGCAAGCGGCTATGGATCTTTATGCCAATGAATTTGAGACTTTCCGTCGCGTGACCTTGCCTTTGGTTGCACCGGGTATCGCAGGGGCCGCACTCCTTGCCTTCAGCTTGTCTTTTGATGACTTTATTATTACAAACTTTAACTCCGGAACTTTGAAAACTTTCCCTGAGTTTGTTTACACATCTGCTGCGCGCGGTATTCCTGCGCAGGCAAATGTGATTGGTTCTGCCATGTTTATTTTGGCGCTGCTCATTGTTATAGCGGGTCAATTTGTTGGTAAAAAGGTGAAGGTTTCTAAGTGACCAATTACGGAAATATGTATGGCCCCAGTTTTACCTTTTTAGGAATTCCAGCCTGTGATTTGGATGATCCCGCGAGTTATGCAGGCGCAGATGTAATCATTGTTGGGGCACCTATTGATAGCGGTACATCCCATCGATCTGGAGCAAAGTTTGGTCCGCAGGCGATTCGCGGGGGAGATTACCTTCCACATGATGGTTCACGACCCCATCTTGCATTGCGAACTGATGGATTGAAAGATCTAAAAGTTTTAGATGCTGGTGACTTAATAATGCCAGGCGGTGATTTAGTCGCATCACTTGCAGTACTTCGCGAGGCTACGGAAAAGATTTCTCGCGCAGGAATAATCCCAGTTGTTTTAGGTGGGGATCACTCAATTGCATCTGCAGATGTTGCAGGAGTTGCTAATCATTTGGGTCACGGAAAAGTTTCTATGATTCACTTTGATGCACATGCCGATACGGGTGAGGATCAATTTGGCGCATTAGTTGGTCACGGAACACCCATGCGGAATTTGATTAATGAGGGGTATGTGCGTGGAGACCACTTCTTGCAATTGGGTCTTCGTGGATATTGGCCAGAGGATGCAACCCTTAAGTGGATGCGTGATCAAGGTATGCGTTCTTATGAAATGACAGAGATTCATCACCGTGGATTAAAGCCCGTGCTCGATGAATCTTTTGCAACACTACTCGATGGCTGTGATGGAGTATTTCTTTCCGTAGATATTGATGTGGTTGATCCTGGGATGGCACCAGGAACCGGAACGCCTGAACCTGGCGGCATGACAAGCCGTGAGTTGCTAGAAGCTGTTCGACGGATTTGTTTGGAGCTACCAATTGTTGGTATTGATATCGTTGAAGTTGCTCCTCCTTTTGATACGGCAGATATCACAGCAATCCTGGCAAATCGTGTTGTTCTAGAAGCACTTAGCGCAATTGCAAAGCGTCGTTCTGGCGCACCATATTCACCAACTCAGAACCTTCTCGATAGATAATCGAAGATTTCTAAGGTGTCAGCGGTATCGTGCATACTTCAAAGCAACTTCTCACGTTAGGCAGATAATGGAACTTCTTGGAATCCTCGCCTTTGTTGTTGCGCTGCTGCTTTCTGTCATGGTGCATGAGTTTGGGCATTACATAACCGCGCGCAGGTATGGGATGTGGGTTTCAGAGTTTTTCGTGGGTTTTGGAAAGAAAATCTGGTCTGTGCAGCGGGGAGAAACTGAGTTTGGAGTTAAAGCGGTTCCTGCAGGTGGTTACTGCAAGATTGAAGGCATGTCACCTAGCGATGAACTGCCCGTTGGTCAAGAAGGTCGCGCTTTTTATAGGGCCTCTTCTGCTAAAAAGTTAGTGGTGCTGGGGGCGGGATCATTTCTCCATTTTGTTATTGGTTTTGTACTTTTGTTCACCCTTTTTGCCGGTATTGGGACAAATCAAGTTCTTCCAGTTATTAGTGAAGTAGTTGCAGATTCAGCCGCTGCAGCTGCGGGTATTGAAGCCGGGGATGAAGTTCTATCTATTAACGGCAAGAAGGTCACCGATTGGTATAAAGATGTTGAAGTCATTCGTCAGTCACAGGGATCAGAGCTCACCCTTGTACTTGATCGAGATGGTCAAGAGATTTCGGTATCCACAGCTGGTCGTTTGACTGAAATTGACGGCACTACGAGATATGTTCTTGGAATAGTTAATGAAGTTGGTTTAAAGCGTTCAGGACTGTGGGTTTCACTCAAGAACTCTACAATCGTAACGAAGAGCTTTTTATCCGAGAGTGTGAAATCACTAGCTAAGTTACCTGAAAAAGTCCCAGCGCTATGGGGTGCAACTGTCCGTGGTGAAGAAAGAGATGCCAATGGTTTAGTTGGTGTTGTTGGGGTCGCACGTGTTTCTGGAGAGGCGGTCGGTAGCGACAAACTCACTCCGATGGAGCGCTTAGCTACCTTTGTGTTAATTGTTGCAAGCCTTAATATCTTTGTTGGTATTTTCAATCTGCTTCCAATCCTTCCACTAGATGGTGGACATATGGCTGTTGCAATTGCAGATGAAATCCGTGCCTTCTTTGCTCGTTTGCGTGGTCGTCCGCGGCCAGCCCCAATCGATGTGACGGTTCTAACCCCGGTAACAATGGTGGTTTTTGTGATCCTTGCATCGTTGACCTTGCTTCTCTTGGTTGCAGATGTCATTAATCCTGTGACCCTCAATCTTTAGGCAAGCGAATCAGGCTTTAATTCGGCGGTTTCACCGTGCGTAGTGCAGAATAAAGCCATGGTTGATCTCGGAATTCCAAGTGCACCACCTCCAACGCTGCACCCTCGCCGAAAGACTCGCCAACTTAAAGTTGGTTCAGTCGCAGTAGGCAGCTATTCTCCGGTTTCAGTTCAATCGATGTGTACAACTCTTACAGCTGATGTGAATGCAACATTGCAACAAATTGCAGAGTTAACTGCCTCTGGTTGTCAGATTGTTCGAGTTGCTGTGCCAAGTCAAGATGATGCAGACGCACTTGCTCAGATCGCTAAGAAATCTCAGATTCCAGTTATTGCTGATATTCATTTTCAACCTAAATACATCTTCGCTGCAATTGATGCGGGCTGTGCCGCGGTGAGAGTAAATCCAGGAAATATTAAGCAATTTGATGACAAAGTTAAAGAGGTTGCAAAGGCAGCAGGGGATGCTGGTATTCCTATTCGTATCGGTGTGAATGCTGGTTCACTAGATCCTCGTCTGCTTGCAAAGTACGGGAAAGCAACTCCTGAGGCTTTGGCCGAATCTGCATTATGGGAAGCATCTTTGTTTGAAGAACATGGTTTTTCAGATATTAAGATCTCTGTGAAGCACCATGATCCTGTAACAATGGTTAATGCTTATCGAATTCTTGCGGCCAAGTGTGATTACCCATTACACCTTGGCGTGACAGAGGCTGGTCCAATTTTTCAAGGCACAATTAAGTCAGCAACAGCCTTTGGTATTTTGTTAGCTGAGGGTATTGGCGACACGATTCGCGTTTCATTATCGGCACCTCCGGTTGAAGAGGTAAAGGTTGGAATATCAATTCTTGAGTCTCTTAACTTGCGTCAGCGCAAACTTGAAATCGTTTCATGTCCTTCATGCGGCCGGGCACAAGTTGATGTGTATACATTGGCAGAAAAGGTTCAAGCTGGTTTGGAAGGCATGACTGTTCCATTGCGCGTGGCTGTAATGGGCTGTGTTGTTAATGGCCCAGGTGAAGCACGCGAAGCAGATCTTGGTGTTGCCTCAGGAAATGGCAAGGGACAGATATTTGTTAAGGGTCAGGTCATTAAAACTGTGCCAGAGGCGCAAATTGTTGAAACTCTTATTGAAGAAGCGATGCGCTTAGCAGAAGAAATGGAAGCCGCCGGGGTTGCTTCAGGGCAACCTTCAGTTGATGTTCGGTAGGGTTTGCCCATGTTGAAAATGTCTACGCTATTTTTGCGTACTCTTCGCGATGACCCAGCAGATGCCGAAGTAGCAAGCCATAAGCTTCTTGTTCGCGCTGGTTACGTGCGCAGGATTGCCGCTGGCATTTACTCATGGTTGCCACTTGGCGTGATCACACTTCGAAACGTTGAACGAGTTATTCGTGAAGAGATGGACAAGGCTGGTTTTCAAGAGGTCAATTTTCCTTCACTTCTTCCACGTGATGCTTACGAAACAACCAATCGTTGGGAAGAGTACGGTCCAGCCTTATTTAGATTACAAGATCGTAAAGGTGGGGACTATCTTTTAGGTCCAACACATGAAGAGATGTTCACCTTGATGGTTAAAGGCGAGTACTCATCGTATAAGGATTTGCCACTTAGCATTTATCAGATTGGAACAAAGTTCCGAGATGAAGCACGACCACGTAGCGGAATCATTCGTGGCCGAGAGTTTGTTATGAAGGACTCTTACTCATTTGATAGTGATGATGCTGGGCTTGAAGTGTCGTATCAACAGCACCGTGATTCGTACATTAAAACTTTTGATCGCCTCGGAATGAAGTACAACATCGTTAAAGCTGTGTCAGGTGCCATGGGTGGATCTAAATCAGAGGAGTTTTTAGCACCCTGCTCAACAGGTGAAGACACATATGTTTTGTGCCCTAAGTGCGGATTTGCAGCAAATGTCGAAGCGATGGTTACGAAGGTTGAAGCCGAGGATTTTTCGAAGACTCCAGCTCTAGAAGATTTTGATTCACCAAATACTCCAACTATTGATTCACTAGTTGAACTGCTAAATACAAAGTTTGGCGGAGGATTTACTGGGGCCAATACTCTAAAAAATGTGATGCTAATGGCTGATAACAAGGCAGTATCAGTACTAGTTCCTGGAGATCGCGAAGTTGATTTGAAGCGTTTTCAAGAAAATCTTGGCGGAATTCACGAACTTCGAGTATTTGAAGATGCAGATTTTGCACAATTCCCTGGCCTGGTCAAGGGTTACATCGGACCACAGGATCTAAAGAAATCTGGAATAACTGTTTATGCAGACCCACGTATAGCACCCGGAACATCATGGGTAACGGGTGCAAATAAAAAAGATCGTCATGCGAAAAATGTAGTGAATGGTCGTGACTTCACTCCTGATGCATATGTGGAAGCGGCTGAAGTACGTGCAGGAGATGCATGTCCTGAGTGTGCAACACCTATTGTTATTGACCGTGCAATTGAGATAGGCCACATCTTCCAACTTGGTCGCAAGTATGCAGAGGCCTTAAATCTGACAGTCCTTGATCAGAACGGTAAATCGCAGATTGTGACTATGGGTTCATATGGAATCGGAGTATCGCGCGCGGTGGCTGCAATTGCCGAACAAACTCATGATGAAATCGGGCTTAATTGGCCAGCAGAGTTGGCCCCAGCCAAGGTGCATATTGTCGCTGCAGGTAAAGATGATGTGTTGTTTGAAACAGCGCTAAAACTAGGCACTGATCTAGAGGCACAAGGTATTTCGGTCATGTTGGATGATCGTCGTGATGCAAGCCCTGGCGTTAAGTTTAAGGATGCCGAGTTGATAGGTAATCCAATAATCGTTGTTGTAGGTAAGGCTTTGGCTGAAGGAAATATCGAAGTACGTGTACGCAAGAGCGGTGACAAAAAAGAGGTTGCACTTGCTAGTGCAGTAACTTCGATCGCAGAGCTTCTACAGTAATCGTGTTTCACGATTTAACAATTGCAACAGCGCTCTTTCTTGTAGCAGCATCTTTCTTGGCAGGTTTTATCGACTCAATTGCAGGTGGTGGAGGGTTGATTCAGCTTCCTGCATTGTTAATTGGTTTACCAAAATCTGAAACCGCAGAGGTGCTTGGTACTAATAAGCTGTCATCTGTTTTTGGAACCTCGACGGCTGCAGTTCTATATAGAAAGCAAATTAAGCCAGATCCCAAGGTGTTGATCGCTATGGGCATTCCAGCATTTCTGGGCTCTGCCGGGGGAGCAGTTCTTGCCTCCGAGATTCCTACGAGCAGTATGCGACCAATGGTTCTTGTGCTTCTCATCGTTGTTGCAATTTATACATGGTTTAAGCCTGAATTGGGAAAGTTTGAAAACCTACGCCGCCAACCACAACGCAGAGTGCAGATTGCCGCAATAGCCGGAGTAGTTATTGGTTTTTATGATGGCATCTTTGGGCCAGGAACTGGATCCTTCTTGATGCTCATTCTTGTTGCATCACTTGGTTATGCCTTCATCACCGCATCTGCGATTGCAAAGGTGGTCAATGTCGCAACCAACGTTGGCGCGATTATGGTGTTTGGAATCAATGGAGCGGTTATTTGGCAGATCGGTATCATCCTGGGAGTTGCAAACATTTCTGGGGCTGTGATTGGAGCACGTTTGGCCATCAAAGGCGGCTCCACTTTGGTGCGTAAAGTCTTCCTGCTCGTTACTGTGGCTTTGATTGTGAAGGTAGGAATTGCAACCTTTTAATTGTTCGCGTTACAATTAGCGCACAACTTAATAGAAAGAAGAATTTAATGGCTCTTAAAGATTCAATCGCCGATGCAATTCGACCTGCTGTTGAAAACGCGGGCTTCTTTCTAGAAGATGTCTTTACAAGTAATCCTGGTAATCACCGCATCGTTACATGCATGATCGACGGAGTTGCCCCACTAAGCCTTGATGAAGTAACAGTTGTTAGCCGTGAAATATCGGCAATTCTTGATGAGTCACCATTGTTGTCTGAAGCTTTCACCCTTGAAGTCACCTCACCTGGAATTGAGCGTCCTCTCACCTTGCCTCGTCACTGGACGAAGAATCTGACCAGAATTATTAAGGTGACACTTAACGATGACACTGAAGTCTCTGGCCGCTTAACTGAGTTTGATGAAGTTAGAGCAATTTTGATTGAAAACATAAAGGGTCGAATGAAGACTCATGAGGTTACATTTGTAGAAATCAAGCGTGCACATGTTGAGATCGAATTCAATCGCAAGGATGAGATCTAATGCATGTAGAGATGTCGGCATTAGCTGCCCTTACTACTGAAAAAGATATCCATCTTGAAGATTTAATTTACGCAATTGAGGTTGCAGTTCTTGGTGCATACAATCAAACAGAGACAGCCAAGCGTCATGCCAGAGCACATTTAGATCGCGAGTCTGGTGAAATCTCCATCCTGATTCCAATCTTTGGTGAAGATGGAACACGCATTAGCGAAGAGATTGATTCACCTGATGGGTTTTCACGTGTTGCAACATCGACTGCGCGCCAAATAATTAAACTGAAGATGCGTGAAACAAATGATGCAGAGATCGTTGGGGAGTTCACGGCTTCAGTGGGAGATGTTATTTCTGGTGTTGTGCAGCAGGGGCGCGATCCTAAGATGATTAACGTAAATCTTGGCCGCGTTGAAGGACGCATCCCACCGCAGGAGCAAGTACCAGGTGAAGCCTATAACCACGGTGATCGGATTAAGTGTTTTGTTGTTGAAGTAAAGCAAGGGTTAAAGGGACCTGAAATCATGTTGTCGCGTTCGCATCCAGCGCTTGTGAAACAACTTTTTGCATTTGAAGTTCCAGAGATTAATGATCGTATAGTTGAAATCATGGCTGTTGCCCGCGAAGCAGGACACAGAACAAAACTTGCGGTTAAAACACATCGCGCAGGAGTTAGCGCAAAGGGCTCCTTGATTGGTCCAATGGGATCTCGTGCACGCGCAGTCATGGATGAACTACACGGAGAAAAGATTGACATTGTTGATTGGTCTGAAGATCCAGCAGAGTTTGTTGCAGCAGCACTTGCTCCTGCAAAGGTTAGTTCAGTTGAAATCACCGATCTGGCTACACGCAGTGCAAAGGTGATCGTTCCGGATTATCAGCTCTCGTTAGCCATCGGAAAGGATGGACAAAACGCTCGTTTGGCTGCGCGACTAACTGGCTGGCGTATTGATATTCACCCTGACACAGTCGTGCCCGCTGCCACAGACGCAGCATTATGACTGGAGGGCTCTAGTTGGGTACCATAGGGCAGTTGGATTCGGGTTTTCCAGTACGTAGCTGCATTGGCTGCCGAAAGAAGGCGAACCCATCAGAATTGATTCGAGTGGTTTTGATTGATGGGAAATTACTTCCAGATATCAAAGGCGGTGCGCCTGGTCGGGGCGCTTGGCTTCACAAGAAGTGCGCAGAAGGTGCGATAAGTCGAGGCGCTTTTCGTTTTGCTTTCAAGCAAGACGAGGCCATGGATGTATCGGAACTTCTGAAGTTTCTTGAAAGCTAGTTCGAATTGATAATTACGATGAATCACTTACAACGAATGGATATGAAAGATATGAAACTCAAATGAGCTCGTTAGAACTATGAGGTCGTTCAACTAAGGCTTGCATTTGAGAAAATGCGGGCCAAGACAGGAGAAATGTGTCAAA
>Ga0164294_10002058_pt1 | contig 18379 bp, 14 predicted proteins | sample GEODES005metaG_FD_111479 | JGI IMG/M metagenome (GOLD analysis project Ga0164294, IMG submission 111479) | Oligotrophic lake water microbial communities from Sparkling Lake, Wisconsin, USA - GEODES005 metaG | ecosystem: Environmental > Aquatic > Freshwater > Lake | place: USA: Sparkling Lake...
AGCGCGCGCCGCAAGGCGTCCACCGTAGCGTCCACCGTGTCTCCGGCGACCCCAAGATCGATCGCGTCCGCGCCCGCCTCGCGGATCATCGCGACCAGCGCCACCTGGTTGGACGACCAGATCTGGCCCGGACCGAGCGGCAGTCCTGGCGCCACCAGCTCATCCCCGGTGGCGATCACCGCGAGGACTGGCCGCCGGGCCACCTGGAGCGTCGGCCGCCCCACCGCCGCCGCGAGGCCGAGCTGGGCGGGGCCGAGGGTCACGCCGGGCGCGAGGACGACCGACCCGCGCGGAACATCCGAGCCCGCACGCCGAATGTGCTGCCCTGCGTCCGGCGCCCGAACCACCGCGACCGGGCCCGACCGGGCGCCGTCGGTGTCTTCGACCATGACCACCGCGTCCGCGCCCGCCGGAAGGGGCGCGCCGGTCATGATCGCCTGCGCCTCGCCCGCGCCGACCGACCGGGTGGGCGCCTTGCCCGCGCCGATGGTCCCCACGAGCTGCAGCGACACCGGCGCATCCAGCCGCGCACCGACCAAATCGGCGCACCGCACCGCGTAGCCGTCCATCGCCGAATTGTCCCACTGGGGGACGTCGCCCGCGGCCCGGACCTCCTCGGCGAGCACCCGACCCAGGGCGTCGCCCAGCGGCACCGACTCGGCCGGCTGGCGCGGCACCTCGGCGCGGATCCGAGCGACCGCCTCCTCGATCGTCAGCATCAGGACTTGATCTTGAGCTTCTGACCGGGCTGGATCACGGTGGACTTGAGGCCGTTCCACGACTTCAGCTCCGTGACCGAACAGTGGTAGCGCGACGCGATGGCGCCGAGGCTGTCCCCGGACTTCACCGTGTAGCTGGTCCACCCGCTGCTGCTCGACCCGCCGCTGCTGGCGCTGCCGCCCTTCACCACGAGCACCTGACCGGCGTAGATGGACGACGGGTTGGAGATCCCGTTCCACTTCTGCAGATCAGAGGTCGAAACTCCATAACGGCTGGCGATGGTCGACAAGGTGTCGCCCTTGCGGACCGTGTACTTCGATGCGGCGGTCGACGTCCCGCTCCCGCTGCTGGCGGTGGACGACGTGCTCCCCTTGCCACCGGACGCCGCGCTGTTCACCGCGAGCTTCTGGCCGGGGACGATGGTCGAGCCCGACAGGCCGTTCCAGCTCTTCACCTGGGTGACCGACGCCCCGTAGCGGGTCGCGATCTCCGACAGCGTGTCGCCGCGGACGACCGTGTGGTAGCGGGCCTGGGTCTTCGGCGTGGTCGCCTTCGGCGGCGTGGACGGCTCCGGCGCCTTGCGCTCGGCCGGGGTGGCCTCGGCGACCGTCTCGCCATGGCCGGGGATCACGAGGCTCATGCCCACGTAGATCTTGTTCACGTTGCGCAGGTCGTTCGCGCGCGACAGCTCGGTGACGCCGACATTGTACTTGTTGGCGATCGTGCTCAAGGTTTCGCCGCGGCGGACCGTGTGGCGCGCGACGGCGGTGGTCGACCGGACCTCGCGCGGCGCCTCGGCGAGCGCAGCGACAAACTGCTGCTGGGTGCCCGCGGGGATCTTCAGGTCGAAGCCCTCGGGCGGCGTCGAGAAGCGGCGAAGCGACGGGTTGAGCTCGCGGAGGCGCTCCACCGTGGTCCCGGAGCAGCGCGCGAGGGTGTCGAGCTCGACCGTCCCCGACACATGGGCGACGTCATACTCGACCGCCGGCTGGTACTCGATGTCGGTGAAGCCGTAGCGCTCGGGGTGGTGGCCGATGATGGCCGCGGCGATGATCTTCGGGATGTAGTTGTCGGTCTCGGTGTGCAGGTAGGCGCCGTCGGCGATGGTCCAGAAGTTCTGGGTTCCGGCCGACTGGCTGGCCTTGCGAATGCGGCCCGGGCCGCCGTTGTACGCGGCCCACGCGAAGTACCAGTTCCCGTCGAACATCTCGTGGAGGTCGGCCAGCAGGTCGATGGCCGCGCGCGTGGACTCCTCGATGTCCCGCCGCTCGTCGACCCAGTAGTCCACCCGGAGCTTGTACAGCTTGCCGGTCGATTCGATGAACTGCCACATGCCCGCCGCGCCGGCGTGCGAGTAGGCCTGCGCGTTGTAGCCCGACTCGATCATCGACAGGTAGACGAGATCCCGCGGAAGACCGGCCTTCTCTAGCTGCTCGTACATATACGGCCGCACGGAGGTCGACCGGCTGAGCCAGCGCGCGTAGTGCTTGCGGCCGTCGGTCGTGAAGTAGCGGACCCACTTCTCCACCCACGGGTTGACCTCGACCGGGATGTCGAACTCGCTGGGATCGACGCGGTCCAGATAGAGCGGGTCGGGGCGAAGCGACCGCACCGGATCGGTGTAGAAGGTGGTCGGGATCGGGTCGGCCGACAGGTCGTCGGTGAGCGTGCGCTCCATCGCGTCGCGCTCGGCCACCTCCTCCATCGCCTCGACCTGCTCCGGCGTCGGGATCTCGCCCTCCATCTGGCCGACCCAATGCCAGATGCCTTCCGGCGGCGGCTCCTCGGCCGGCGCGTCGGCGGGGGGGCCCACGCCATCGGCCAGCGGAACGACCAGCGGCGGCGCCGGGCCGCGCTGCACCGTGCCGACCTCAGGCGCCGGGGCGACCTCGGCCGCGGGGGCCTCGTCGCGCTTCTTGGTCTTCTTGGTGTGCGGCGGCCACACGCCGGCGTCGGCGTCGGCGTCGGGCACCTCTTGGGAGAGGGCGGGGCTGGCGACGAAGAGGGCAGCGACGGCCAGCGAGAGCCGCACTGCCTGGGGCAGAAGCGTCGGACGCATGAGGAAGACCGGGGATGGAGGGGGACGGGGAACGGCACGCCGGGAAGCGCGCGCGAAGGAGCACCCGCCTACTTCACACCGGCGACCCGCGTCTGTCCAGTCCCGGACCGCAGATTTTGCAGATCACGCCACCGGTGGTCCGAGGTGCCGGGCGGGTGCCGACGACGCGTGCTACCCGGAGCACGCGGGAGGCCGTCGTGGACGCGGGCAAGGTGCGGGGGCTGTACGGGATCGCGGACGCCGACGCGTCGGGCGGAGACCCGGTGCGCATCGGCGCAGCCCTGTTGGCGGGCGGGTGCCGGCTCCTCCAGCTGCGGGCGAAGGGCTGGTCGCCGGACGCGGTGGTCGCGGCCGGGCGCGCGCTCCGGAGCCGGTGCGACGCGGTCGGTGCGGCGTTGGTCGGCAACGACGACCCGCTCGTGGCGGTGGCCTACGGCGCCGACGGGGTGCACCTCGGTCAGACCGACGGTCCCCTCGCTGCGGCCCGACGGGCGGCGCCCACGCTGTGGGTGGGGCGGTCGTGCAACGACCTGTCGCAGCTGGCCGCCGCCGCCGCCGAGGGCGCCGACTACCTCGCCTTCGGACCCGTCTTCGACACCGTCCATCTCAGCCGGCCCAAGGCCACCCGCGGGCTGGACGCGCTGGCCGAGGCGCGCCGACGCACCGCCCTCCCGTTGGTGGCCATCGGGGGCATCACCGCCGACCGGCTCGCCGCCGTCCGCGCCACCGGGGTGGACGCCTGGGCGGTGATCGGCGCGGTCTGCCGGGCGACCGATCCGGTGGCCGCCACCCGCGCGCTCTGCCCATGACTACGCCCGAGGCCGTCTTTGCCCGGATCGCCGAGCAGCCTGGGGCGGTCTGGCTCGACGGCGGGGCCCACAGCTGGTCGATCCTCGCCTGGTCGCCCGACGAGGTCCAGGTCGGTGGCGACTGGATGGCCTTCGGCCGACGCTCCACGGCCCGCGCCGACGGGGACGCCCCCTTCGCCGGCGGCTGCCTCGGGTGGGTCGGCTATGAAGCGACCGCCGCCGCCGCGCCCCCCGGGACCGTGCCCGAGCCGTCCACCTGGCTGGCGCGCTACCCCGGGGGCGTTTGCCACCATCCAGGCCACGGCTGGCGCATCGCCGGGTCGCCGGCCTTCGCCCGCGACGCCAACCGGTGGATCGCCGACGCGGTACCGCTCGCCCCGCCGCCTCCAGCGCCCGTCCGCCCGACGCGGAGCCGCGCGCGCGCCGACTACCGAGACGCCTTTCGCGCCATCCAGGACTGGCTCGCCGCCGGCGACTGCTACCAGGTCAACCTGACCCGCGCGGTCGAGACCGACGGCATGGGGGCCCCCTTCGACGCCTACCGTCGCCTGCGATCCGCGAGTGACGCCGCCTATGGCGCCTTCCTCCGGCCCACCTCCGAGCTCGCCATCCTGTCGAACAGCCCCGAGCTGCTCCTCGAGGTCGATGGGCATGCTGCGGGATCGGAGCCGATCAAGGGCACCCGCCGGCGAGATCCCGGCGCCGACGCCCTGCTGCTCGCCGAGCTGGAAGCGAGCCCGAAGGAGCGCGCCGAGCTCGCGATGATCGTCGATTTGGTCCGCAACGACCTCGGACGGGTCGCGGTGATCGGCAGCGTGCACACCGCGCCGAGGATCTTGCGCAGCCACGCCACGGTGCACCACGCGAGCCAGCGCGTGTCGGCGACCCTGCGACCCGAGCTGGACGCGTGGGACGCCCTGGCGGCCTTGTCCCCGGCCGGCTCCGTCACCGGCGCGCCCAAGCGCCGCGCCACCGAGCGCATCGCCGCGGTGGAGCCCACGCCGCGCGGGGTGTATTGCGGCAGCATCGGGTTTGTCAGCGGAACACGCGCCGTTTGGTCGGTGGCCATCCGCACCGCCGTCCAGCGCGGCGACACCGCGCGGTGGCAGGTGGGCGGCGGGATCGTCGCGGGCGCCGACCCCGACGCCGAGTGGGCCGAGACGGTGGCCAAGGGGCGCGCCCTCGCCCGCGCCCTCGCCGGGGTCGACGACGCCTGATCGCCTTTCGCTCCACATCGGGTCTCGGCTGCTGTGTCCCTCGAGCCGCCTGCGCAGCAGACCCGCGGCGGCGCCCGCCACCGCGACCGCGCTCCGGTCTATACTGGACGGGGAGACCGTACGATGGGGGCACCACTTCGACAGGACGAGCTGGCGGCGCCGCACCTCCCGGCCGTCCTGATCGCGCGCGGCCGCCAGGCCTTCGAGGCGGGCCAGTACGAGGAAGCGCTGGCGCTCGCTGCGGCGGCTCGCCGTCCGGACGACCCGAGCGCCCTGGCCGGCGCCGACAACCTCGCCGGCGGCGTCCACCTCGAACGCGGCGACTACCTGTCCGCGGTACAGTGCTATTCTGGTGCAGAAGCAGCCTACCGCGAGGCGGGCGACGCGCTGGGCAGCGCCCGGGCCCGGCTCAACCTCGGCCTGGTCCACTGGCGGATCGACGATCTGGCGCGGGCACAGAGCGACTTCTTGGACGCCCTGGCGGTCTTCGAGCAGCACGACCAGCCGCGGATGGTCGGCAACGCCCTGAACAGCCTGGGACTCGTCGCCGACGCGCGCGGCGACCGGGCCGCGGCCATCACCTACTACGCCACCGCGCTTCCGCTGCTGCAAGCCGCCGGCGATCGCGTCTTCGAGGCGAATGTGCGCGCAAACCTGGCAGACGCGCACGAGGCGCTCGGGGATGTCGGGACCGCCTGGCGCTACGCCGAGGAGGCGCTCGCCCTCCGGTGCGAGGCCGGCCACCGCCGCGGTCTCGCGGGATCGCGCGTGTCCTTGGCGCGTCTGGCGCTCGCGCGGGGCGAGCGCGCCCGTGCCCGCGCCGAGATCGACGCCGGGCTCGCCGATGTGCACGCCCTCGGGCTGCAGAAGCAGCTCGCCGACCTCCTCGACGTGGCCGCCCAGCTGGCCGCCGCCGAGCGCCGCTGGGCCGAGGCCTACGCCCTGTCGCGCTGGTGCGCCGACCGCCGCACCGCCCTCCAAAGCGACGAACTACGCCGCCGGATCGCCGAGCTGCGCGCGGGCGCCGACATCACCGACGCCCGCCGGCGGGTCGAGGCGCAGGTGCGCGAGAACGAGGCGCTCCGCGCCGCAAACGAGGCCGCCGAGGCCGCATCGCGCGCCCGCTCCGAGTTTGTGGCCGTCGTCAGCCACGAGATCCGCACCCCGCTGAGCGCCGTCGTCGGCGCCCTCGATCTGCTGGCCGCACAGCCGCTCGCGCCCCCGATGTCGACCTGGGTCGCCACCGCCCGCGGGAGCGCCGACGCCCTGCTCACGCTGGTCGGGGATGTGCTCGACCTCGCCCGGATCGACGCCGGGCGGCTCACCCTCGAGCCCGCGCCCGTCGCGCTCGCCGAACTGCTCGAGCAGAGCCTCGCCGGCGTCCGGGCGCGCGCCGAGGCGAAGGGGCTGACGCTGACCCTGGAGGTCGCGCCCGAGGTCCCTGACGTCGGGCTGTGCGATGGGCCCCGCCTCCGCCAGATCCTGCAAAACCTGCTGTCCAACGCCGTCAAGTTCACCAGCACCGGGGGCGTGGTCTTGCGCGCCGAGGCCTGCGGCGGCCAGCTGCGGCTGCAGGTTCGCGACACCGGGATTGGGATCGCCGAAGCCGCGCTGCCGCGCCTCTTTCAACCGTTCGTACAGGCGGACTCCTCGACCACCCGCCGCTACGGCGGGACGGGACTCGGCCTGTCGATCGTGCGGCGGCTGGCGGCGGCCCTCGGCGGCGCGGTCCACGCCGACGCCTCACCCGGTCGCGGCGCCACCTTCACGGTCGATCTGCCGTTTCCGCCCGCCGACCGACCTGCGCCGCCGCCCGCCCGGCGCGCGGGCCGCACCGGCCATGCCGTGCTGCTGGTCGACGACGACGAGGAGCTGTCCGAGGTGCTGGTGCAGCTCCTCGCCCACCTGGGCTGCCGGCCCGCCCGCGCGGCGTCGGCGGTGGAGGCCCTGCGGCGCCTGCGCGACACCGCCTTCGACGCGGTCCTGCTGGACGTGCATATGCCGGATGTCGACGGCTACGCCCTCGCGCGGGCGATCCGCGCCGAGCACGGCGCGGCCATCCCGCTCACGGGGCTCTCGGGCGCCGCGAGCCCCGACGACCGCGCGCGCGGGCTCGCCGCGGGAATGGACGCGTACCTCACCAAGCCCGTGTCGCTCGAGCGCCTGCGCCAGTGGGTCGACGGGCTGCCGTCGCCTGCGCCGTCCTACGGCTCCTCGTCGAAGCCGGCGCCCTCGTCGACCGGATCTTCGGACGGGGTCGGCTCGTAACCACCCTCGTCGGGGGGGGTCGGCTCGTCGCCCGCGGGACCGTCGTCGGGGCCACCCGGCGTGCCGCCCCGGGCCGCGCTGCGCTCCTCGCGGCGCTTCCGGAGCCGCTCGCGGACCTCATCTTTGCGCCGCTCCCGGTCGGCGTCATCCATGGGACCCAGGGGCGCGCCCCCCGCGTCGGGGAGCTCCAGGGGGGAGCCCGGCGGCAGCGGCGGCGTCCCGCGCGAAATCGCGCGGTCCCGACGGCCCTCGCGGTCCGACCGGCAGCTCGGCGCCGACAGATAGCCGGTGCAGGTGAAGTGCAGCTTGCCGTCCGCCCAGCGGGCATCGGCGAAGATCGCCGAGAATTTCTCGGCCTCTCCCTGGAGCTCGACCACCGCCGTCAGCCGCACCGCGGTGCGGAACAGGTCGTCCTTGAGCGACAGGTCGCCTTCGATGGTGACCACGCCCAACGGACTGACGATGCTCCCCTTCGAGACGGTCGCCTTGCCGTCTTTCACCGACAGCTCGAGGTCGAGCTCATCGATGTCGAGCGCCTCGGGCAGCCCCAGCATCGACAGGCCCTCGAGGCCGAAGTCAGAGGCCGTGAGGTCCTTTCCGCGCAAGGAGGCCGAGCCGTTGGCCGCCCGCATGCCGTCCCCCGAGATGTCGGCCGCGAGATCGACCGCCCCCGAGAGCACCGCCGGGATCGGCAGAAAGCCAGCGAGATCCGCCGCTTGGATCCCGGGGCCCGACAGGTACAGGTCGGTGGTGGACCAGCCCTTGTTCTTCTCGGCGTCCACCTGCACGGCGAAGCCGAAGTCGATGGTGCTCTCGCCGGTGACCACATGGCCCGAGACGTAGGGGTGACCGATCGCGAGCCCAAAGGGACCGACCGACGCCGCCACTTCGGACGCCATCGCTGTCAGGGTCGCCGGCTGGTCCGGACGGCGCGGGTCGCGCGAATAGAGCTTGACCCCGTCCGCCCGCAGGCCGAACCACCAGAGGGAGACGTCGGCGATCTCGAGGGCGGACTTGCCCTCGCTGCGCGCGTCGGCCTCGTACTGCAGGCGCGCGATCACCGCCGCCGAGGGGAAGGTCAGCCACCAGGTCACGAGGAAGACGAAGCCGAACCAGCCAGCCGAGGCCAGCGCCACCAGCGCGTTGCGGATCATCCCCCCTCCTCGAGGCTGTACACCACCACGTCGAGGGTGAGGTCGTAGACCTTGCCCTTGTCTTTTCCGCCGCTCGCCGTCTTGATCGACGCGAGCTCGACCTGCGCCGGGTAGCCGCTGCTCTCCAGCCCATACAGGAAGGCGAGCATGGGATCGTACTGCGACTTCTTGAGCTCAATCTTGTAGTGGGTCTGCTTCAGCCCGCCGACGACCTCCGCCGAGGTCTCGTTCACATTGCGCAGCTCACCGAGCACGCCGGCGTCGGTGGCGAGCTTCTCCACCCACGCCCCCACCGGCTGGCTGGCCGATTGCTGGATGCGGGCTTGTTGCGCCTCGAGGGTGGCGTTGGCCTCGGCGAGCTCGCCTTGGAGGAGGCGGATCTGCGCCAGCTTCTGGTTGGCGTCGCGCACATCCGCGGCCCGCGCCGCCAGGATGCCCGACAAGGACCACCAGGTGCCGACCAGGAAGGCGGTCGAGACGAAGGCCACCAGCCCGCCGAGGAGCTTGCGATCCCGGGCAGACATCGACTCGAGCTGCCGCTCGACGGCCGCAGCGACGCCGCGACGCGGCTCAGTCTGGAGTGGGGAGGCCATCTCAGCCCTCCTCGGCGCCGTCGGCGGGGGCGTCGCCGAGCGGGATGGTGATGGGGAAGCGCACGCGGCCGCCGGTCGTCTTGGTCTCGTCGCCCTTGGTCGCGTTCTGGAAGGCCTCGGTCTTCTTCAGCGCCTCCTCCACCGCGGCCGAGGCCGCATAGCCGTCGGTCTCGGCGGTGAACGAGATGCTGTCGCGGGTGATCTGCAGGTCGGAGACCTCGACGGTGACGGCCGGGTGCGGCGGAAAGGCCACCGTCAGGTCGTGCAGCGCGGCGATCGTGGGGGGAACCCCCTTCTGCGACAGCGCCTCCGCCCGGTTGGCCGCAGCCTCCGTCTCTTCGGCCATCACGGCGAGCGCCGTGTCGTTGTTCTGAATCGTGGCGCCGAGCTCCGGGAAGGCGGTGGCGACGATCGTGTGGATCTCGGCGTCGACCGACGACTGCTCGCGGATCAACATCGCGTAGCGGAAGGTGAAGAGGGCGAGGGCGGCGACCGTCAGGCCGACCAGCCCGAGGCCGCCGTAGATCACGGCCGACCGCATCCAGTCGGTGCCGCCGCGGAACGCCAGCGCGCCCACCCGCAGGTCGATCGCCGGCGCGCCGGCCTGACCCGACGCGTGCAGCGCGAGCGCCTGGCCGAGCGCGAAGGGTGGCGACGCCTCGCCGGTCACCCGCGTGACGGGAACCCCAAGGTCCTGGGCGAGGTAGGCCTGCAACTCAGGAATGAGCGACGAGCCACCGGTCAGCCGGACCTCGTCGACCCCCACGCCGAGTTGGTCTTCCGCCTGGATCAGCGACGACCGGAGCTCGGCCAGCAGCAGCCCGATGGCTCCGTCCATCGCCTCCCGCGCGGGGGCGGGCAGCGTGGCGTAGCCCGAGGCCTCCGGGTCGCGCTCGGAGGAGGGCGCGGCCGCCAGCGTCGGCGGGAGGGTGGGGGCATCGCCGACCAACCGCCCGTGCTTGCGCGCCTCGGCCTCGGCCCAGGAGCAGCGCAGCGCCTGCTGAATGGCGCGGGTGAAGCTCCATCCGCCCACATTCACCGAGCGGGTCCACTCCACCTGTCCGGCCCGCACCACCGACACCGCGCTGTGGGTGTGGCCGAGGTCGATCACCGCCACCACCCCGCCGGCGCCCGCCGCATGGGGCGCGGCCAGCTCGCCGTCGACGAAGACCACCGACGGGTCGAAGCCGAGGGCGGCCAGCTGGCCGATCCAGCTCCCGAGCTCCTCTTGGACCGCGAGGGCGGCGAGCACCGTCGTGCTCTCCCCCGACGCGACCACCCGCCAGCCGAGCGCCATCGTGTCGAGGTCGAAGGGGACCTCGGCCTCCACCGCGAAGGGGAGCGTTTGCTCCACCTTTGCGCGGTCGGAGAAGGGCATGGTCAGCCGGTGGAAGGTCGCGAGACCGCCCGGGAGCGCCAGGGCGACGGCGTCCGACGCGGTCGGCTTCAGCTCGGGGCGGTCCTCGAACAGCGTGGTGAGCGCGGCCATTCGGGTGGCGAGGGCGGGGACCTCCGCGCCGTCCTGGGGGACGCGCAGGTCCATGCGCTCGTCGACCGACCACTGGCGGCCGTTGCCGCGCAGCGTGGTCAGCTTGACCGCATGAGAACCGAGATCGATGGCGAGCAAGCGGGGCACGGCGTCCTCACTGGACCTGGTAGTACAAGATGCGACCCGTCGGGTCGGTGCGGAAGTCCATCACCGTGTTGACCTGCACCTTCGCGTCGCCGACCTCTCCGGTCGAGCTGACGCGGAAGACGCCGGCGGTGGTGGTCACATAATTCAAGGCGTCGGGCTTGAGGGGATAGCCCAGCTGATTCTCGACGAAGGTGACGAAGTGCTGGGCGCCGGCGAAGTAGATGCCGCCCTGCGCCACCGGGGTGCCGCGCAGCGTCATGAACTCCTCGACCTTCTGCTCGACAAAGGCGTCCGACGGGATCGGCCCTTCGTACAGAGCCGAGAACAGCGCGCGGATCACCGGCTGATGCGCCGTGTTGACGTTGACCTTCCCCTCTCCGTAGATCGTGAGGTGTTGGCCGAGCCGCTGCCAGACCCCGTCGCGGTTCCAGCCCTCGACCAACCGCATCTCCTGGATGGTGTCGAACGGCGCGTTGCGCGCGCGGTACCGCGGCTCCAGCCGCTGGTAGAGCGCGTCCTCGTCGCCGCCCTGGTACAGCCGCACCGTGTCGCCATCGGTCCAGTCGGCGAGGTTGGCGACCAGCTCCATCACGTCGATGTCGTTGTCGAGGAACCAGTCCCGGTACTCCTCGCGCGCCGCGAGGCCCTGGATTTGGACGGTGGTGGGGTGGGTCAGCAGGTCGGAGTAGCTCGTCAGCCCGAGGAAGGAGCCCGCGTAGACAAAGCGGCTCTCGTCTTGCACCTGCGCCTGGAAGTCGCCGTCGAAGTCGAGGAAGTTTCGCGTGATGCCGCCTTCTTCGCGGGACTCCTGGACCTGCTCGTCGGTGAGGCCCTGGTTGGTGCGCACCTCGGCCAGCTCCGAGTCCGACACCTCCCCGCCGCTCACGAGGATCAGGCGGAGGAACTGGGTGTTGATGAAGGGCACCATATTCCAGAGGCTGTCGGCGTTGATCCCCATCATCGCGCCGAACTCGGCGATATACGGCCGCAGGGTCTTCTCGAGCTGCTTGCTGACCATCAAGATCAGCCGGTACAGGTGCATCCCGGTGTGCGCCAGCGCCTGCGCCCGCACCTCGTCCCGGTGGTGGCTCGCGAGCTGGACCCGCACCGCCGCGCCGTGGACGATCTCGGTCACCAGGACGGTGAGCAGCAGCACCGCCGAGATCACCAGCAGCAGCGCCACCCCGCCCCGGCTCTCGCGCCCCACCCGGTAGAAGCGGTGGGTGGACGGGCCGCGCGGGCGGGTCAGCGCGTGCCAGAGCGTGCCCCACGGCCTCATCGGCGCACCATCGGCGGCGGCGGCGGCGCGTTGGCGCCCGGCTTCATCCCGGTGAACCCGGTCGGGTTCGCGCCCGAGGAGAAGCCGCTGGCCTGGGTCGGCGGGCGGGTGGATCCGGTCGCGCCGAGGTTGCGGTTGCCAAGCGGTCCGCCCCAGCACAGGCCGTTGGCCCCGGTCCCGCAGGGCCCGGTCCCGAACGGGTTCTGCGACGCGGTCGCGTTGGCGGCGTTCGCGCTGGCGATCAGCTGCTGCGCCGCGAGCACCTGGCCGTTGATCATGCCGTCGGCGTAGTGCAGGGCGATGGTCGACAGGAAGGGGACATCCACGGTCGACTCTGGGTCTTCCGGGTCGGGGGCGATCATCACCAGCGCCACCTCGACCGCGCGCGGGAGCCGGTAGGGCGTCTCGGCCGAGCGCGTGTCCCAGGTGTCTTGCCACTCGCCGTTCGCCTGGTCGAGGTAGCGCAGGTTCAGCGAACGCACATTGTAGGCGAGCGGCATCACCTTGCCGTCTTCGGACGGCTCCTCGTCGACCAGCCCGGACTCGCGGTAGTACAGCACATAGCCGTGGCCGTCTTCAATCTCTTTCGGCACATCGTCGGCGAAGATCGTGATCTCTGCTTGATCGCACTCGCGCGTGTCCATATAGCGGCGCTGGTGGGCGAGGGTGGTCAGAAAGAGCTGATCGGGGTCGTCGTCGACCCCGACGAACACCGTCTCGTAGCGATCGACGCCGAGCTTGTTCGGCGTCAGGTAGGCCAGCTGGATCACCCGCCGCAGGGTGGACAGCGCCACCCGGGCCCCGCGTGTGGTCTCGTCGCGCTGGGAGAGCAGGCGGTTGAACTCGATGCTGTTCGACAGGGTCTCGCCGATGACCGCGGTCATCACGAGCAGGATGGTGATGGCGATCATCACCTCGGTGAGGGTCATTCCCCGCCGTCGCTGGTTGGACCGGCTCATTGGGCGCCCGCCGCTTCGGCGTTCGCCGGGTTGGAGAGGATCTGACCGCTCGGGTTGATGAGGTGCCCGACGATCACCACCTCGGTCCCTTCTTCCTCGGCTTCGTCGCTGTCGTCGCCCCACCACACGCGCACCCGCACCTCGCGGATGTAGGGCGCGATCATCTGGGTGAGCATCTCGGAGTTGACCATGCCCCCGAGCGCGCCGAGGCCGCCGGCGGTCGCCGCGCCCATGTCGCCCCCTTGGCCTCCCATCGCGCCGCTCTGCTGCAGCTCGCTGGCCGCGCCCATGAGATCGCCCGCGAGCTGCACGTCGATCTCCGACACCCACCACTCCCAGTGGTAGTCCTCGAGCTCCTTGCCGAACTCGAGGTCCATCGCCTCGTCTCCGAGGTCGTCGAAGTCGCCCTCTTCGTGGAGGTCGCCGAGCTGAAAGCCGTCGGTCTCGACCTGAAAGACCGCCTCGTCGTACTTGACCTGCCCGAGGTCGGTCGCCGTCACGATGCGCTCGGCCTCCCGCGTGATGAAGGCCGCCGACGACTGGGTCTCGACCAGGATGGCGAGCGAGACCACGAGGATGGCCATCGCGATCATCACCTCGAGCAGGCTGAAGCCGCGCCGCCTCATTGCTCGAGCTCCGGGCCCTCGTCGGGCACCCACGAGAACGCGTCCTGCCACGGGACGAGGGTCTCGTGGAGCGTGACATTGCCGGACAGCGGCTCGACCTCGACCGACCACCCGTCGTCCGAGTCTCCCTCGCGCAGCCAGATGATCGTGTGCTCCGACATCCCGTTGGGGAACACATAGGAGTAGATCTTCGGCGGGACGCCGTCGTCGGACTCGGCGGCCATCTGCTCGAGGTCGTCGAGGGTCATCATCCGGCCGTACTGCGGGGTGTAGATCCCCGCGATCTTCAGCCCGGACGGGAGGTGGAACTCCGTTTGAAAGCGGGCTCCGAGCTTGTCGAACGGCTGTTCGCGCGTCTTGTACTCGGCGAGCTCGCGCTCGTCCATCAAGGCGACCTTCCGCCGCTCAGCCTCTTCCCACTCCGCCTTCTTCTCGGGGTCGTCGAAGATCAGCGCCGCCCCCTCGCCCACCTCGACATGAAACTCGTTGGTCCCCAGATCGAAGACGACCCGAAAGGTGACATTCTTCATCTGGGCTTCGTCGTGCAGCTGCTGGTACAGCGTGGCCAGCCGCACCGCCGCCTTGTGGTGCTCGAGCCCGAAGATCCCCCGCAACCCACCCGCAAGCACGGCGAACAACGTCACGACCAAGGCGAGGACCACCATGATCTCGACGAGGCTCATGCCGCGGCGGGCGGAGCGGGTCACCGGCTCACTCGGGGTCGGACAGGCGGATGTCGTCTTCCCCGCCCTCTTGGCCGTCCGCCCCGAAGGAGATCAGGTCGTACGGCTTGTTGTTGGGACCCGGCTGCACATACACGAAGGGGTTGCCCCACTGGTCGGTCGGCACCTCCTCCTTGCCGAAGACCGCCCCCAAGCCGTCCGAGGTGCTCGGCGCCTTCTTCTTGCGGAGCATGTAGATGTCGACCCGCTCGGCGATCTTCATCATCTGCAGCTTGGTGGTCTGCGCCTTCGACTCTCCGAAGACCTGAAAGACGCCGTAGGCGAGCACGGACATCAGCGTCAGGATGATGGCGATGACCACCATGACCTCGACGAGCGACATGGCGCGGCGGCGGCCGCGGCGCGCGGGTTGCAGGGCTTTCATATGACCTCCACAAAACAACGTTGACACCTTACCGAATCATCGAAGACAGGTTCATCATCGGCATCAGCAGCCCGATGGCGACGACGAAGATGATGCCGCCCATGACCATGATCATCAGCGGGCCGAGCAGCGAGGTGACGGCCGACACCGTGGCCTCCACCTCCTCCTCGTAGGCGTCGGCGACGATCGTGAGCATCCGCTCGAGCTCGCCCGTCTTTTCGCCGATGGTGATCATGTGCGTCACCATCGGCGGGAACTCGCCCGACGCCTTCAGCGGCGCGGCGATCGACTGCCCCTCGGTGATGTTGTGCGACGCATCCGCGATGGCCTTCGCGATGTGCACATTGCCGACGACCTTCTCGACGATCCCGAGCGCGGTGATGATGGGGACCCCCGAGACGAGCAGGGTGGCGAGGGTCCGGCAGAACCGGCTCACCGCGACCAGGCGCGCCACCTTGCCGAACAGCGGCACCCGAAGCCGAATCCGGTCCCAGCGGTCGCGACCCGTGGGCGTCCGAATCGCCCGGCGGAACAGCGTGACCCCGCCGATGGCGACGATCGGCGCCGCCCACCACCACCCGACGAGCAGGTCGCCGAAGAGGAAGACCATCTTGGTCAGCAGCGGGAGACTGCCCTCCCCGCCCATATCCTCGAACAACCCGCGGATCCGCGGGATGACGCCGATGAAGAGGCCGAGCAGGATCGCCACGCCGACGAAGCCCATCAGCACCGGGTAGGCGAGCGCGCTCAGGATCTGCCCCTGGAGCTTCACCTGGCTGTCGACGAACTTCGACAAGCGGCGGAGCACCTGATCGAGCGCGCCCGACTTCTCGCCCGCGCGCACCATCTGCACATACAGCTCGTCAAAGACGCTGCTGTGCTCGGCGAGCGAATCCGCGAGGCCGCCGCCCTCGTTCACCTTCTCGCGCACCTTCGAGAGGATGACCTTCAGCTTTGGCTTTTCGGCCTGGTCGACCAGCGCGGACAGCGCCTCGGCCATCGGGATGTGCGCGCCGACCAGGGTGGCGAGCTGCGTGGTGATGACGGCGATATCGCGCGACGAGACGAACTGGACGTACTTCGAGAGGTCGATCTCGACATTCAGGCCGGTCCCGCGCACGCCCTTGTCGGCCTGCACGTGGATGTCGGTCGGGAACACCCCCTGCTTGCGCAGACGGGCGCGCGCCATCTTCGCGGAGTCCGCGTCGACGATCCCGGCGGTGGCCTTCCCGGTCGCGTCGAGGCCTTTGTACTCGAACACCGGCATCCGCTACTCCGCGTCTTCCTGCGTGACCCGCATGACCTCGTCGAAGGTGGTGGTGCCCGCGAGGACCTTCTGGATCCCGTCGTCCCGCAACGAGATCATGCCGAGCTCGAGGGCCTTGCGCTTGATGGTGCCCGCGTCGGCGTTGCCGATGACGAGCGGCTTGATGTCGTCGTGGGCGGTCAGGAACTCGTAGATGCCCATCCGGCCGCTGTAGCCGAGCTGGTTGCAGTGGTCGCACCCCTTGGCGCGGTACACCGGGCCGACGACCATCCGACGGGGCACGCCCACATCGGCGAGCTCGGCGTCGGAAGGCACATAGGCCTCCTTGCAGTGCGGACAGAGCTTGCGGACCAGCCGCTGCGCCAACACGCCGAGCAGCGAGCTCGCGACCAGGAAGGGCTCGACGCCCATGTCGACCAGGCGCGCGAAGGCGCCGGCGGCGTCGTTGGTGTGGATCGTGCTGAAGACGAGGTGGCCCGTCAGCGAGGCCTGGACGGCGTTCTCCGCCGTCTCCTTGTCGCGGATCTCGCCGACCAGGATGACGTCGGGGTCCTGGCGCAGGAAGGCGCGCAGCGCCGACGCGAAGGTCAGGTTGATCTTGTGGTTGACCTGCACCTGGCCGATGCCGGAGACCTCGTACTCGACCGGGTCCTCGATGGTCAGGATGTTGATGTCCGGCGCGTTGATCTCGGTGATCGCCGAATACAGCGTGGTCGACTTGCCCGAGCCCGTGGGACCGGAGACCAGCAGGATGCCGTGCGGGCGCTGGATCAGCTTGCGGAAGGTGTCGAGGGTCTCGCCGACCATCCCGATCCGATCGAGCGAGAACACCTGGCCCTTCTCGAGGATCCGCATGACCACGCGCTCGCCGTGGCGGACCGGCACCGTCGAGACGCGCAGGTCGATCTCGCGGCCCCCGAGCTTGCGGCGGATGCGGCCGTCCTGCGGCAGCCGCTTCTCGGCGATGTTCAGGCCCGCCATGATCTTCACGCGCGCCACGATCGTGTTCTTGAACTTGACAGAAGGGCGAATCGTCTCTTTCAGCACGCCGTCGATCCGGTAGCGGACCACCAGATCCTTCTCGTACGGCTCGATGTGGATGTCGGAGGCGCGCTCCTTGATGGCCTGCGACAGCAGCGCGTTCACGAAGCGGATGATCGGCGCCTGGTTCGGGTCGTCGAGGAGCTCGGCCTCCTCGAGCAACAGGTCGCCCTCGCCCTCCTCGCCCTCGCCCGCCTGGTCGAGCACCGCCGACGCCGACGCCGCCGCCTTGTCGTAGGCCTTGTTGATGGCCTCCTGCAGCTTGTCGGCCGGCACGAGCACCGGACGCACGGGCAGGTTGTGCAGCACCCGCAGGTCGTCGAGGGTGGTGAACGCCTGCAGATCGCCCATGCCGACCACGAGCTCGCCGTCCGCCACATAGAGCGGCAGGATCACGTGCTCCCGCGCCAGGTGAATCGGGAACGGGCGGACGAGCTCGACATCCAACGCGCCGACGTCCACCTCGTCCACCACCGGCAGACCCGACAGCTGCGAGAGCGCCCGCGCGATCACCGCCGGGTCGACGCCGTCCACCTTGCGGACCGCCTCCCGGACGGAGATCCCCTGCTTCTCGGAGACCGTCCGGGCCGTGGCCAGCGCCTTGTCGTCGACGCCGAGCTGGCGCAGCGACTCGCTGACGTCGACGCGACGAACGCCCATCAGTTCCCCCCTGCGGGCGCCGGGGTGGACTCGAGCACCTCGGTCAGCGCCTCCTGGGTCTCGGTCGACACGGGCGCCGCGGGCGCGAGGTCCTGCGAGACCGCGTCCGGGCCCCGGTAGACGCTCGGCTGGTCCACCGCGTTCATCGAGTACCGCAGCAGGCTGTTCAGCTCCGAGAGGTACTGGTCGCGCGACTTGCCATAGAAGCGACGCAGGAACTCCTGGCGTTGCGCCTCCTTCACCCGCTGGATCTCCAGCATGTCGTCCGGGCTGTCGATGATGTGCGGCGTGAGGAAGACCATCAGGTTGGTCTTGCGCTCGCTCGAGCGGGTCCCGCGGAACAACCCGCCGAGCACCGGCAGATCACCGAGCACCGGCACCTTGGTCTCGACGAGGGTGTCGGTCGCGCCGACCAGACCGCCGATCACCACCGTTTGGTTGTCGGCCACCAAGGCGACCGTCTCGAGCTCGCGCTTGCTGGTGATGGGACCGGACTGCTGGATGTTCAGGCCCTGGTCGTCTTCCTCGATCTCTTGGGCTTCGAGCTTGACTTCGAGGGTGACGAAGTTCGACGAGTTCACCCGCGGCGTGACCTCGAGGGTGATCGCGACATCTTCCCGCTGGAAGCTGACGACCGGCTGACCGAGGTTGTTCAGGCCGGCGGTGGTCGGGAAGGGCACCTTGCGACCGACGACGATCTTCGCCTCTTCGTTGTCCATCGTCATCAGCGCGGGGTTGCTGATGATGTTCACGCCCGAGTTGCTCTTCAGCGCGTTCACCACCACGCCGAAGGTCGGGACATTGAGCACCGAACCGTCCGACAGGGTGAAGGGGATGCTGTCGCCGAACACGCCGAGGGCGAGGCCCGACAGCAGGTCCTGGGTGAGGCCGAGCGCCGACTGGGTGCCGAGCTGGGCGCCCATGATGCCGACCGAGTTCTCGCCCGACGCCACCGGGATGTGGCCGGCGAGACCGAGATCGAGG
>Ga0164294_10002059_pt1 | contig 18379 bp, 15 predicted proteins | sample GEODES005metaG_FD_111479 | JGI IMG/M metagenome (GOLD analysis project Ga0164294, IMG submission 111479) | Oligotrophic lake water microbial communities from Sparkling Lake, Wisconsin, USA - GEODES005 metaG | ecosystem: Environmental > Aquatic > Freshwater > Lake | place: USA: Sparkling Lake...
ACATAATCCGGCTTAAGCTCAGTGACTAGTTTGCAGAAATTTCTTCTATATCTTCCAAGGTTATCAATCTCAAGCTGACTCCGAAGACATGTCAGAATTTCAATATTCTCTAATCCAGAGAATTTTGATGAAATCTCAGAACCGAGCATCCCGTTTGCTCCAAGAATAAGCACGCGTTTCTTACGAATTTTTAGACCTTTATCCAATCAAATCTTGAATAAGTGGAATCCCAGATAACAATTCGGCAAGCTCTTCAGAAGAGAGTTGAGCTGTTGTATTTGATGAATACTCATTAGCAGTGAGGTTCTGCATATTCGATTTAATCGAATCATAGTTTCCCACATTTGAGACTTGGAAGAAATTGTCATGTTCTATGCTCCTGAATTTTTCTTCAGCTGTAAGCAAAGTTTCGTGAATTTTCTCTCCAGGTCTTACTCCAACAATCTCAATTTCAGGGTCATTAACTTTGAGAAGCAGGGCTAAGGCCCGCACTATGTTCTCGACTGAAGCGCCAGGAGCTTTTTGAACAAAAAGATCGCCTGGTGTGCCATTTTCAAGAGCGAACAAAACTAGCGAAACAGAATCCTCTAACGACATCATAAAGCGGGTCATCTCAAGGTTCGTAACTTGAACTTTCCCAAATTGTTGGAGTGATGAAATAAATTGAGGAATTACGGATCCTCTCGACCCAATGACATTTCCATAACGAGTAATCAGATTTACAGAGGACGTGGAATAGTTCGATGATCGAACCAACTTTTCCATCATGGCTTTAGTCATACCCATTGCATTTACTGGGTAAACGGCCTTATCGGTACTCAGAAAGACAGCGCGTTGTACCGATGAACTCTCGATAGCTCTTAAAAGATTATGGCTTCCACCAATGTTTGTCTGGGTGAATTCCCATGGGAAAAGTTCACCCGCGGGGACATGCTTAAGTGCCGCTGCATGAAAAACATAGTCAGCTCCTTGCACTGCGTGCGAAACTGAATCAAAATTCCTAACATCCCCAAGAAAGAAACGGACACGCTTATCTTGGATTGATTGTTTCATGTAATGCTGTTTTGACTCATCACGGCTAAAAATACGAATCTCGGATACATCCGTTTTGAGTAAATGAGATACCAGGGTGTTACCGAATGAACCAGTTCCTCCTGTTATTAAGAAGGTGCTGTTACTTAACATTTTCACTCCGAAACTCTGCTCGTCAGTAAACTCCATTATAGTGGGCTCACCTAGCGATCATTTGCTCAAAACAGGAGGATTTACCATCTTCTCACTCGAGGACATAACTGTTGTCATTCTCTCCCGCGGGAGAGAGCACGAATTGTCACGTTCAATTCAGTACTGGAACCAGACCAACCTCAAGGTTGTAATTCTTCACAATACAAAGCTGCCAATTTCCCAAAGTTCTCTAGCCTCAAATATTCGCTACATTATTTTAGAACGAGATTACGCAAGCAGATGTGCAAGAGCAATACCTGAGATTAATACGAAGTATGCAGTTTTTTGCACAGATGATGAGCTACTTATCCCTAGTGGTCTGAGCACGATGGGTAACTATCTGGAACAACACCCGGAGATCTCAAGTGTTGGGGGAGCGACACTTGGAGTAGGAAAATATGGCAGCACTTTAACTGCTACCTATACCTACCAAAATATGATTGACTACTCCAATCTGCACAATTCATTTATTGAAAGATTAGAAAGCCACTCCTTCGGTCAACCTGAATATCGCACAGGTGCAATGTACCGCCTCATGCGGGCAGAGGTAATGACTCTTCTGCTTCAGACTTTTTCTGGTCTATCAAAAATATCAACACCTTATATCTTTGAAGTAACAGGAGAAATAGTGGTAAATGGATTAGGAAAATCAATTTATTTAAATGATTTATATTGGGTACGAAATTGGATTAACCACCAGGTTGAACACAAAGATTGGAATAGAAAACTCTATTTCCAAGAGTGGTGGGGATCAGAAAAGTACGCAGAGGAGAGAGAAAAATGGCTTGATTTGTTGGCCCTTCTTCCAAAGGAACAAGATTCGAAGAAGCGACTTTTGCGCGTGGTGGGGGAATTAAATGAGAAGCGCAAAATCTTAGAGATTAGAGAGTCGAACTCGAGTTCCAAGTTGAGAAATAGGATTCCTGAATGGCCTAGAAGAATTCGGAGAAATCTCACTCCCAGAAAATTGGTTAAAAACTCAATCGACCATTTTTTTGAGAGCAAACTACGACAAAACCCCCAATTGGTAGCCGAACTTCGCAGGACTTTAACTTTTTTGGAATAATTTACGCATAAAACCCAGCGCCTTTGACATAGATTTTGAGTTCCACATGAGCTGTCTGGTCTGCCTAATCAACAAGAACCTATTGATGTTATACGTATTCCAACCCCCATTGATAAATGAAGGGTTTATAAATAGCTTAAGACCATCTCTCCGCATCTTGGAGTGTAGGGAAACATGCTCGCTGCTTCCGCTACTAGATTCAAAATCTGAAGAATAGTCATACTTTAAAAAAACTTCTGGCTTATAGATTCCAATCCCCCCAAACGCAGAATTAACCTCAATCCAAGGTTGAGTAATCTCAAACCGTAGCATTTTGCGATAAATAGCCAAGCGCCTAGCCCGATCATAATCAAGTCGCAACCTGAGTGATTCATAGAAACCAAGATAGTTTGATCTCTTGGGATTCACTAAGCTTCGATACCAAGCTAGCTCTAAGTTGTAATCCGCTGGCTGCCAAATATCGTGCCTTAAGGCCAATATGTCGTAATACCCACCACGTTGATTCGAAAACACTGCATCCCAGTCAGATCTCACGAAGCAACTTTGTATTGCCTTCTCCGTCAATTTTCCATTCATTCCGTCGAGGTCAGCAACTATCACGTAATCTGGCATCTCAATTGCATTCAAGGAACGAATGTAGTGAATGTACTCATTCCGACTAAACCGAATACGTTCGATTCGATCTGGGAAATCGTTTCTAAGATGGCCCAAAGATATATAATTAAAATTTAGATTCTTTGATTTAATTGATTCTAAGACATCGATTGTTGAGTCTGACGAGTCTGATTCAACAAGGAAAATTTTCACAGAATCAAAATAGGAAAGAGATTTCAGGACAATTTCGAGATCAGACTCAATCTTTTTCGAAACATTGCAGACGGTTCCCAGTAGAATGCAAGTATTCACCAGTGAAATGTAGGATATGCAGGCACATAAGGCAATCTTTCCTGAGTTTCAATCTGGGCATTTGATATAGTGGGAAAATGGGGGACCAGAGCTTGCCAAAAGAAAAGCAAGGCAGCCCTTTCCAGGAAATCAAACTGTGTCCAGCATGCAGCAATAACGAATTTGATCGAATTTATGATTTTGGAATTGTTCCTCTGGCAGGCTATTTTCCACTCCCAGGAAAATCAGAAGAAAGATTCCTAATTCCAATGGAGTTGAGGTCCTGTAAAGAATGTCAACTAGTTCAGATAAACCCAGATGTAAGTGATGAACTTCTTTTTGCTGACTATAGGTATGTGTCCTCAGTGGGGATGCAGTCCCACTTTGATTCCTTTGCGAATTGGTTTGAGGAGAGTCACCTTGCAGACCAGAATTCCACAATTCTAGAAATAGGATGCAATGACGGCCCATTATTGGATTCATTGACCAAAAAAGGTTATAGACCCATTGGTATTGATCCAGCGTCAAACATCGTCCGCCAGGCAAGCCAAAAGGGCCTTAATGTAATTTGTGATTTTTTTAATTTAGAATCTGTTGAAGCACATCAGCTAGTAAATACTTGTGACGTTTTGATTTCGTGTAACTCATTTGCTCATATTTCAGATATTCATCTAGTTGCCAAGAGTGTAGAGCGCGCTCTGAAGCCGACCGGTGTCTTTATCGTAGAAATCCAATCACTTTATGACTTGGTTGAGACAAAAGCCTTCGATTTTGTTTATCATGAACATAAGTACTATTACTCGATTGTAAGTATTTCCAATTTACTTCGTCGTCATGGATTATATTTAGTCGATGGAATGGAAATTACTACCCATGGTGGTTCAATGAGACTTGTTTTCTCTAAGAGTAAAAATGATGAATCAGAAAATCTAAAGAAAATGATCAAGAAGGAGAATTCTGTAGATTTAAGTCCAACGGCAATAGAAATCGCCGTAGCTTCCTTTATGGACGAAATCCAAAAACTCAAGATTTTCTTAGCGAACTCTTCAGAGAAAAATCAAGTTTGCGTTGGAGTGGGGGCGTCAGGGCGTGCCAACATGCTTCTTAACTACCTTCTCCCAGAGGCAAAAGTAATTGATGCGGTGTATGACGAATCACCCGAACGAATTGGCAGAGAGATGGCATTATCAGAAATCCCAGTTAAAGGACTTGCTGAAGCTAGTGAACTCGCCACCGCGAACGTACTCGTGCTGGCTTGGAATTATTCTGAGGTATTGATTAATAAATGGCCGAATCAGAAATCTACTTTTGTAGTACCACTGCCAGAATTCACTGTTGTCAAGAAGGGCTAGTAATAGTTAATGAGTTTCGAGGCTCCACCACCGATAAGTGGACTTAGATTCTGCTCATCAGAACTAGGCATAGAGGACGTCACTTGGTTTTTACTCAAATGTCTGAGGCAAACAACCCAGTAGGAAATCTTCGATGAGGTACCTATGAAGTAACTCGCACTTCGCGCTAAATTAATAACCTCTAAACTCTCTCGGGATGAATCACTAAAATCGCAAATCACGCCCATATTTGCTAAGAGTTCAGAAGCGGTTTGTGGAGAATCTGAAAATAGTGAGATTCTCCCTGGGTAATGCCTCTGGATTCGAATTACTTCGGTGGCAATCCGATCGACCGTTATCGGAGACTTCTCGGCTAAAGCGAGCAAATCTCCCAGCCGATAGTGAATCGCGATGTCGGTTGAAGAGGATGAGGCCGCATCAAGTGCGCTATTTAGAAAAGTTTCAAGTTTAAGCAAGAAGCTATTAGAAATGGTTCTTCGTGAATAATGTCCGCGGATTTGCCGTACCCAAGGCCGAATCTTACGGAATTCAAGATCAGTATCTCCACTCGCGACGATTCCAAACCCGGTAACAACTTTTTTTAGAATCCTACGAACAACTTTTCTCAAGGAAGAAGTCTCTCCTGATTGCCCAGTTTGCGAAAAGTCGTCCACGACTTTGAAATTGTGGGGAAAGGGAAGATTTGCAATTTCCGGCGCTCTTTTGGTCACACCGCTTGAATGAAGCACAAGGGTGAAATTCCGACTGGGGAAACGAAACTCTAGATCATGTATCAAAGCAAGGGCAAATAATTGCGATCCCAGACCACCCCAACAGTGGACTTCAACTTGTCTTTGCCTTCCTATGAACATGGCGCCCACTATATAGACTTGACGTAGTTGATTGAAGGAGATTGGGGGTTGAAGTGCTAAAAAAGCAAGTAATTTTCCTTAGTTTTTATGATATGAATTATTCAAGATCAGCTGTCCTGCTCAACTCCGACAGCGCCATGTTCGAGAGAATTTATTACAAGCTCAGCAACAGTTCATTCAGCATGCTCTTTCAATTCCGAAGAATCCTCAATTTACATCGAGGAAAAATTGCCGCGGTTGTCGTAATGTCCCCATCGCACAAAATAATTCCAATTATTCGAATTTTTTGCCGCTACCCCCTAATTCTTGATGCCGGTTGGCCCTTAATTGATGGCAGCAAATCAAGGAGGAGCCCTCAGTTTCGTTGGGAAGTGACAACAATAATCGCTTTCACGAAACTTCTAGTAGTTGATTTCCTTTCTTTTATTCTTGCAGATCTCGTGCTGGTGGAAACAAATGAGCAAAGAAAAAGAGTAAGTCGAAAATTCCTCTTAAAGCATTCTAAAGTCAAAGTATCTTTCACGGGATTCAATGAAGTCGGACAAGGATTAATTCTCAAAAGCCCGGCCGGCAAGTCAACTAAGGAAGAAGATGAAATCAAAAAACGTACCAGAATTCTATTCAGAGGAAAAATGAATCAAGAATCAGGATTCAGCAATATAGTTGAGGCATTTAGGATGCTTGATGATAATTTTGAAATAAACTACGTCGTGGATAGAATTCCCAAAAATCATCCGAATCATCCGAACGAGAGCTTCTTAACGAGTTACGTCGATAGGGATTTAACTACAATTTATGCAGATGCCGATATTTGTATTGGCCAGGTTTCTTCGCATCAAAGGCTTGAAGTGACTATTCCTCACAAAGCTTTTGAAGCAGCATTTTTTTCAAAGGTTTATATCTCTGCAAAAAATCCAGCGATTAAGGAGCTTGCTTCGGACTCAGAAGTATTCTTTCTTGATGTGCCAAATCCAGAATCACTTAGCAATGCAATTATAGAAATTGCGGCAGATCGAGAGTTGAGTAACAGATTAGGTATAAATTTCAATAGGAAATATCATCAGGTGGCAAGCCAGAAGGTGCTGGGTAACCAATTCGACATATGGGTCAAGGCATTATGCCAACCTGGTTCGGATAGAATCTAACTGGCGTAAACCTCATCGATTTTTTGCCGCATCTTTGCGGCTGAGAAGAATGCCAAGCGGTTCTGGCCAGTATTTTCAATTCTTTCTTTGTCAACGCTATCTTGCAGAATGAATTCAGAAATCTTTTCTGCAAAGGCTCGATAGTTTCCCGGTTCGACAAGGCCAGGATAACTCAGGCCAAGCACTTCAGGTATTGCGGAAACATTGCTTGCGATAACCGGCAAGTGGGCTTCCAACGCCTCAAGCAAAACAAGACCGAAACCTTCGTAAGTACTTGTAAGTACAAATACATCCATAAGACTTAAGTGGGCAAAAACTTTGTCAGTACGGCCAGCCCAAATTACCTGATCTTGGATATCTAATTCGATCGCCATCGATTTAAGTTCATTTCGCAAGGGTCCATCACCAACCATCAAAAGTCGTAGGTTGTCATTTGATTCAAGGGAGGCAAATGCATGAAGGAGAGTAGGTAAATCTTTCTGAGTAGTAAGTCTTGCTACGGTTCCAATTACTATTGCTCCTAGAGGGATATTAAGACTTTCCCTCAGTTTTTTTAAGTCTGCGTGCTGAGAATTTGACTGGTACCCGTAATAAATTACAACAGGTTTGACGTCTTTGGGCAATTCTTTGTTCTCATATAGGAAATCTGAAACGGATTGAGAGATTGCGATGGTCGCATTAGCCCTTCTAATAACATAGCGCGACAGAGCAGACGATAAGAATTTTGGTGCAGAAGGAAAGAACTTCTCAGCATTGTGTCGTGTCACTACGAGCGCATTCCCCCTTTTAGCTAGAGCTGCAATCAATTCTGCCCGTGGCAAATGACCGTGGACCAGAACTTCTTTACCCTTTAGAAATTTTCTAATACTCACTACTTGGGCAAGGGGAGATAACCTAGAAAATTCCGAGTGAACCTCTACTCCCATCCGACGGAGTTCACCCAGTAGCTCTGGCTGGTCTTTCAAGAAAATCAAACTTACTTTCCTGCCTGTGCTTACTTGTTCCCTAATCAGTGTGAGAAGTTGATTCTCTGCCCCACCTCGACAGATTGTTGTAATTATGTGGAGAACGGGTTTCACAAACCAAGTACTTTCCTGAAGTAGCTCGTAGTTTTTTCAATACCTTTGTCGAGTTCAATACTCGGCTGCCATCCAAGCAATTCTCGAGCTTTCTGAATGTCAGGCTTTCTTTGCTTAGGGTCATCCTCAGGAAGAACTTCAAACTCAATCTTTGATTTTGATCCGGAGATTGCAATTACCTTATTTGCCAGCTCAATCATTGAGAACTCACCTGGATTTCCCAGATTCACTGGGGAGTCCAGCGAATCTGGAAGTTCAAAGACTCTTCTAATACCTTCAACTAAATCATCGACATAGCAGAAGGATCTCGTTTGCGTTCCCTCCCCGTAGATAGTTATATCTTTCCCTTGTAAAGCCTGCACAATAAAATTGGATACAACTCGCCCGTCCCCTACCGCCATGCGTGGACCGTACGTATTAAAAATTCTGATGACTCGTGCGTCAACCTTATATTGGCGCTTGTAGTCAAAACAAAGGGTCTCCGCCGCTCTCTTGCCTTCGTCATAACATGATCGAATACCAATCGGATTCACATTTCCCCAGTATGTTTCTCTTTGAGGAGACTCAGTAGGATCGCCATAAACTTCACTTGTAGAGGCCTGAATTATCTTTGCACCCGTATCTCTAGCCAGGTGAAGCAGGTTAATCATCCCCAAGAAGTTAGTTTCAATAGTCCGAACTGGATCAAGTTGGTATTGTTTTGGAGAGGCAGGGCAAGCAAAATTTAGAATTGCGTCCACCTCAAGCCTAATTGGATTACGAACATCGCCTTCAATAAATGAAAATGCTGGGCTATCCTTCAAATTAGATAAATTTGAGATTGAACCGGTTGAGAGATCATCTAATCCGATAACCGAGTTACCATTTTCGATCAACATTTCTGCTAAATGAGAGCCCAGAAATCCAGCCGCGCCAGTCAGTAGTACCTTCAATGTAAGCCCTCGGTTCTGGATTCAACTCGTGATTTTAGGTCAGACTCAAGTATCTCAGATAATTTCTGACTCCACTGGGCACTTGAGTGGGAAGTATTTGCGATACCCCACCTGCGATGGAGCTCTTCAGTGATCTCATTTGGAGCCTTTGCGTGCAACGCTACGTACTCTCGGTATAAATCTGGATTATTTGCGTTACTCCACGTGCCAAAAATTGCGATGTATTCTGGATTTAATGTAATGACTGGCATGCCTGAAAATGTTGCTTCGACCAATGTTTTATCTAGGGAACCTCTATAGCCGTGAATAAAAACATCATACGTACTTAGGACACTAGGAAGCAGACTTCTGGGCATTGATGGGACAAAAGAGATAACTCCACTCTTTATCTCTGACTCATATTTTCTATTTAATTCTGCAAAGTAGCTTGAGGACTCAGTATTGGCAGAAGAACCAACTAAAGTTAAAGTAGTAGTGGGGTCTAATTTACGAATCTCTAGAGTTGAATCAATTAGAAGATGAATGTTTTTTGAACGATCTAATCGCCCTACGTGAATTAACCGATCCATGCGCACATTTCCTGGTACTCGTTGCGGAAACATGTCCGGATTAACTGATTGCCCGATAAGACTAACTTTTTTTCCTTGGATGGGACTCGAACCTTGCGTAGATGAGATTATTCCATTTACCCAGATTGAGGCCCATGAAAGATAGAGTGACTTATGGGAGTGGGCATACCAAAGAAAATGTTTTTTATTCGCCAATTTTACAAAAGGTGCAATTAAGGCAGCCTGCAAATCTGCCATATGGGAAAAAACCACCTTGTGTCTTGACGAGAATATAACTGGGAGGGTGACTCTTAGGAAGGTCAGGGTATTTCGAATCCTGCGACCGGGAACCCAGTCAGTGTAAATTACCCTCACATTGCTTGGGACCGAATGTTGCCCCACCCGACCCGTGATTACAGTGATAATCGGGAAACGGGATGCAAGAAGACGAACAACTTCAGATTGATGGGATAGAAAGGGATCTGAGTCGTCCATGACATGGTTTATCACCAAAAGTCCGCGACTCAAAGCCATGGCCAGAGTCTAGATTGGAAACCTGATTATTTGGCAAATTCCCGCGGTTTATATGAAAAGATGTAATCCATGAAGTACTTAGTGACCGGCGCCAGCGGATTTATTGGTTTTCATCTCACTGCACATCTGATATCCGAAGGTCATGAAGTATTGGGTGTAGATAATTTTAATGACTACTACTCTCCTGAATTAAAGTTGCTTAGGGCGAAAGAACTTTCCAACCGCTTCCAGGCCAATATTTTAGATTTAGACCTTTATTCAAAGTCATCGACTGCAAACCTAGTAACTGACTTTCAACCTGATTCAATTGTACATCTTGCTGCTCAGCCTGGAATTAGATTACCGCTTTCAAAGAGTGACTATTACATTCGGAATAACATCGTCGCCTTCTCAAATATTATTGAAACAGCAGTCCAAAATAAGATTCCAAATTTCCTGTATGCGTCTTCCTCGAGCGTATATGGAAATTCCTTGCAACTTCCATTTTCAGAATCAGAAGCTGGATTAAAACCTATAAGTTTGTACGGTTCTACAAAACTTTGTAACGAGATCTTGGCGGCCTCTTATGTTGCTAATAGCCATACTCGAGCTCGTGGGATGCGCTTCTTCACCGTATACGGACCTTGGGGCAGGCCGGATATGGCCTATCTACGTTTGGCCACCAGTGCTTTAACGGGCAGCACATTCAATCTTTTTGGGGATGGTCAAGTGAAAAGGGACTTCACTTATGTCGGAGACATTGTTGAGATGATCAGCGCCCTTAATAAAGAACTATCAACCCACTCGGTTGGCGTCTCTGACGTGGTCAATATCGGCGGCGGAAACCCTCATTCTATGAGCGACCTGATCCGCGGCATTGAGGAAAAAATCGGGAAATCAATTGACATTAAGTATGAACAAAGTAATAAGTCAGATACTAACTTCACCTGCGCTGATACGACTTTGCTGAGGCAACTGACTGGTTTTGCACCGGAAGTTAATTTAAGCGAGGGGATTGATCAGGTTATAAATTGGGCAACCAACCCCGTAGTCAGTAGTCGATTGCTTGAGTGGACAAGCTCAACATTTTGAGAAAACCTTTTTACCAAGTTGAAACCCATTCGGAAACCAAAGCGTACTCAATTGTTTTTTGAATCTTGATTTTATCTATATTGGAATAATGGTAACCAGTCTTATTAAGCGCTTCAACAATCAAGCTTAAAGCTTCGTCTATTGTTTCGTATAAGTGCAGACTGTGCTCAAATTCGCTTAGAGCTTCGACTGATCCTGCAGATTTACGTGCCACGACTTCAGCACCACTAAGGGCTCCTTCGCGAAGGGTCAACCCGTAGCCTTCGGTTGGCGCACAACTAAGAATAATTTTCAGTTTCGAATATTTGTCACGAAGTTCATCGGTCCCAAGATTTCCAAGAAAATAAATTTCATCGAACAATTCCAATTTCTTTAACTCGTCTATCATAAATTTTTTGTCTTTACCATCGCCAATTATATACACGGGCTCAAATACACGCCTGCTACGCAATTCCTGAACTATAGAGATAAATTCTCTAGTCCCTCTTTCAGGATGCAGCCGTCCGATAATTCCAATGCCGGACCTATTTGTCTGCGGGTCTACCGGAATTTTTTGGTAATTCAATGGAATCGGTGCAACTATGAACTGTGTACCAATCCTGGCCAAGGAGCGAAGTTCCGATATTTGAAAATTTGAAACAACTCGTACTGAATTGGCTAATCTGAGGCTTATTCTTACGATGAAAAAACGGACAAAGCTCTTAAAGTCATGAATGGAATTCTTAGTATAAACATCTCCGTGAAACTGTAGTTGGAGTTTGGAGTTTCGGGATTTTACAACTTTCAGCAATAGCCCGCTTAAGAATCCATAAACCGGATCGCCCGCAATTAGAGTTCTGGAATAAATTTCTGAACTTGGAAATAATCTAAAGATTCCTACAAGGAAATTAACTGGGTTACTACCAATAACGGATATTTGTAAGCCTGAATATTCGCGATGCACGCTGGGACCTCCACGTGACTCGGTTACAGCAACCAACAACTTAATATTTGAGTTTTGTCCAAGAGCACGAAAGACCTCTGCGTAGTCATTCAATCTGTCTAGAATTATTTGGGATTGAGGGTCGGAAAGATCCAATTTCGGAAGAAGGAAGAGTGGGGCGCTCGGAGTTTTGGTCTCAAAATTCATAACTTAGTTCCAATATCTTGCGGAAATTATTGGTTTGGTTGAAACGTTCTCCTAGGTCATCCAGCGCTTTGGCGGCGGCAACCTTTGCATCAAATTTATCTGAAAAAGAGAGTTGTAAGGCTTCGGTTAACTTCAGTCCTGAGTTTGTGCCGAAAATTATGCCATCTTCCATATGATGAATTACCTCTGAGGAACCGGTCCCCTCCCGAGCTATGCACAGCAAACTACTAGCTCTGGCTTCGAGTAACACATGAGGTAATCCCTCATATGCACTATTTAATACAAACCTTTTGGACTGGGCATACAACTTCTTTACTGATTCAAAATCTACGTCTCCAAAGAAGTGAACTTTCGCGTTGAGCTGAAGAGCTAGTTCTTCAAGAGCGGCTCTCTCCGGCCCATCTCCGACAACGGCGAGAGAGAGTCCCAGAATCTGCGTGCTCCTTATAATCTCTCCCACGCCTTTCCATTTTGTAAGTCTACACACAGTTAAAACATCGAACTCTTTCTCAGAATTCTCATTTGAAGAAAAGGAATTTATGTCAACAGAATTAAAGACTAAATGAACTTTTGATTGATCAATTCCCCATTGTTGAGTAAGGCTTCTCAGTCCAGCAGAAGGAACGATTACTATGTCAGCCTTGGATATAGCAGATGTAAATAATTTGCGCATTAACTTAAACCTAAAAGGAAGTTCTGAGGACTGAAAATCTTCGATAGAAAGCTGGGTGTATCCTTGATTTCTGGCTCGTTCCCAAACAATATCTCCTGGAAGTTTAAAAGTTACATGCGAATTCTTCCAGATTCTAGAAAAGTAAAACTCCAAGAATGCACCAGTTACGAGAAAAGACTGATTACTAGAATTCAATTTTTTAAGATTGAAAACATAAATAATATATCGGAATAGAACACTCGACTTTCTAGATATTTTTACGACTGACCCATTATTTAAATTGGAAATTGAGGTTGCTGAATTAGTTGTGGCTATGACATCCACGTGAGAGCATCTCTCTCTTGCATAACCCTCAAATTCGTAGGTAAATTTTGCAGGACCGCCAGAATCGGGCGGATAAATTCCGCTCACCAAACAAAGCCCCTTATCCATATCCTAGAATTTACTACAAGTTTGGTGTGGAAATACTTATCAAGCGGTAAGGTTGGTCCGTGTTAGCACGAATTAAAGTCAAATGGAATCGGACAATAATCGCCCGATCTGTCGACATTCTAGATCGAACAGCAAAAAAGAAAATTCTAGGTGTAATCCTGATTCAAATTATTTTTGGAATTTTGGATTTGATTGGAGTTGCGCTAGTCGGAGTCCTTGGAGCGCTTGCAATAACCGGAGTGAGTTCAAATTCACCAGGAGATAGAGTTGCAAGCGTTCTACAATTTCTACATCTCGAGAACCAAAATCTTCAATCTCAGGCTACGATTCTAGGTTTACTTGCCGCAACTTTCTTGATTAGCAAGACTGTACTGTCTATTTTTTTTGTTAGAAAAACTGTTTTCTTCTTAGCCAGACGAAGTGCTGCGATTTCAGCGAATTTGACCTCCAAACTGCTATCACGCTCACTTATTCAGGTGCATTCAAAATCCATGCAGGAAACTCTCTTTGCAGTCACTTCAGGCGTCGAAGCCATATCTATGGGAGTATTAAACACTTCCGTGCTTTTGATAAGTGATACAAGTTTGATTCTCATAATGACAATTGGATTGTTTGTGGTTGATCCAATGATTGCAATTAGTACACTTTTTGTTTTCATTTTAGTTGCATTTGCTCTTTACAAGTTACTTCAAGTTCGTGCAGAAGAATTAGGTAAGTATCAAGCAAGTATCACAATTGAAAGCTCCGAAAAAATCTTGGAGGTTTTAAACTCCTATCGTGAAATCGTTGTAAGAAATAGACGGAGCTATTATGCGCGCGAGATTGGTGCACTACGAATGAGGCTAGCGAATGTTGCGGCGGAGCGTGCATTCATGCCCAATATCAGCAAGTATGTGATTGAAGTTGTTGTCGTTCTTGGTTGCCTAGGAATTGCAGGCCTTCAATTTTCTATAAGCACTGCCTCGCATGCAGTAGCGGTTCTTTCTGTTTTCCTGGCCGCAAGCACAAGAATTTCTCCTGCGGTCCTTAGGCTTCAGCAGGGAGCGCTTAGCATTAGAGGGTATATGGGTACTGCAGGACCAACCTTAGATTTGATAGAAGAACTCAAAACCCTGAAACCAATCGAAACGTCAAACGACGAGGTGGACACCATTCATGAAGGTTTTCTTGCAGATATTGAGTTGAGTGAAGTAACGGTGACCTACCCTGGGTCAGAACAAGAAGCTGTAAATAATGTTAATCTAACAATTCACCAAGGCGACATCGTTGCAATTGTCGGACCTTCTGGTGCCGGGAAAACCACGCTTATAGATTTGCTCATGGGAGTACTAACTCCCGATAAAGGACAAATCCGCATATCAGGGAAGAGTCCGTTAGATGCCATTAGTTATTGGCCTGGATCAATCGGATATGTACCTCAAGATGTAATGATTTCAAATGGGTCCATCCGAGAAAATGTGGCACTCGGATTTCCAAGGGAGGTTGCGACAGACGAACTTGTTTGGGAAGCGCTAAGAATTGCTCAACTCGATGATTTTGTAAAGGAATTACCGAATGAACTTGAATCTCAGGTTGGGGATCGAGGAACAAAGATAAGTGGTGGCCAGAGGCAAAGGCTTGGGATTGCTCGTGCAATGTTTACCAAGCCACTGCTCTTAGTTCTCGATGAAGCTACTAGTTCGCTTGATGGAGAGACTGAGGCGAATATTTCTGGAGCGATTCAATTAATGAGAGGAAACGTTACTGTGATGATGATAGCTCACAGATTGTCAACGGTGCGAGATGCAGACCTTGTAATTTACATGGATCGCGGAAAAGTAATCGGGCAGGGAACATTTAGTGAAGTGAGGGGTTTAATTCCCGATTTTGATCATCAGGCGCAACTAATGGGCCTTTAGATTCTATTGCGAGACCTAATCAATACATTGACTTGGATTCGCCTTAGATATTTTCCAAACTCACCCAAATCTGAAAGCACCATTGAAGAAATCAAAATCAACAAAAAATATTGAGCCAATCAATTAACGAAATATACTTGCTAAAAGAAAAAAAAAGAAGATAATAAAGTGGCTAAAATGAACAACTTTCTGCTGCAGAAAGATAGAGATTTCAACTTGGAGAAGCGGATTATAAGGAGATTATAGGAAAATGAACCTATTGCAAAAGTTCAGAGGTGTAATCGCGCTCATTCAATTAGTAGATTCTTTCAAAAGAAAATTAAAGAACATTGGAAGGGAAACACTCCATTGGTATGCATTATCGCCCATTGTGAATGGAGAACTTTGGTATCCAAAATCAGAATTTTTGGAATTTTTGGAGTCAAATCAATTTTCATACATCCATAAAAAAAAGAGTTCAAAATCATACGCGGGTCAAATTCACAGGCTTTGGACCAAAGCTGAAATATTGGAATGCACAGGAGATTTTCATTTAGCTCAAAAAATAAAAACGGATATTTTGCAGGATTCGTGGGAAAAACATAACCTCAAGGTCGGAGAATACGTGCCCCCCTTTATCGACTCATATTGGCTAAAGGCATTTGGTCATCAAGGATGTTTGGGATATTTTGCAATGGCACAAAAATTGAACATCATTCACCAATCACGACGCACTATTATAGATATAAATCAAGCAAACATTTGTAGACCAATAATGGATCCAATATTAGAGAATTTTGAACACTATAAGAGTATTAATAGTGATTCAATTTTCAACCACCCAAATCTATTTTTCCTGACGGAAAAAATCACCATGCTTGCTACAAAAAAAGGTTTCTTGTCCCTTCCTGAAATGATTGAGTTAACTCTAAAATCTGCTGGGGAGATAAATGCAGGTGAAATTCTTTACACCCTTTCCACAGAGAATCAGAATATGGCACGAAATTTGCTAGTAAAACTTGGTTTACCAAAAGAAGCATGGTTTGTCGGTCTGCATGTTCGAGATGGCTGGAGAATGAATGAAAGAAATGCCGACATAGAATCCTATTTCTCTTCAATTAATCACATCACCCGCTCAGGTGGATGGGTTATTAGAATAGGAGATAGTAGTATGAGGTCAATAAAGCACTTAACTAACGTTATTGAAATATTCAATAATTCGGAAAATTTTTTAATACTTCAAGATTATGTTTTATCAAATAGTAAGTTCTTTATAAGTACTTCATCCGGACCGAGTATTTTTCCTCCCCTTTTTGGTGTTCCCATGCTTTCTACAAACATGGTTGCCGTATCAAAAAATAATTTTTCTTACCTTGCACCTTCTTTAGCGATACCAAAGGTATGGGTTGAGAGAGTGTCTAATCGTGATGTGTCACTTGAAGATTCATTTGAACTTGATCTTGGTTTTGTTGAAAATTCAGAATCTAAAACCGGAGCCTTTTTTACTCGAAATAATACTTCGAAAGAAATTATGGCAGCAACAATTGAGATGTTTAATGTCTTAGAAGGGACTCCTCCAGAACCTAGCGCTCGACAGAATAGTTTACGAATTTTGCGCAGAGAATCAGGTGCAGTTACCTTTGGAGATTTTGCAGAGTCCTTTCTAAATTGACCGGGACATCAGTACTTTAAGGCTGGGGGTACTATTGAACCTTTGCAAGTTTAACTCGCTTCATTTTCTGTATTGATAGATAGGCTAAGTAGTGCTTAACCAGAGGAGTTAGCACAAATCTTAGAGTTGGCCTCAATGACATGAGCACTAGAGATTGGTTTCATGGCATATTCAATTGGCTTAAGACCCGCAATCCTTTTTGCAGATGAAGTGCGCAAAAAGGATTGGTACATTGGTCGTATAGCTAGCGCTAGGAATTTTGAAAATTGGACGACTTTGTATTCCTGAATATTGGCACAATTAGACAGTATGTGGCACTTTGATTATCTGAACAATTGGTCAGATTTCAACTCCTTCGGGATGATCGAAAGTTTGCTCAACGTTAAGAATTTGTTAGGAAATCTCCTCATCAGATCTTTTCATAAGTGGTTGATGAAAAGCAAAGATTTAGAGGAAGTCAGAGCTAATGACCTAAAATTTTTTTAACATTGTTTACATAGCAAATATTGCCAGAGCCTGATGAAGATGCAAGTTGATAGTTGGGGAACCCAAGTAAATACCCCTGAAGAAAATCAGGATTTCAAGGGTTATCTAACAGTAAGAAACTTTGCCCATTGACTGACAATAGTCCGTAACGCAGAAATGATTTTGTACCTAGATGCATGACGACTAGTAGAGATAGGATTTCTCCCGAAGTCAAAAAAATATTTAATGATTATAAAATAAAGTGCGAATCATGAGCCCTTAATTCTAAGTTGAAGCCCAATCCAATAATTTTTGAATCTTAATTTTCCCAATATAATTTCGATAGTCATCCTCACCCCAAGTGAATACAAGTGAATCATCTTCCCTTGCTAAACCATTACATATTTCAAATCCAAATTTTCTAAACAAAAATGGCTTGCTTATCTTGTTGATTGACATATTGTTATTGTGAAACATGAGGTACGAAATCGCAATCATACCTAGATCTTTAATTTGCATTTTCCTTCTGACAACTCGAACAAGTAAATCCTCATTAACTCGAATTACCTGACTTCCACCATGAAAATCCAGTTCTAAACTGTCATCAATTACCTCAATTTGAGTGAATCCATCTTTCAAGTTCAGATGCAAAATGTTAAGAGGATTACAAGAGTAAAATAATCTAAGATTTCCATCTCTTTCATCAATAGGAATCCAGTTTTTCTCTATATTTTTTGAATATGGACTTTCTATAGCTTGAATACTTTTTGAATCCAAATCAAAGATGGCATTCTTACTTATAAAAGTTCTATCATGGCCATCTGGTTCTTTGATAACGAGATTGCAAAATAACACCACGTGATTATCAATCACAAATGCCTTTGGATCTTCCAAATTTGGAACTCTTTCAAGTTTCACTAGCTCTTTGTAAGTTTTTACTTCATAAGAATCATCCAATTTAAATTCAATAATTCCGTTGAGAGTCCCCGATTTCGCACCGCGTTTTTGTAGCTGTCCGAATAGATTAGCTTTTGGTATATTAGCAACGTTTGTTATTCGCGTAAAAAATCGAAGTTGACCGCGATCTACACACACTGTTGGGTTGTATGCAAAAACATTATTTCCTAAAGCAATCTTAATTTCATCACAAGATTCTAAGGGAATATAATTGGGATATTTTGATCCCCATTCGCGAATTAAATAGCGTCGGGTGCTCCGGCAATCAAAGAAAAATCGAAAAATCAAGTAGAAGTTTTGTAACGTTCGGATGATGGGAACTAAGGCTCTATAACGTGCTAATGATTTGATACCGATCCTAAATTTTTTGAATTCCTGGCTGAATTTCTTGGTCATATCCATAGTGCTATTCCATGAATTCGAATTTCCGACTTTAACGAAATTGCTTGGCCAAGAGTTGGGGTCTTTAGCTCGGTATCCCAGGTGG
>Ga0164294_10002060_pt1 | contig 18378 bp, 9 predicted proteins | sample GEODES005metaG_FD_111479 | JGI IMG/M metagenome (GOLD analysis project Ga0164294, IMG submission 111479) | Oligotrophic lake water microbial communities from Sparkling Lake, Wisconsin, USA - GEODES005 metaG | ecosystem: Environmental > Aquatic > Freshwater > Lake | place: USA: Sparkling Lake...
GCGAAACGAACGGAAAAAGAAATAAAAGATTAATGAGGTTACCAATAAAGTAGCGCCAATAAACAAACCAATTTCGCTAATAATAGCTTTGGCATTCATAGTTCTAATATAAGGCATTCCCGAAACTTTGATAGCTATTTTGGTTGTTTCTTTAAACGATTCAATAGACGGAATAAGTTTTTTTAAAACAAATTCTTTTCTTTCGGGTTTGTTTACTATATCTTTTTTCAGGTAAATGACACTTCTAACCACGCCGCTTTTTTTATTAAACAATAAGCTTTCGTAAAAAGGCATTTTGTTTAATAAATCTTGTTTTTTGGTATTCAAATAAGCGGCATCAGCGACTTTATTTTGATCTATAAAAGGTTGTACTTGAAAGGTTTGTAAGGAATCATTTTTTACTAAATCTCGAATTTCATTGAATGACAACACGGCATCTACTTCTTTGTTTTTAGCAATAGCAGCCATCATGTTATTCCAAGCTTTAAACGTTTCTGGTTTAAAAACATCGGAACTTTTAACGGCAAAAATGATGACATTTCCTTCTTCACCAAATTTCTTTAAAAAATCGGTGTAAGCTATATTTTCTTTATGGTCTTTGGGTAATAAATTGGCTTCAGTTTGTGTAAAACGAATATATTTCCATTGCATCGCCATAAAAATAGTAAACAAAGCAATGCATAAAAGCACCCAATGTCTATTTCTTAAAAGCGTTCGCGATACAAAATTCCAAAAACTGGTGTTTAACCACTTCGTCATGATATGATTTTAGGGTGCAAAGGTAAGAATTATGGTGAATTATATCCCCAAATTCAACGTAAAAGATAATTTTATGGCAATATTTTGATCAAATTTTTCTAATTGATACGGGCCATATCTATAATAAGTGGACAAACCAAAGCCTTTAAAAATATTTTGAAGTTCAAATCCACTTTCATAAAAACCTTTTTCCATAGTTTTGAATGTGATACCTTGATGGTTTTCAGGATTTGAAAAACCTCCAAATGCCACTTTACTGCCAACCACTAAAATAGGTTTAATGCTTTTTGAAATTTGAAATTTATTAAAGTAATGTTTCAATTGAAAAAGTGAATACCTGTCTGAAAAAAATTCATTAAAATACATGGTTTCAAAAGACGTTTTATTTGCAAATGTAATTCGCCTTAAAATAGCTTCTCGGTCTAAATTATTTGGCGCTACACTATATAAATGAGAAAGTGGAACAGTACCTAAACTAATTCCTCCTTGTAATAAAAAAGTGGTTTTTTGTCCTGATAAATGTTTCTTTTCTTGATACACACGGGCATCTATTTTTGTAAATTCAATATTTTCGCTCAATACATTTGGAATGGCTTGAGACACCTGCAAAATTATTTTTGGAAATCCTTTTTCTACTTCTAATATTTCTTGTGGCGCTTGTAAAAATTTACTGTTTGGCGACCATTCCATACTTAAAGTTGCTATTGTTAAATTGTATACTTTATAGGAATTGTTTGGGGCATTAAATTCGTAATTAAATAAAGGATTGATTCTGGAACGACTTATTTTAAAAGTTGTTTCAATTTTAGAAATGAATTTAGATTCAAAAGTCAGTTCATACGATTGATGGTTGTAAAATGTAGAAAGATTAAAAGGACGTGGATCTATAAGTCTAAATCGTTTATTGTCTGCAATAAGAGATAAATCGGCAAATTCAATAATATCATCTGTAAAGGATCCCGAAATCCAACTATCCGTATTTTTTGAAAGACGAAATGCACTACCAAGTTGACTTTTAAAAACCCCATCTTTTGTGCCATAAGCACCATAACCAAATAATCTATAATAAGTCGAAAAGCGGTCATTTGTTGCAATTCCTATGCCTAATCGAAACCCTTCGTAATTGTTATATTTAAAAATATCTCGAGCTCGAAAATCAAACCAACCAATTGGAATTTGTCCGTTAATAAGTTTTTTACCGAAATAAATTTTCTTTTCAATTTTTGTTGCGGTTACTAAACTGTCTAATGCTTGATAAGTATTTTGTGATCTTTTGTCTAAAGTATCGTTTGAGATTGTTGTAAAAAAAGCAGCATTTGTTTTAATTGCACTTTTATCAATTTGAATTTGATAACGTTGTTTTTTTGTAAGTTCTGTAAAGTTATAATTACTGTAATCCCTGTAAATTTTCACAAACAAATCATTAGAATAATCATACTTTTTAGAATTGTTCGGTAAATTATCAAACTGAATGGTTTCTCCCAAAAAATCAATATTTTGTTTTCCTTTTCCTTTAGTTACTAATATGTTTTGCGAAATAGGAAACCACGATTTTCCGCCATTAAAAGAATTAAAAACAGTTTCCGCTTTTACATTAATAATACTATTTATAAAAAAAGTAATTTTAGTAATTGCTTTTGTTTTTAAATTAATAGTAGCAATTCCTTTTAATTTGTTTTTTTTGATGCTTTTTTTTAATTCAAATTGCAATACTATTTCATTACCATTTGGTTTGCTTAAGGTATCTGTTATTTCAAATTTATATTTAAGTGCGCCTTCAGTTGAAAAGGGGTTTTGAAAGGTAAATTGTAAAATTTTCAATTGTTTTTTACTCAAATCAAATGGCATAAATTCCTGACCTAGCAATTCGTAAATAGGTTGTTTTAAACCGGCCATTTTTAAGCCAATAATAGTTTCTTTTTTCTTCCCTTTTTCGATGGAAACGGTAGCTACTTTTTCGGTTTGATAAACATGTTGATTGGTAATAATTTTCTTAAATTTATAACTGGAAGAATCGATTGCGAATTTTGTTTTTCGCTTATTTTTAAACAAAGTATCAATAGAAGCAGAAATAGAATCCGGAGAAGCAGAGATTATTGATTTTTCGTAAAAGGTGTAACTAAAATCAGTATTTTTAATATGATTATTGGTTAAAACGCCAATAATATTTTGGACTACTTTTACTGTGTTTTCATTTTGATTTACAGCGTTTTTTTGAGCAACCGCTCCAATAGAAAATAAAAAAACAAACCAAAGCAGTACTCTCATTTAGAATAAATAAAAAACAAATATACAGATAATAAAAAAGCGTCCAATTACTTGCACGCTTTTATTTTTTTTAAAATTTATTTTGCTTCGTGGAAACGTTTTACTACTTCGTCCCAGTTAATTACATTGAAAAACGCTTCAATATAATCAGGTCTTCTATTTTGGTAGTTTAAATAATAGGCGTGTTCCCAAACGTCTAAACCTAAAACAGGTGTTCCACCACAACCAATTCCTGGCATTAAAGGATTATCTTGATTGGGTGAAGAACAAACTTCAACTTTTCCACCTTTATGCACACAAAGCCAAGCCCATCCGGAACCAAAACGAGTAGCTGCCGCTTTTGCAAATTCTGCTTTAAAAGCATCAAACGAACCATAAGCCGTGTCAATAGCACTTGCTAATTCACCTGTTGGCAAACCACCACCATTTGGCGACATTACGGTCCAAAATAAATTATGATTGTAAAAACCACCACCGTTATTTCTAACTGGCATGTTATTCATGTCTAAATTGGCCATAATTGACTCAATAGATTTTCCTTCTAAATCTGTTCCAGCTATAGCTGCATTCAAATTTGTTGTGTAAGCATTATGATGTTTTGTATGGTGAATTTCCATAGTTCTTGCATCAACATGTGGTTCTAATGCATCATATGCATAAGGTAATTGTGGGAGTTCAAAAGCCATGATTTACTATTTTTAATGGATTAATTATTTTTTTCAAATTTATAACTTTAACTTTGAAAATAAAATTTTTCCGTCTTAATACTTTCTTAAAAGATTTTTTGTAATATGGCATTTCAAGTTTATAACGCTTCCGCTGGTTCTGGTAAAACATATACCTTAACAAAAGAATATTTAAAAATTTTATTGGTAGCTCCTGCCAACGATACCTATAAAAAAATTCTTGCCATAACTTTTACGAATAAAGCGGTTGAAGAAATGAAAAGTCGGATTATTGATAGTTTAATTGCTTTTACAAAAAATGAAGTTTCTGAAAAAACCGCTAATTTTATGCAAGAAATTGCTTCCGAAATAAAAGTAGATGTTCCAACAATACAACAAAAATCAAAGAAGATTTTAAAGAACCTAATTCATAATTATGCAGCATTTGATATTTCAACAATAGATAAATTTACACATCGCATCATTAGAACATTTACGCACGATTTAAATTTACCTACCAATTTTGATGTTACTTTAGATACAGAGGAGCTTTTGAAAAATGCCATTGATGTAGTGGTTGCCAAAGCAGGCGAAGAGTATGAATTAACACATGTTTTAATAAATTTTGCAAAAAGCAAAACAGATGATGATAAAAGTTGGGATGTAACTTTAGATTTATATGAAGTCTCCAGATTAATTTTAAACGAAGAGCATTTTTTTAATTTTGGAAAATTAAGCGATAAATCGGTAGCTGATTTTACTAAAATTTCTGAGAAAATAAAGTTAAAAATAGCATCCAATAAATTAAAAATAAAGGAAAATGCGAAATTCATTTTAGATGATTTTGCAACAAATAATTTAACGGAAGAAGATTTTGACCGAAAGACGTTTTACAATCATGTTGTCAATTTGTTTAACGAAAAAGCAACTGATTATGATTATGTAAGCGATAAAGAAATTTCAGTCCCTAAAAAATCAAATAATTCTGAAGCAATTTATCGTTTGGCTCCTGCTTGGAAAGAAAAACTAAACCTTATTTACAAAGCAAAAAATGAAAATGCGTTATTTGATTTGATTATCAAAAACATGATTCCGTTGTCGCTAATTAATGTAATATACAAAGAATATAAGCAATTACAAGAAGATCAAAATGTGTTGTCTATTTCCGATTTTAATACCATAATTAATAACGAAATTAAAGACCAGCCCGCGCCTTTTATTTATGAGCGTTTAGGAGATAGATACCGTCATTATTTTATAGATGAGTTTCAGGACACCTCGCAGTTACAATGGGAAAATTTTATTCCATTAATTGATAATGCTTTGGCAAGCGAAGATTTAGATGGCACAAAAGGTTCGTTACTGATTGTAGGCGATCCAAAACAATCTATTTACCGATGGCGTGGAGGAAAAGCGGAACAATTTATCGATTTAAGCACCACTGTCAATCCGTTTTCTAACAATGAAAAATCTGTAGAAAATTTACCAAAAAATTATAGGAGTTATTCAGAAGTTATTGATTTTAATAATCAATTTTTTCAATTTCTTTCTGGAGAATTTACCAATGAAGCCTATCAAAAATTATATAAAGAAACTGCTGAACAGGAAATAAATGAAAAAACAGGTGGTTTTGTATCCGTCACTTTTTTAGATGACACCATTGAAATTAATGAAGAAATCTCCGATGATGATACTATCACCGAAAAAGACAAGCAATATTTGTCAAAAACTTTAGAAATTATTCAGCAATCACTTGCAAATGGATTTGACTATTCAGACATTGTTTTATTAACTCGAAAAACTAAAAACGGGGTTTTATTGGCTAATTTTTTAACCGAAAATAATATTCCAATTATTTCTTCGGAAACGTTGCTTATTCAAAATGCTTCGGAAGTAAAATTTATAATTAATTTTTTAGAATATTTGGATAGTGCTAATAATCAAGAATCAAAAATAAATTGGTTATATTTTGTGGCAACTACAAAGGTTGATAAAAATAAAATTCACGATTTCATTGTGTCTGCAAAGGATGCATCAGAAACCGATTTGCAAAAGTATTTAGCTTCATATGGTTGTGACATATCATTTGAAAATTGCAGAAAAAAATCGTTGTATGACGCAGTAGAAAATATAGTAAACGTATTTATAAAAGAGAAAACTACCATTTCATACGTGCAATATTTTTTAGATTTAGTTTTAGAGCGAAATGTAAAATATCAAACTAGTATTGCTGATTTTTTAGAGTATTGGAAAAAATCGGGTTTCAAGCAAAGCATTCCGTCACCAGAAGGAGAAAAAGCCATTCGAATTATGACCATTCATAAATCGAAAGGATTAGAATTTCCTGTGGTAATTTATCCGTTTGCCGATGACAGCTTAAATCCAAGAAGTAATAATATTTGGATTCCAATGGAAGACGAAAGTGTTGATATGCCTCAAGCTTTGGTTAAAAACAATAAGATTCTAGAAAAATATAGCGGGACAACTAAAGAAATTTATCAAACCAAATCGCAAGAAGAAATTTTAGACACAATAAATGTTTTATACGTCGCCTTAACCCGTGCCGTGGAGCAATTGCATATTATAAGTAGTTATAAAATAACGTCAAAAGGAGAAATTGCTACTTCCAAAACGTTAGCTACATATTTTATAAATTTTTTGTCGCAAAAAGCAACTTTTTCTTTAGAACAAAAGGAATATGTTTTTGGAAATCCAACAAGACAATCGCAACCGAAAATTTTCGACAAAAATAAAGCAGATATTGAGTCCGTAAAAAAGGTATTAGATTTTTCTTCGATACGAATTGCAAAAAAAGAAGCTTTAATGTGGGGTACTTTAAAGCAAGATGCTATTGAGTTCGGAAATATTATTCATCAAATTTTATCTTATATTACTACGAAAAACGATTTGCAATCGGCATTAACAAAAAGCGTAGACGAAGGCCTGATTCAACAATCACAAAAAAGCATTTTTGAAGATAAAATCAATCAAATTATACATCATCCAGAATTAGAAGATTATTTTAATCCGAATTACTCCGTTTTTACCGAACACAATATAATTTCTCCAAACGAAATCAATTTAAAACCAGATAGATTAGTAACTCATAATTCAGAAGCCTTTCTTATTGATTACAAAACAGGAGCACAAGACGAAAAACACAAAAAACAAATTGCAAACTATGTGCGCGTAATTGAAAAAATGAATTTGAAAGTAACTAAAAAAGTGTTGCTGTATATAGGAGAAGATATAAAAATTATACATTTGTAGAAAATTAAAACATCCAACCATAAACAATAAAAAAATGTACGGAAAAATTCAAGCCCACTTACAAAATGAATTACATACAATTCAACAAAACGGATTATATAAAAAAGAGCGCATTATCACTTCGCCACAAGGAACAGAAATAGTTGTAAACGGTGAAACGGTGTTAAATTTTTGTGCGAATAATTATTTAGGCTTATCATCTCATCCAGAAGTGGTTCAAGCAGCAAAAGACGCCTTAGATTCTCATGGCTTCGGAATGTCATCTGTTCGTTTCATTTGTGGAACCCAAGATATTCATAAACAATTAGAAGCAGAAATAGCAGATTTTTATGGAACAGAAGATACCATTTTATATGCCGCAGCTTTCGATGCCAATGGCGGTGTTTTCGAACCTTTATTAGGAGAGGAAGATTGTATTATTTCTGACAGTTTAAATCACGCTTCTATTATTGATGGGGTACGTTTGTGTAAAGCAGCACGCTATCGTTATGAAAATTCTAATATGCAAGATTTAGAAGCTCAATTAATTATGGCCAAAGAAGCAGGACATCGTTTTAAGTTGATTGTTACAGACGGAGTGTTTTCAATGGACGGACTAGTAGCGCCATTAGATAAAATTTGCGATTTAGCCGATAAATATGATGCATTAGTAATGGTAGATGAATGTCATGCTGCAGGTTTTATAGGCGCAACAGGTAAAGGAACTATGGAAGCTAAAAACGTTATGAATCGTGTAGATATTATAACTGGAACTTTAGGTAAAGCTTTGGGCGGTGCTATGGGTGGTTATACCACAGCTAAAAAAGAAGTGATTGAAATTTTACGCCAACGTTCACGACCTTATTTGTTTTCTAATTCTTTGGCACCATCAATTGTTGGAGCTTCTTTAAAAGTTTTTGAATTATTAAAAAAAGACACCACTTTAAGAGATCAATTAGAATGGAACACTAATTATTTTAAAGAAGGCATCCGAAAAGCGGGTTTGGATTTCATTGATGGGGATTCTGCAATTGTACCCGTTATGTTGTATGATGCTAAATTATCTCAAGAAATGGCAGATGAATTATTAAAATTAGGTATCTATGTAATTGGATTCTTTTATCCCGTTGTTCCAAAAAATAAAGCTAGAATTAGAGTACAATTATCTGCTGCACATACAAAAGAACAGTTAGATAAAGCCATATTTGCTTTTGAAAGTGTTGCCAAAAAATTAAATATTATTCAGTAAATTAATAGTGTTTAACTTTTAATTAAGAAAAATGAACTAAAAGTTTTGTGAATTACAAAAAACACATTACTTTTGTATTTATTATAACGCATTGTAATTAAATTAAATAAAAAGTATGAAACATCTTAACAAACTATTTGCTGGGGCGTTAATATTAGCTGGATTTGCAGCTAATGCTCAAAACAGCACAAACCCATGGGCCGTATCTTTTGGAGTTAACGCCATTGATACAAAAATTAGCATGAAAGGAAATGACCACCTTAGATTTGAAAAATTGAATAACGTAAAGGAAAACTTTAATATCGTGCCTTCAGTTTCTTATTTAAGTGTAGCTAAAAATGTTGGAGACAACTTCAGTTTTGGTTTAACGGGTTCATTTAACAAAATTACAAAATGGACAAATCACATACCTCAAACTAAAAACACCTCTGAGGTTATTAATCCTGGTGATTTAGATTTTTATGGAGTTGATGCAGCAATCACTTACAGTTTTAAAAGTTTATTAAAATCAAAATGGTTTGATCCAACTTTAAATTTAGGTGGAGGTTACACTTTTTTTGGTGATGCTTCTGCTGGAACAGTTAATGCTGGATGGGGATTAAACTTTTGGTTTGCTAAAAATGTAGCATTAACTTTAGGTTCTACTTTAAAATATAGTTTCGACGATACTAGACTAGCAAATGTAGATGTGCCAACACATATTTTTCACCAAGCCGGTTTAAAATTCCAATTTGGGGCGAAAGACAGAGATGATGACGGTATTATTGACGCAGAAGATACTTGTCCAGATGTTAAAGGATTAGAAGCTTTCCAAGGTTGTCCTGACTCAGATTCTGATGGAATCCAAGATTCAGCTGATGCTTGTCCAGAAGAAGCAGGTTCTCCAGAAATGAATGGATGTCCTGACCAAGATGGCGATACTGTTGCTGATAAAGATGACGCGTGTGTTGATGTTGCGGGTTTACCAGTTTTAAAAGGTTGTCCAGATGCAGATGGAGATGGAATTGCTGATCAAAACGACAAATGCCCTACTGTAAAAGGTGAAAAAGCTAACGGTGGATGCCCATGGCCTGATACTGATGGCGATAAAGTTTTAGATAAAGATGACAAATGTCCAACTTTAGCTGGAACTGTAGCAAATAACGGATGTCCTGAGGTATCTGAAGACACAATGAAAAAACTAAATGATTATGCTAAAACAATATTATTTGATTCTGCTAAATCATCATTCCAAAAACAAACATACCCAATATTACAAGCTATTGTTGCTATATTAAAAGAATATCCTTCTGCTAAATTTGCTTTAGAAGGTCATACAGATTCAGATGGTAAAGATCAATCAAATTTACTTTTATCTCAAAGTAGAGCTGCTGCCGTAAGAACATTCTTAATTGATAATGGTATTGCTGCTGACAGATTAACATCTGAAGGTTTTGGTGAAACTAAGCCAGTTGCAACAAACGCAACTAAAGCTGGAAAAGCGCAAAACAGAAGAGTAGAAGTTAAATTAGTAAAATAATTTTTCTCTCATAATATTTTAAAAAGGTCTCAATTTATTGAGACCTTTTTTTTATCTTTATTGCCATGGAGGCATCATTTTTATCTAAATTAGCAAAAGAGTTATTAAGTAATAACTCATCTTCGTTACACCACACTAATATTGTATTACCGAACAAGCGCGCTAAAATTTTTTTATTAGAAGAATTAAAAAAACAATCTTCAGATACTTTTTTAGCTCCCAAAATAGTAAGTATTGAAATGCTTATTGAGGAAATTGCGCAATTAAGGACACTTGATAACATTGAACTTTTGTTTGAGTTTTTTATTGTTTATTTAGATAATACCGAAAAATTAAAACAACAAGATTTTGAAAAATTTTCAAGTTGGGCGGTTACTTTAATTCAAGATTTTAATGAAATTGACAGGTATTTAATCAATCAGAATGAAATTTTCTCCTATTTATTAGATATTGAGCGCATTAAACATTGGACGCCAAATGTAAATAACCAATCTAAATTAATTGAAAGCCACCTAGAATTTTGGAAATTAATGCCTTTCTATTATGAAGCATTTACAACCCATTTATTAAATAAAAAAGTAGGATATCAAGGGTTGTTATATAGAAAATCAGCTGAAAATTGTTTGGCTTTTTCTGAAAAAATTCAGAACGAAACCTATGTGTTTGCTGGTTTTAATGCTTTAAATGCAGCTGAAGAAACTATAATTAAATGCTTGTTGGAAACCAAAAAAGCGACTGTGTATTGGGATATTGATGCTGTTTTCTTACAAGATGAATTCCATGATGCAGGTTTGTTTTTACGTCGAATAAAAAAATCTTGGAAATATTTTGAAACACAACCTTTTAATTGGATTACCAATTCATTTTCAAATATTAAAAATATTGAAGTTATTGGTACACCTAAATCTATTGGACAAGCAAAAATTGCTGGAAAAATTATAGAAAAAATCGTATTTGAAAACAAATCATTAGAAAATACTGCACTTGTTTTAAGCGAAGAAAATATTTTACTTCCCGTTTTAAATGCTTTACCAGTTGAGGTGGAGAATTTAAATATTACAATGGGCTATCCAAGTAAAAACAATCCAGCACAAATACTAATTTACAAATTATTTCAACTGCATTTAAACGCTCAAAATAGAAATAAAAAACAAAGTGTATTTTACTATAAAGAAGTATTAGAAATATTAAATAATCCATTAATTGTCTCAAGTATTCAAGCTAATGAAGTAGTTAAAATAATAAAAAATTCTAATTTAACTTTTATAACGAGTAATCGATTAGAAGAATTATTTTTTAAATACGATTTATCAAATAATGAATTAGTACATCATTTGTTTTTCGATTGGAATGAATCCATATCTGAAATTTTAGAGAAATTAAAAGCCATTCTGATTTGTATTAAAACACATTTAAGTACTCAAAACGAGCAAGATAAAGTTACTAAAGCATTTGTTTTTTCAATATATAATGTAATTTTTAAAATTACAAATTATTATGAATCCTATAAAAATATTGAAAATTTAGATATTTTATTTAGTATCTATAAACAAGTTATAGACCAAGCTCAGGTTTCTTTTGAAGGCGAACCACTCAAAGGTTTACAAATTATGGGGATTTTGGAAAGTCGAGTTTTGGATTTCGAAAATGTAATTATTACTTCGCTAAATGAAGGTAAATTGCCTGGCGGAAAATCGAATAATTCCTTTATTCCGCATGATGTAAAATTAGAAAAAGGACTGCCAACATATAAAGAACGTGATGCCATCTTTACGTATCATTTTTATCGTTTATTGCAACGGGCTAAAAATATTTATTTACTTTATAATACCCATTCTGAAGGTATTGATGCAGGAGAGAAGAGCCGATTTATTACACAATTAGAAATTGAACATCTACCAAATCATACGCTAAAAAAGGTTTTTTATAACGCAATTAAACCGGATACAATTTATCAACCGATTGAGGTAATTAAAACACAACCTATTTTAGATAGATTAACAGAAATTGCAACTATTAAAGGTTTTTCGCCTTCTGCTTTAACTAATTATTTACGAAATCCGATTCAGTTTTATTACCAACGAATTTTAGGCGTTCGTGAAAATGATGAGGTAGAAGAAAATGTGGCGGCTAATACTTTAGGAACTATAATTCATGAAGTGTTAGAAAAAATGTATGCTCCTTTCGAAGGCAAAAATATTCAAATTCGCGTTTCAGATATTGAGGTGATGATACAAAATATAGAAGCAATCACATTAGAAAAATTTAAAGAAGTTTACAAAGAAGGCGACATCAAAAAAGGTAAAAATTTAATTGCTTTTGAAGTGGCCAAACGAAATATTTATAATTTTTTAATTCAAGAGAAACAAACTATTGAAACTGGTGACGAACTATTTATTTTGTCTTTAGAAAAACCACATGAAACCATATTTGAACATCATAATTTACCATTCCCAGTTAAAATTTCAGGGAAAGTAGACAGAATTGAGCTGCGAAATAATACCATTCGTATCATCGATTATAAAACTGGAAAAGTTGAAGGAAATAATCTTAAAATAAATACTTTTGAAGGTTTAACGCTTGATTTGTCTAATGATAAAATTATTCAATTATTGTGTTATGCATTAATGTTTAAAGAAAATCCTTTAAAAGAAAATTTTAATGTGGAAGTCGGAATTTTTTCTTTTAAGAACATGAAAGCTGGATTTTTACCTTTTACATTTGGTAAAGGCAGAGGTGTAGTTGGTGAAACAGTAATTACAACTGAATTTTTAGTAAATTTTAAAGAAGAATTGGTAATTTTAATTCAAGAAATTTTAAATCCTGAGATTTCTTTTAAAGAAGTAATATACTAAAATTGCAAAGGTTTTTTACATGTCTTGTTTAAGTTTTGGGAGGCCTTAATCTTTGTGTGCTTTGTGGTTAACCCTTCAAAAATCCGACCATAACTTTTTCCAACTCCGCTTGGTTTTCTAGGTGACTCATATGTCCGTCGTTGAAAGTTATTAGTTTTACATTTGTGCCTTCAATTTGTTCTACATTTTCTTCATAATTTAAAACAGGGTCTTTTTTTCCTAAAATTAATAAAATTGGATAAGTTGCAAAATGTAAAATTACTTCTCGGTCTTTTCTTAATTTCATACCTTCTTGAGCAGCAATAATTCCTTGTAACGAAGTTTGAAGTGCTTCTTCCCGAACCCATTCAATTTGTTCCGAAAGTATTGTTCTGTTTTCCTCTGAAAATAAATTGGCGATACTCATTCTAACCGCAGCCACATAATTTTGTTTCACTGCTTTTATAGCTCGGTTTCTATTAGCAATACGTTCGTCACTATCGGCACGAGAAGTCGAATTTAACAATACTAAACCTTTCATGAATTCTGGGTACAATTCGGCAACAGTTAAAGCAACATAACCCCCCATAGAATGCCCAACAAAAACCGCTTTTCTGATTTTTAATTCGGAAATCACTTGATGAACAGCATCCGCCATGTCTTCCATACTATGAATGTATCCTAAACAATCGGTTTGCCCATGCCCTAATAAATCAATACAAATCACTCGGTTTTTTTTAGCTAAAACAGGCGCCAAAAAGTTCCACATGGTACTGTTTTCCAAAAAACCGTGTAACAAAATAACCGCAGTGCCTTTTCCTTGGTCGGTATAACTGATTTTAGTATTTTTGAAGTTCGTGGTTTTCATAAATACAAATGTAGAGTTTAAACGCAAAGCACACAAAGTTTTTTGTCTTCAAAAAAAACGGCTCACTTTCGTAAACCGTCTATTTTCTATACTCTATTCTCTTTTTTCTAAACTAAGCATTCATTATCGATTCAATTTCATCTGCTTCGATAGGAATATTTTTCATTAAGTTGAAAGGTTCTCCTTTTGGTTGAATCACCACATCATCTTCTAAACGTATTCCAAAACCTTCTGCAGGGATATAAATTCCTGGCTCTACAGTAAAAACCATATTGGCTTGCATGGGTTCATGTAATAAACCATAATCGTGCGTATCTAAACCTAAATGGTGTGACGTTCCGTGCATGAAATATTTTTTATACGCTGGCCATTCTGGATTTTCATTCTGTACATCCGCTTTTGAAATTAAGCCCAAACCTAATAATTCTGAAGTCATTATTTTACCAACTTCTATGTGATATTGTTTCCATAAAGTTCCAGGTAAAAGCATTTTTGTAGCTTCGTTTTTTACATTTAAAACGGCGTTGTAAACCGCCTTCTGTCTTTCAGTAAAACGTCCCGAAACAGGAATTACTCGGGTTAAATCAGAAGAATAATTTGCATATTCTGCACCAACATCTAATAAAATTAAATCGCCAGCATTACAAACTTGGTTGTTTTCTATATAATGTAATACATTGGCATTATTTCCAGACGCAATAATTGGCGTGTAGGCAAACCCTTTCGAACGATTACGTAAAAATTCGTGTGCCAATTCCGCTTCAATCTCATACTCGGTTACGCCAGGTTTTACGAAGTTTAATACTCTTCGCACTCCTTTTTCAGTTATAGTACACGCATTTTGAATTAAATCTAATTCAATTTGGTCTTTTACGGAACGTAAACGTTGTAAAATTGGATTTGATTTTTCTACTTTATGCGCAGGATATTCGTTTTTCCACCATTTGATAAAACGGTCTTCACGTGTTTCTGTTTCTACTGCTGCTCTGTAATGTTCATTGGTGTTTATGTACATCGTATCGGCATACATCATCACTTCTTTTAAAACTTTATGAAAATCTTGAAGCCAATATACCGATTGGATTCCCGCTACTTCAAAAGCACGTTCTTTAGTTAATTTTTCGCCTTCCCAAATGGCTATGTGCTCGTTCGTTTCTTTTAAAAATAAAACTTCTTTCAAATGTTCATATGGCGCGTCTGGAAACAACATTAATACGCTTTCCTCTTGATCAACACCTGATAAGTAAAAAATATCTCGATGTTGTGCAAATGGCAATGTACTATCTGCAGAAACAGGATAAATATCATTAGAATTAAAAATAGCAACTCCGTTTGGCTTCATTTGTGCCATAAAGTTTTTACGATTTTTAATAAAAAGTTCTCGATTTATTGGTAAATATTTCATTTTTTGATACTATTAGTAATAGTTTTCAAAATTAATAACTTTCAAACAAATAGTTGTCAAATAATTCTATTAATTTTGAAACCAATCAAATTATATAAAAATGAAAAAAGTTATATTTTTTATCTCTCTTCTTAGTACTTTAGTTTCTTTGTCTCAAGACAATAATTTTAAATCCATTGCTTTTCAGAATATTGGGCCTACAATAATGAGTGGTAGAGTAGTAGATTTGGCTGTAAATACTCAAAACCCCTCTGAATTTTATGCAGCTTATGCATCTGGCGGTCTTTGGTATACCAATAATAATGGTACTAGTTTTGAACCTGTTATGGATACTGCACCAACACAAAATATTGGTTGTGTTGCCGTAGATTGGAATTCAGGATTGATTTTGGTCGGAACTGGTGAAGTAAATTCTTCTCGTTCATCTTATGCTGGAATTGGTGTATTGAAATCTACAGATAAAGGCAAAACATGGACAAATATTGGTTTGCCAGATAGCCATCATATTTCTAAAATATGGATAAATCCAAATAATTCTAATGAAATTGTGGTTGGTGTTTTAGGACATTTGTATTCCAAAAATGAAGAAAGAGGCATTTTTAAAACCACTGATGGAGGAGAAAATTGGACAAAAACATTATTCATCAATGATGAAACAGGAATTGTAGATATTAGTTTTGCACCAAACAACCCAAAAATTATGTTTGCTGCGGCTTGGCAACGCGAACGTAAAGCAAATAATTTCAAAGGAAATGGAATCCATTCAGGAATTTATAAAAGTGAAGATGCTGGAACTACTTGGAAAAAAATAAGTGATAATTCTGGTTTTCCATCTAATAATGGAATAGGTAGAATTGGTTTAACTTCATTTAGTGAAAATAGTACTTACGCTATTGTTGACAATCAGAATTTACGACCAAATGCGTTAAACGAAAAGCCTAAAGATGCCAATACCGCTTTATTTGAAGTGGATGTAATAGGTGCAGAAATTTACAAAACAACAGATTCGGGAAAAACTTGGAAAAAAACGCATGATTTGTTTATTGATGACGCTTTTTATTCTTATGGATATTATTTTGCAGATATTACTGTAGATGAATCCAATGAAAATAGAATTTATATTGCTGCAGTTCCTTTATTGTTTTCTAATGATGGAGGAAAATCATTTGAAGCAATCAGTAAAGAAAACGTTCATGCGGATCATCACGTTTGTTGGGTGAATCCAAAAAACCCAAATCATGTAATAAATGGAAATGATGGAGGTGTGAATATTACATACGATAACGGAAAACATTGGATAAAATGCAACAACCAGGCTGTTGGGCAATTTTATAGTGTAAATGTGGACAATAAAGAGAATTATGAAGTATATGGCGGATTGCAAGATAATGGTGTTTGGGTAGGGCCAAACAATTACGAGCACAATGTAGAATGGTTACAAGACGGAAAATATCCTTACGAATTTTTAAGTGGTGGAGACGGCATGCAAGTTCAAATAGATACTAGAACAAATAATTTGGTTTACACCGGATACCAGTTCGGAAATTATTCTAAAATAGACAGAATTACAGGAGAAAGAAATTACATTACTCCTAAAGCTGATAAAAAAGAGGAACCCTACAGATTTAATTGGCAAACACCTATTTTGTTGTCATCGCATAATCAAGATGTTATTTATTTTGGCGGACAATATGTATTTCGATCAATGAATCAAGGCGAAGATTGGGAAAAAATTTCTACTGATTTAACTAATGGAAAAACGGAAGGTAATGTGCCCTTTGGGACTATAACTTCTATAGCCGAAAGTAAATTTAAATTTGGTAAATTAGTTGTCGGAACCGACGATGGAAATATTTATGTAACAAAAGATAGTGGTGAAAATTGGATAAAAATTTCAAGTAATTTGCCACAAAATTTATGGGTGTCTCGTGTACGATTATCAACCTTTAAATCCGATAGAATTTATGTTATATTAAATGGATACAGAAATGATAATTTCACAACATATGCCTTCGTTTCTGAAGATTTAGGTGCGAATTGGACATTGTTGACGGAAAATATTAATCAAAATGCAGCGAATGTAATTCTTGAAGATTCTGAAGATGAAAATATTCTATATTTAGGTACAGATAATGGGTTATTTATTTCTATGGATAAAGGAACGAATTGGCAAGAATTTTCAACAGGTATTCCTAACGTTGCCGTACACGATTTGGTCATTCAAAAAAGAGAAAAAGATTTAATTGTAGCCACTCACGGGCGTTCATTGTATACGGTAAATCTTTCGAATATTCAACAAATTAATGAAAAAACAAAGGCAAACGGCCTGGCATTATTTCCAATAAAAAACATTCCATTTTCTAAAAATTGGGGAAATAAACGTTCTGCTTGGGGAACTGAAAACGTTCCAAATGTCATAATTTGGTATTACGTAAAAGAACTTTCAAATACGGGTTTAACTATAAAAAATAAAGACGGAATTGTGGTCTTTAATTGTCAAAATAAATCGGAAAAAGGAATGCTAAAAATTGCGTTTGATTTAAGTATTTCTGAAAAAACAAAAACGGCAATGGAAAAGAAAGATAGTAAAATAAAAATTAAACTATCGGGCAATAAAAAATACCATTTACCAGCGGGAAAATATACAATTGAATTAGAAAATAACGGAAAGAAGGAGACGCAATCTTTTGAAATAACAGAAAAAAACCAAATGAGATAAGATTTGGGTAAAATTTCATTCTTAAGATGTTGATATTCAACAAATGTTAAACTCATTTAAAATGATTATAAATTAACTTTCAAAGGTTGTAAGTCTTACTTATAACCTTTATTTTTGCTTACATTAAACATATTCAAATTAACATTAACTATAATTATGGCAAAATCAGCATTTTTAAAGTCATCTATTGCAAAAAAATATTGGATGGCACTTACAGGATTGTTCTTATGCTTGTTTTTAGTTGGGCATTTATTAGGTAACTTACAATTGTTAGCTGGCGATACTATTGAAGCAGCATTACAATTTAATAAGTATGCACTTTTTATGACTACCAACCCAGCAGTAAAATTACTTTCTTATTTAACGTACATTTCTATTATTTTCCATGCTATTGATGGAATTTATTTAGCTATTCAAAACAAGAAAGCTCGTCCAGTGGCTTATGCGATGAGTAATCCTTCTAAAAATAGCAGTTTTTCTTCAAGAAATATGGCGGTTTTAGGAACGGTAGTTTTAATTTTTATCGCTACACACATGGTAAATTTTTGGGCAAAAATGCATTTTGATGCTAATATGCCTTTAGTTACGAAAACACAAGGAAACCAAGGGCAATCTCAATCCATGCTTATTGGAACACCAGATTCTAAGATCCAATCTATTCCGTTACCTCCCGGAGGTTCATTAAAATCACTTGTTGAGCAAAACAATAATCAACCTGGAAATACAACCAAATTAGTTATTGAAGGTTCAAACATTGTAAAAGACGCTAAAACTGGTGAAGTTTTATTTATTGGTTTCAAAGATTTACACAAGCTAACATATACTTTCTTTAAAAGTAAAGGA
>Ga0164294_10002062_pt1 | contig 18373 bp, 15 predicted proteins | sample GEODES005metaG_FD_111479 | JGI IMG/M metagenome (GOLD analysis project Ga0164294, IMG submission 111479) | Oligotrophic lake water microbial communities from Sparkling Lake, Wisconsin, USA - GEODES005 metaG | ecosystem: Environmental > Aquatic > Freshwater > Lake | place: USA: Sparkling Lake...
CAACCTACTTTGGCAACTGAAATGGGTTTGATGCAGGAAAGAATTACCTCTACAAAAAATGGCTCCATTACTTCTGTACAGGCGGTGTATGTTCCAGCAGATGACTTAACTGATCCGGCTCCTGCTACTACCTTTGCGCATTTGGATGCGACAACCGTATTGAGTAGAAAGATTGCGGATCTTGGTATCTATCCTGCTGTGGATCCATTGGATTCTACTTCTAGAATTTTAACTCCATTGATAGTAGGTGATGAGCATTATAATACTGCCAACAGAGTTAAATTAATATTACAACGTTATAAAGAGTTACAAGATATTATTGCAATCCTTGGTTTGGATGAATTAAGTGATGATGACAAGCAAACAGTTTCTAGGGCTCGTAAGGTACAACGTTTCTTGAGTCAGCCTTTCTTTGTTGCTGAGCAGTTTACCGGTTTAAAAGGGGTACTAGTTCCTATTGAAGATACCATTCGCGGGTTCAACGCTATTATGGATGGTGAAGTGGATGAATATCCTGAAGCGGCTTTCAACCTAGTAGGCACACTTGAGGATGCTATTGAAAAGGGTAAGAAAATGATGGCGGCCGCAACTGCTTAAATTTTTTCAAGAACCTTTTTATAAAAATCTTAAAAGTCGAAAAATAATTGTTCACCAATAAACCAAGCTCTCTTTTGGAGACAAGGGTATGAATTTAGAGATATTAACTCCTGAAAAAAAGATATTTAGTGGCGAAGTGTACGGTGTACAGTTACCAGGAATCAGTGGTTCTTTTGAAATACTAGATAAACATGCTCCGATGGTGGGCGCATTGAAGGCGGGTAATCTTAAGATACTTACTGACAAAGTAGCTACCACTTCTTTTTCAATACTAAGTGGTTTTGTGGAAGTGCTGAATAATAAAACGATCATACTGATTGAAGGTTGTGAAGAACTCTAAAGCTTTTACCAATAAAATATTTAGCCCCTCTTGAAGGGGCTTTTTTATTGCTATAATTTTTTTGAAAAAGAAAGTTCAGCGCACAACTATCATTAGTCAATTTGTTTTTTAAGCTGTAAATGAGCCCATGCTGTAAATGGAAAAAGCAATAGAAGCCAGAAAAAATTCAACTGACCACTTAATAAAAAAAGACTAACTGAGATCATTACCACATACAAGGGATAAGTGAAAAACAAGAGCCCTACAATGATTGAGTCAAAGTGATCTGTATCGTTTGTTTTTTTTAATATGATTTTTTTTAAGGGATAGTAAAGTGGAGCATGCAAGAGCCATCCAGCTATCGAGGGTACAAAGAGTATTATTTTTTTAATGGCAGATTGGGGGATAAAAAAAAGTTTTTGTATTTTTTCTTTATCTGACTTTTCAATTTCATACACAAAGCGAGAGAGTTGTTGTTGAGCAACCTTATTAAAGGATTGAATACCTTTTCCAAAACCTTCTTTGTAGTCAACTTCTTTTGCAGTGATGAAGTCACCTAAAAATAGATGTATGTTTTTACCAAATTTTTCGAACGAACTGTAATTAATTCCAATGGGCAATACTTTTAGGGGAATGCCTTGTTGCCAGCTACTGATGGCAAGCCTTGCCGTTCCTTTCATGAGTGGTCGTAGATGCCATTCATTGATACATTTCCCTTCTATAAAAATTAATACGATACCGTTTTGATTAAAAATTTTTTTGCATTGATCAAAAGTGCTGTAATTATCAGATAAATTTTCTGCCCCTTCACTGATTCGATAGACGGGTAATAGTTTAAGAGAAATTAAAATTTTAGCAATCAATTTTCCATTAAAAGCATCTCCTCTTGCTAGGGAATAAATGGGTTTATTGAAAAGGGTACATAAGATAATTGCATCTAGAAATGAATTAGGATGGTTTACGGCAAGTAGGAGTGGGCCATCGGTATTGAATAATTCTTTTTTATTTATATGAATATCCCTGCAATAGAATTTGATAGCAGCTCTTGCAATAATTTTTACAAATTGGTATAGCATTCGTTCAAGGTAAGCAATGTATTTAGCCCTATTGGTTGATCAGTTTATTCAACAAATGTAAGTCAAAATTTATGAGTACAGAAAGTGGCGGATGGCCTTAATTAAGTTGAGGGTCGATGGGGAAATTGATCATCATTTCATAATCTCCTCCAAGTTGTCTTAGGCTATCTCTCCAAATTTTATCAGGAGATGAGTGAAAAATTAAATTACTGGTAGCCGAAGCCGTTATCCATGTTTTTTCTTTTAACTCCTCTTTGAGTTGTCCTTTACTCCAGCCACTATAACCTATAAAAAAACGAATTTTAGCAAGGTCTATTTCATTATTTTTTACAAGTTGGGAGGCTATTTCAAAATCTCCTCCCCAATAAATACTTTTCATTATTTTTTGTCCACCTGGTATAAGTTCGGGACATTGGTGTAAAAAATGGAGAGTGTTAGTCTGAACAGGACCTCCATAAAAGACTGGAATGGGGAATCCTTCGAAATCACTCATCAGAGAATCGAGGGTTTCATCAAAGGGTTTATTTAAAACAAAACCAACGGTACCTTCTTTATCGTGTTCACATATCAATGCTACTGACCTTGTAAAATCGGGATCCTTCAAGAAGGGGTCTGCAATTAATAACATTCCAGGGGCAGGTGATATCATATTTCTAAATTAATTGATTATTTCTCGCGGCACTAATATTGTTTTAAGTTTTTTATAAATAAGATTCTAAAACCTTCGTTAAAATATTTTTTTAGAGATTAAAAATTAATTTAGTAGCCATTATTGATTTACTTTTATATCAATGAAACGTATTTTCCCAATAATCACTGTCTTGATTTTGCTTTCCCTCTTGGGAATTATTTTTTTTCAGATTTTATGGATTAAGGGAACCCTTGAGTTAGAAGAGCAAAAATTTTATGAGCACGTGAGTGTGGCTACTTCACAGGCAGCTACTGATTTGATGGAAGAGAAAGGCAATCTTATGCCTTTAAGGAGAAAGAGCGAAGCATTATTTAGGAGTGAAAGCCAGCTTGAAATTTTTAGGCCTACTGTTGCACAAAAATATAGCGGGGATGAAATTTATCGCATCATTCGAAAAGCATTCGATAAAAAAAGTCTGAGAAATGTTTCTTTTGAATTTGCTATTAGTCCTACCTCATTAGTTGGGGAGGAAATCCAATCAGCTAATTTTTTTAAATTATATTCTGACTCTACAAATAACAAACTTCACGTTATTCAGTTGGAGTCTCCAGCAGGAAGTCTTGCAGAAGGAATATCTCCCCAGGAAGTATTGATTGTTACTGTACCACATGCCAAAAAACTTATATGGCAGTCGCTTACATGGTTTATCATCGGAGCGATTATTTTCCTTTTGATTATTATTACTGCATTTTTTCTAACGGTGAGAGCTTTGTTAAAACAAAAAAAGTTGAGTGAAATAAAATCAGATTTTATCAATAATATGACCCATGAATTTAAAACTCCACTGGCAACAATTTCGCTTGCGGTGGATGCTTTAAAGAATGAAAAAGTGATCAATGACCCTGAGAAAATTAATTATTTTACGGGGATTATCAAGGAAGAAAATAAGCGGATGAATAGGCAGGTAGAAACTATTCTTCAAGCTGCATTGCTTGATAGGCAGCTAGTTCAATTGAATCTTAAAAAAATGCACGCGCACGATTTAATTAGTAGCGCCTTAAGTAATATCAATCTTCAAGTAGATGAGATACATGGCCGTTTGGAGGTGAGTCTGAAAGCTACTGATGATGTTATTTTGGCAGATGAAGTTCATTTTACAAATCTTATTAGTAATCTGCTAGATAATGCCGTGAAGTATTCAAAAGATGAACTAAGAATTGTGATCAGCACTCATACGGAGGGCAATCGATTGAAAGTTAAAATCGAGGACAATGGAATTGGTATGAGCAAGGAAACTACGAACCGAATATTTGAAAAATTTTACCGCGCCCACAATGGCAATCTTCATAATGTAAAAGGCTTTGGACTTGGACTTAATTATGTAAAAACAATGGTAGATGCCCATCATGGTAACGTTAAAGTTGAAAGCGTCTTGGGAAAGGGAAGTAGTTTTTTCTTAAGTTTCCCTATTGTAAAAAATTAGAAAGCCCTCTTGTTATCTGCACGAATTTGTGCAGTTCAATTTTTTGGACAAGCATTTGTCAATCTTTAATATTCAATTTCTTATAGTTATTAACTAAACAAACCATGTTTAGCCCCCCATTTTTTAGTATTACTTATTGTTTTTGACCCTTTTTCTATTGTTGTTACCGTAATCCACAGGTTATACACTTCTATCCACAGGTTACTCACTTCGTAAATACCCTATTTTCTACTTAAAGTTATACTGACAGTGCATTTCAGCTTGTGGATAAAAATGTTTATATCATTTTAGATGTAAAAGTGGGAAAAGGTGTTATTTTGTGGTAATAATTGCAACATATTAAATAAGTTAATAAATGATTGGTTTTTTAGGCGAATACGAGGCTACGATGGATGCCAAAGGACGTTTTCTTTTGCCAGCCGGCTTTAAAAAGCAGCTGTCAGAGGAAGGTGCGGGCCAATTTGTGATCAATCGAGGCATTGAGGCTTGCTTGAGTTTATACCCCATGCAGAGCTGGGAGCCAATTTTTGCGGAAGTAAGTAAGTTGAATGATTTTGACCCTAAGGTTAGACAGTTTCGTAGATATTTTTTGAATGGAGCTACCCAGCTGGAGTTGGATACTGCTGGAAGATTATTAATTCCAAAGGCTTTAATGGAGTATGCAGGATTAGAAAAAGATGTGGTACTAGTATCAGCCATAAATAAGATTGAAATCTGGGACGCGGTTAAGTATAAAATGTTCTTTGAATCTTTTTCACCAGAATCCTATAGTAGTCTGGCTAATGAAGTGATGAACAAAAATGATGAAAAACTGAAAAGCTGATATGTTGAAAAAAACGACCACTGACGAAAGTATTTTACCCCTCCATTCATCAGCGGATCAGTTGGATTATCATATACCCGTTCTACTTCAGGAAACTATCGAGGGATTAGCTATTAAGGCAGATGGGGTTTATGTGGATTGCACATTTGGTGGAGGCGGACATAGCAAGGCATTATTAGCACGTTTAGGGGAAAAGGGAGTTCTGGTTGCTTTTGACCAAGATGAGGATGCTAGAAAAAACCTTCCAAATGATAGCAGAGTAATTTTTGTACCACAAAACTTTCGTCATCTGCAACGCTTCTTGCGCTTAAATAAAATTACTCAGGTCGATGGAATATTGGCTGATCTGGGAGTTTCTAGTCATCAGTTTGATAAGGCCGAAAGAGGATTTTCAATTCGGTTTGAAGCAGCGCTAGATATGCGAATGGATCAGCGTCAAAAAACTACAGCAGCAGATATTCTCAAGCAATTTACTGAGCTACAGTTACACAAAATGTTAGAACAGTATGGTGAAGTAACCAATGCTAAAACATTGGCAAAGACAATTGTTCAGCAAAGGGTATTGATGCCTATCAAAACTATCCAACAATTTAAACAAGCAGTTGAGTCGGTAGTAAAGGGAAATCCTCAAAAATATTTCGCTCAAGTTTTTCAGGCATTAAGAATAGAAGTAAATGATGAAATGGGTGCATTAAAAGAATTGTTGCAGCAAACTCCTGGGTTGTTGAAATCTGGTGGAAGAGTGGCCATCATTACTTTTCACTCATTAGAAGATAGGTTAGTAAAGAATTTTTTTAAGTCTGGAAGTTTTTCAGAAGAGGTGGTGAATGAATTGTATGGAGGTAAGCCTGAAAGTCAATTTAAAATCCTTACTAAAAAACCAATCTTACCAACTGATATTGAAACAAGGCGAAATAAAAGATCGAGAAGTGCAAAACTGAGATTGATTGAAAAAAAATAGTCACTATATCAATGGTTCAAGAAACAATTAGAATCAAGTGATTAATAGTTAATAAAAATGTTTGAAGATAAGTTTATACAAAAAGAAGAACCGATTGCTGCAAAAAGGGATTGGAAAATTATTTTAAGCCACAAGTGGGTGGTTAAGAATATTCCCTTCTTTCTTTTCTTGGCTGTTTTGGCGGTGTTGTATATCTACAATGGTCATCATTCCGATAAATTAATCAGAAGGATGGGGGAAACTGAAAAGCATATTAAGGAGTTAGAGTACGAATATAAAACTGTTAAGAGCGAGGTTATTTTTAGAAGTAAAGCGAGTGAATTAATAAAAGCGGTAGAACCGATGGGCTTAAAAGAAATGACATCTGCTCCCGTTGTTTTGTTGCAGAATACACCTGAAAAGTAATAGTTGCAGTGGATTTTTTTAAATAAAATAATTGACGTTAAAGGAAAATTCAAAAAGTATTTTAAAATAATAATCGAATTAAAAAGACAAAGGCATTGGATATTAAAAAAGACATATTGTGGCGAGTGTATCTCTGTTTTATAGGGATCATATTGCTGGGCGCAGTTGTATTGGGAAGAGCTTTTTTCTTACAACAAGTTCAAGGAGCCTATTGGAAAAGTATGGGTGATAGTTTGCATTTAAAATATGTACCATTAGTAGCAGAGAGGGGAACTATTTTTAGTGAAGATGGAAATATGCTAAGTACTTCTATTCCAATTTTTGATGTGTACATAGACTTTGGAGCGGAAGGTTTAAGAGAAAAAAAAGGAAAACTTTTTAGAAAATATTCGGACACTTTGAGTAGTTGTTTAGCCAATCTTTTTAAAGATAAAACTAAGGAAGCCTATTTGAATGAACTTCAAATGGCTTACAATAATATAGATCGCTATTATACACTGAAGAAGAAAATTTCTTTTCTGGATTATCAGCAGTTAAGAGAATTTCCTTTGGTAAAATTGGGAAGAAATAAAAGTGGTTTTATGATTGATCCACGCGATAAGCGAATCAATCCATATGCATTGTTAGCTAGCAGAACCATCGGTTTATCGAGGGATAATGCAAAGTTGAATGTTGGTCTTGAACAGAGTTACGATAGTTTATTGCGTGGTAGAACTGGTCAGCGACTGATGCGTTACATCGCTGGAGCCTACATGCCGGTAGAAGGTGCAGAAGTAGAACCTGAAAATGGAAAGGATATTATCACCACTTTGGATACCTACATTCAAGATATTGCCGAAAGTGCTTTGATGAATATGATGGTGGGCAATAATTCTGAACATGGTACTGTAATAGTGATGGAAACTGCTACAGGTAAGATTAAAGCAATCGCCAACCTAGGAAAACAACCCAATGGTACTTATGTAGAAGATTTAAATTATGGGATTGCTAAGGCTACTGAGCCGGGGTCTATTTTTAAACTCGCTACCTTATTAAGTTTACTAGAAGATAAGTATGTGACTAAAAATACTATTGTGGATTGTGAAGGTGGTGCCAAATCTTTTTACGGATTAAAAATAAAAGATGCGCATTTGGGGGCAGGTTCAATTACTGTTAAAGATGCATTTTATTCAAGTAGTAATGTGGCATTTGCAAAATTAGCCGATCAATATTATCACAATGACCCTTCAAAATTTTTATCTCACTTACATCATTTACGATTGGATACTTTAACAGGTATTGATATTACAGCTGCCTCTGCTAGACCTACTATTAAAAGTCCAAAAAACAGAAGCTGGTCAAAGACTACGATTCCTTATATGGCACATGGATATGAGGAGCTACTTACTCCATTGCACTTACTGATGGTATACAATGCAGTTGCTAATAACGGAACTATGATGCAACCATTTTTGGTTAATTCAGTGAATCAGTATGGCATAGAAGTGAAAAGAATTTTGCCTAAGGTGTTGGTAAATAAAATATGCAGTGATGAAACGCTTGCGCAATTGAAAGATTGCTTGAAAGCGGTGGTAGATAGTGTGCATGGAACTGGCCATAAAGTATTATATGATTCTAATTATTCTATTTCTGGAAAAACTGGAACAGCAGTTACTGCATTGGATAACAAAGGTTATAATAAAGGGAATAAGATTTATCAAGCATCTTTCATGGGTTATTTCCCATCAGAAAAGCCAGCTTATACCATTGCTGTAGTTATTCAAAATAGTAATAAATCAAAATTGATATACGGTGCTGATGTTTCTGGAAAAGTGTTCAAGCAAATAAGTGATAAGATTTATGCTCGTTATTTAAGCAATCAAAAATTTAAAAGAAGTCTAACTCCCGATACTTTGCAATACCGTTATTATGGTATGAAGAATGAATTGAATTCCATTTTTAGACAACTGAATTTACCCTTTGTAGATTCAGCTCTTGGAGGATACTGGAGAACAATGCAAATGAGAGACAATGCAACAGTTCTTAATTTACCTGAAGCTGCTACAACTGCTGCTTTAGTTATTCCTAGTGTGGTTGGCATGGGCTTGAAGGATGCTGTATACTTAATGGAAAACAAGGGGTTAAAAGTAATGGCTACTGGAAGAGGAAGAGTTTTTAGTCAATCTGTAGAAGCAGGATCATCATTTATCAAAGGACAAACCGTAACACTATTTTTAAATTGATTTTAGCAGACCTACTATATAAAGTTAGCATTAGAGCGGTATTGGGTAATACTAATATCGAGGTGAATGATTTGCAAATCGATTCGAGAAAAGTGGGTAACGCAAGTTGTTTTATAGCAATCAAGGGTAGTGTTAATGATGGACATCAGTTTATTGATATAGCAATTAAAAATGGTGCAAAAGCGATTCTGTGTGAGGTACTTCCGATTGAGGTAAGTGAAAAGGTAACTTATGTTCAGGTTGAAAATAGTGCAGTTGCGGTTGGTTTTTTAAGTCATAATTTTTACGGGGCACCTTCTGAAAAAATTAAGTTGGTGGGCGTTACGGGTACCAATGGTAAAACTACTATTGTTACTCTTTTATGGAAATTATTTACTGCATTAGGGAATGAATGTGGTTTGATCAGTACTATTCAAAATCAAATTGGCGATACCATTTTAGTTTCTACTCATACTACTCCAGATGCGATTAGTTTGAATTCTTTGTTGCGAAAAATGGTGGATGCAGGTTGTAAATACGTTTTCATTGAATGTAGTAGTCACGCAATTCATCAGCATCGTATTTCAGGATTGCAATTTACTGGAGCACTATTTAGCAACATCAGTCACGATCATCTTGATTACCATATCACTTTTGATGAATACATAAACGTAAAAAAATCTTGGTTTGATGGACTTCCTTCTAATGCATTTGCTATTAGTAATGCGGATGATAAAAGAGGTAGAGTAATGCTGCAGAATACAATAGCGAAGAAATATTATTATAGTCTTACAACAATGGCTGATTGTAAAGGAAAGATTCTTGACAATAGTCTTACTGGTTTACATATGGTAGTAAATGATATAGACGTTTACTTTAGAATGATTGGTGAGTTCAATGCTTATAATTTATTAGCCGTATTTGAAGCAGCAATTTGTTTGGGCCAAGATAAAAATTTGGTATTACAATTATTGAGCAGTTTAGATGGCGCAGAGGGAAGATTTGATTATATGGTAAGTAGCCGAGATAAAATAATTGGCATCATTGATTATGCACACACGCCAGATGCATTGTTGAATGTATTGGCTACGATAAAAAAATTACGTCAAGGTAATTCACGAATTATAACGGTAGTAGGATGCGGTGGCGATAGGGATAAAAGCAAGCGTCCAATAATGGCGGCGGTAGCATGTGAATATAGTGATCAAGTAATCTTTACTTCTGATAATCCAAGAAGTGAAGATCCTCTTGAAATATTGCACGAGATGGAACTAGGCGTTAATGTAGTGGCTAGAAAAAAATACATCACCATCGCTGATAGGAAAGAAGCTATTAAGACAGCGGTAAGACTAGCATTAAAGGAAGACATCATTTTGGTAGCAGGAAAAGGTCATGAAAAATACCAGGAGATAAAAGAAGTAAAATACGATTTTGATGACAAGCAACTCTTGAATGAAATGTTTGAATTGATGGAGAGATAGCGAAGTTAGCTGGTGAGTATTCAAGTTGTGAGAAAGGAAATTTTATAAATTAAAAAAGTAGCAAAAGGCAAATTTAAAAATATGCTGTATCATTTATTTCATTGGCTTACCGAATCAGGATATAAATTTCCTGGAAGTAAATTATTTGACTTTATCACTTTTCGTGTGATGCTTGCTGTTATTTTGAGTTTATTCATCACTACTGTTTATGGTAAAAAGTTAATTGCGTTTCTTCAAAAAAAGCAATTGGGAGAAAGTGTCAGAGAATTGGGTTTGGAGGGAGAGCAGCAAAAGAAAGGAACTCCTACAATGGGAGGAATTATTATCCTATTGGCAATTTTAATACCTACTTTATTGTTGGCAAATCTCGACAAGGTATACATCCGTTTGATGCTACTTTGTACTGTTTGGTTGGGTACGATTGGTTTTATTGATGATTATTTAAAAATTCGTTCTAAGCGTCTAGCACTTGCTAAGGGAGTTGATTACAAAAAAAGCAACAGTGATGGATTGGCTGGAAGATTTAAAATATTTGGTCAAGTAATGTTGGGGATCATTGTGGGAGCTACTCTATATTTTACCCAAAGCGTAGTGGTGCAAAGAGAGGTTTATAATCCTGATTTTTCATTAGTGAAAGATTCTGTTTTAAGACCAGGTGAAAAATTAATGAGTGATAGCTTCAATGTAGTATCGATTGATGGAAGAAAACATCTTTTTGTAAAAGTGAAATCACCCATCACTACTATTCCTTTTGTGAAAACACACGAATTTAATTATGCCAAATTATTGCCTAAAAATTTACAAGATTACACTTATTTGCTTTATATCATTATTGTAATATTTATAGTCACTGCTGTGAGTAATGGTGCCAATATAACGGATGGTTTAGACGGGTTAGCTACAGGGGTTAGTGCTATTATTGGAATTAGTCTAGGAATTTTTGCTTATGTAAGTGGTAACATAAAGTTTGCTGAATACCTCAATATAATGTACATCCCCAATTTAGGTGAACTGTCAATTTTTATCGCAGCTTTTGTAGGCGCATGTATCGGTTTTCTTTGGTACAATTCTTATCCTGCGCAAGTTTTCATGGGAGATACTGGTAGCCTTGCTTTAGGTGGAATCATTGCTGCATTGGCAATTATTGTTCGTAAAGAATTGTTGATTCCGATTTTTTGCGGTGTTTTTTTAGTAGAAAATTTAAGTGTGATGATTCAGGTGGGATATTTTAAATATACCAAGCGAAAGTATGGCGAGGGCAGAAGAGTTTTTTTAATGAGTCCGCTGCATCATCATTATCAAAAATTAGGATATCATGAAAGTAAGATTGCTGTTCGATTTTGGATTATAACTATTTTATGTGTAGTAATAGCGATAGTTACTTTGAAATTGAGATAAAAAATATAGACATCGGATATAAAAAAAATGAAGAAAAAATTAGTCATATTAGGAGCAGGCGAAAGCGGTATTGGAACTGCTCTATTGGCTGTTCAGCAAGGGTATCAAGTATTTGTAAGTGATAGTGGAAAAATTAAGGAAGATTATAAAAATGAATTACAAATTAATGGAATCGACTTTGAAGAAATGGGACATGCGGAAGAAAAAATTCTTGAAGCAGATGAGGTAATGAAAAGTCCAGGAATACCAGAGAAAAATGAGTTAGTAAAAAAAGTAAGACAAAAGGGGATTACGATTATTAGTGAAATAGAATTTGCCTTTAGATATAAGGGAGATAGTAAAATAATTGCTGTAACGGGTAGTAATGGAAAAACCACCACCACAGCACTTACATGGCATATTTGTAAGCATGCAGGAATTGATTGTGCATTGGTTGGTAATATCGGATATTCTTTTGCAAGACAATTAGCGCTGGATCCTAAATCTCTGTATGTGATAGAGGTTAGCTCTTTTCAATTAGATGACATTAAAACTTTTCGTCCAGATGTGGCAATACTTACCAATATCACTGAAGATCATTTAGATAGGTACGATTACAAAATGCAAAATTATATAGATAGTAAGTTTAGAGTGGCAGAAAATCAGCAGATCAATGATGTTTTCATTTTCAATTTAGATGATATAGTTACCAATCAAAATATTAATAAATATCCCATTAAATCAACTTTATATCCCATTACAATGAGTAAAGAACTACCACAGGGTGCGTACCTGACAAACGCTCAGATGCATTTAAAATGGAAAGCGGAGGAAATGCATATGAGCATAGAAGATTTTGCTTTGAAAGGAAAACACAACCAATACAATAGCATGGCTGCAAGTTTAGGTGCTACGGCGGTGGGTATTAAGAAAGAAATTATAAGGGAGTCCCTACAAACTTTTCAAAGTTTAGAACACCGAATGGAGCCAGTGGCTAAAATAAAAGGAGTTCAGTTTATCAATGATTCAAAAGCAACTAATGTAAATAGCACTTGGTTTGCATTGGAAAGTATTAATGAGCCAACCATTCTGATTTTGGGTGGTGTAGATAAAGGCAACGACTACTCGCTTTTGAATGAACTCATTAAAGAGAAGGTAAAAGCCATTGTTTGTATGGGTATTGATAACCGTAAAATACATGAAGCTTTCGGAGCCTTTGTTTCATTAATTGTGAATGCAAGTACTGCTGAGGAGGCTGTAAAAGCAGCATTTCATTTTTCAGACAAAGGAGATGTTGTTTTACTTAGCCCTGCCTGTGCAAGTTTTGATCTTTTTAAAAATTACGAGGATAGGGGGAATCAATTTAAAAGTGCAGTAAAAAATTTATAAGAAAATACAATTCGATTTTCTTGGGTAAGAATAAAAAATTAAAACATTCAACTTGTCTCCAACCAGTGGGAGAAAATATATGACAGAGCAAAAATCTATATTAAAAAAATTATTTGGAATTCCTCCAATCCAAGATGGAGTTTTTAATACTTCTATGAGAGGGGTTGAAGGGATGGGTGGAACTCTTGTACAAAAGACGAGTGGAGATCGAGTGATATGGGCTATTGTAGTAATTCTTTCGTTGATAAGTTTGTTGGTGGTATATAGTAGTACAGGTTCATTGGCTTACAAATACAGTAAGAGTACCGAAAGCTATCTTTTCAAACAATTTGCTTTAATTATTTCAGGAGTAATATTTATTTACTTTGCGCATAGGGTCAATTACACCTTCTATTCTCGGGTGGCCAAAATATTATTTTTAATTTCTATTCCTTTATTAATCTATACCTATTTTTTTGGTACTACTTTGAATGAAGGTAGTCGGTGGATTAAACTACCTGTCATTAATCAAACTTTTCAAACATCTGACCTTGCTAAGTTAGCACTGTTCATGTATTTGAGTAGACAATTGAGTAGAAAACAAACGGTAATTAAAGATTTTAAAAAGGGATTTTTACCTATTATTATTCCTATTCTTATCATATGTGTTTTAATTGCTCCTGCTAATTTATCTACTGCTGTATTAGTTGCTGGAACAAGCTTTATGCTAATGTTCATTGGTCGTGTCAATACCAAACATATTTTATTAACTATTTCTATCGCACTAATTCCAATTGTAATTCTGTTAATGGTATCGGTTAAATATTATGACAAGGTGGAGGGGAAATCAAAAGATTTGCCGGCAATATTTTCTTATGGTAGAGTTCCTACTTGGATAAGTCGGATTCAAACTTTTATTTACAGTGGCAAAGGGGATGGCGGTGAAAAGACCTACCAAATCAATCAAGCTAAAATTGCAATTGCGAGTGGAGGTTGGTTTGGAAGAGGACCAGGTAATAGCAATGCTCGAAATTTTTTACCTCACTCTTACAGTGATTTTATTTTCGCTATTATACTAGAAGAATACGGCTTGTTGGGAGGGGCATTTATTGTTTTTATTTATTTATTGTTTTTGTACCGGTGTATTAGGTTATATAGAAAATGTCCATTTGCATTTGGGGCTTTTCTTGCGTTGGCTTTGAGTTTTACCTTAGTGATTCAGGCATTTGCCAATATGGGTGTAAATGTAAATGTGTTCCCTAATACAGGAGTTACCTTACCGTTAGTGAGTATGGGAGGGAGTAGTTTTCTTTTTACTTGTTTGTCTATTGGAATTATTTTAAGTGTTGCTCGAAATGTAGAACAGCAGGAAAGCTATGCCTCACTTGCAATTGATAAACAAGAAGTATAAACAAATTTTAAAGGAGTTTGGACTTATTATCCAACATCAATAAATTAAAAAATACGTTAAGAAATAATTGATTTTATAATACCAATGAATGATACAATAGACGATAGTATTTTAGGATTTTCTTCTTTTGGAAGTCGAATTGCCCGCATTATTATTGCAGGTGGTGGTACTGGCGGACATATTTTCCCTGCTATTGCTATTGCCAATGCTATTGTCAAATTGCAGCCGCAAGCCCAAATTTTGTTTGTGGGTGCGTCGGGAAAAATGGAAATGGAAAAAGTGCCATTAGCAGGATTTCGTATCGAAGGATTAACAATTGCAGGATTTAATAGAAGCTCTTTGATAAAAAATATTGGATTACCGTTTAAGTTGTTGAAGAGTTTTTTTCAAGTTAGTAATATTTTTAAATCGTTCAAGCCAACTGCTGTTATAGGTGTAGGAGGATATTCTAGTTTTCCTGTTCTTCGCTATGCTCAAGCAAAAGGGATAGATACTTTTATTCATGAAAGTAATTCTTACGCTGGGAAATCGAATAAAATGTTAGCTAAAAAAGCTACTAAGATTTTTGTTGCAATTGACGGTATGGATAAATTTTTTCCTTCCAATAAAATTATCCAGACAGGCAATCCGGTAAGAGAAAATATTGTGAATAGTAAGCTGTCGAGAGAAGAGGCGATATTATTTTTTGGACTAGATCCTAATAAAAAAACAGTGCTTGCAATTGGAGGAAGTTTGGGTGCCAAAAATATCAATGAAGCTTTGTCTGCAGGAATCAATGAATTTAATAAAAATGATTTACAATTGATTTGGCAAACTGGAAAATCCTATTTAGAAAAAGCTAGAGAGGTAGCTGGAGGAAAGTCGAATATTTGGGTAAATGATTTTATTACTCAAATGGAAAATGCCTATGGTGCAGCAGATATTGTAATTAGTAGAAGTGGTGCAATGTCAATTGCTGAATTAGCGGTCATGAAAAAGCCTGCAGTGTTGGTTCCCTTTCCTTTTGCGGCTGAAGACCATCAAACAGTGAATGCACAAAGATTAGTTGATAAAAATGCAGCGATGATGATCAATGACTCAGCAGCTTTAGATCAATTGGTATTATTGGTGATTGCTCTTTCGAAAAATGAAAAAAAGCAACAAGAATTAAAGGAAAATATTAGCGGGTTAGCGGTAAAAAATGCAGATGAAGTGATTGCTAAGGAAATTTTAAACGCTCTTGAGAAGAGAGAAAAATAGAAAATAAATTAAACGAATCGATGAAAGTATTTAACCAATTGTTGTCATTTTTAGGAGCACCTTCTCCCCTTGCGGAAGGAAGCGAACCTAAAGTATATTTTCTCGGCATCGGAGGAATTGGTATGAGTGCAATTGCAAGATATTTTCAATCACAGGGTGTCAAGGTAAGTGGATATGATAAAACAGAAACTGTTCTTACGAGACAACTTTCTGCTGAGGGTATCAGTATTTATTATGAAGATAAGATTGAATGTATTGATAAAAATGCTCATCTAGTCATTTATACACCGGCCGTGCCTAAAGATAGTGTTGCTTTAAATTTTTATCAGCAAAATAATTATACGGTTGTTAAGCGTAGTGATGTTTTAGGTGCTATTACCAATACAGCATTCAATATCTGTATTGCAGGTACACATGGTAAAACTACTACCAGTACTATGGTTGGACATATTCTTCGTCATAGTCAGTATGGCTGTAATGCATTTCTTGGGGGCATTTCAGTTAATTATGCTACTAATTTTTGGAGTAATAGTAAAAATGTTTGTGTAGTAGAAGCGGATGAATATGATAGAAGTTTTTTGAAATTAAGTCCAGATATAGCCATCATTAGTTCAATGGATGCAGATCATTTGGATATATATGGTACAGCCGAAAATATGGAGGAGGCGTTTATTGAATTTTCAAAAAAAGTTAAACCAGGCGGTTTGTTAATTAGTAAATATGGATTAAATAGAGCGCCTGATTTATCTGCTGATCACATGTTGACCTATCATGTGACAGATAGAAAAGCGAATGTTTTTGCAACCAATATAGTTATCCATAATGGTAGTTACCAATTTGATGTTGAATTCAATGATTCCGATGCAGGTAATTGGATATTAAAGGGAGTAGTTTTAAATATGGGGGGCAAGCATAATATTGAAAACATGATTGCAGCGATTGCTGTTGCACATCACATTGGAATAGAGGATAATAAAATAATTAATGCGGTAGCTGATTTTAAGGGCGTTAAGCGGCGCTTTGAATATATTTTAAAAACGGGTCATCAAGTTTTTATAGATGATTATGCCCATCATCCAGAGGAGTTAAGGGCATTGATAGCAGGGGCAAAGAATTTATTTCCTAATAAAAAGTGCACAGTTGTTTTTCAACCGCATTTGTTTAGCAGGACAAGAGATTTTGCGGATGGTTTTGCCGAGGTATTAGATTTAGCCGATGAGATTATCCTTTTACCGATTTACCCGGCTAGGGAATTACCGATGGACGGTGTTAATAGTGAAATGATTTTAAATAGAATGCATAGTGAGGATAGAATGTTGTTGAGTAAAGAAAATCTATTAAAACATTTTGAATTCGAAAAAGCTGCTCATGTAGAGGAGGGTTTTGAGGGTAATATGGTGATAACAGCAGGAGCTGGAGATATCGATACCTTGGTTGAACCGATTAAAGAAATATTGATAAAAAGAAATTAATTAAAATATCCTTTTAAAAAAATATTTAAAGGGTTGATTGTATGGTAAAAAAGAAAATTATAATAAATATTTTACTAGCCATTTTTTGGACGGTATTAGGCACGGGTACTATTGTTTTGCTTGCTGCAGCAATTCGTATCAAGGATTCAAAAAAATGCTCAGGAGTAGAAATTACTATAAAAGCTATGACTAATAATTTTTTTGTTGATAAGGATGATATACTTAAAATTATTACTGCTAAATTAAATGGTGAAGTGAATGATAATAAAGTAAGTTCTTTTGATTTGAAAAATATTGAGATAGAACTTGAAAAAAACATTTGGATTAAAAAAGCACAATTATTTTTTGATAACAATGAAAAATTACAAGTAAACGTCACAGAAAGGGAGCCAGTCGCGAGGGTATTTAGTAGTTATGGAACAACATTTTATGTTGATGAGGAGGTATCGATGCTTCCATTGAGTGATAAGTTTTCTGCTAGATTGCCAGTATTTACAAATTTTCCATCTGATAAAAAAGTCCTCCTGCCATCAGATAGTAGTTTGTTGAGAGATATTATTTTAATCAGTCAAGCTATTCAAAAAGATTCATTTTATATGGCGATGATCGAACAAATTGATATAACCCCGCAAAATACTTTTGAAATGCTTCCTAAGCTTGGTAATGCAGTGATTGTGGTTGGGGATGCAAAAAATATTGAAAAAAAATTAGCTAACCTACGATTGTTTTATAAAGAGATTATTGTAAAGGCGGGATGGAGTAGGTATAGTGAAATTAATATTCAATACAATAATCAGGTGGTAGCAAAGAGAAAGGGTGTTGAAGATGTGATAGCAGATTCATTGCGCACCTTGCAGTTGATACAGCTGATTGCTGATAATGCTAAACGGTTATCAGAAGATTCTTTGCAGACAATCATACAGGACAATGAAAAAAATTCGTCCAATAGTAATATGATTCAGCAATCAATGGAGCGAGATGAGAATAGTGATTCTACTCAGGTATTGGAGCCAGTTTCTTCCGAGGCAAATGTGGATAATAAAAAATCAGCAGTAGTTGTTAAACAAAATTTGGATAAACAAAAAAAGACAAATCAACAATTACCAAAAGCAGTATCAAAAAAAAATCTATTATAAATTATTAATTTTTATAAACACACACAAACATACAATTATGACACAAGAACAAAACACAACAAATGATAACGGGGTAATAAATACCAATCCTGTTATTGTTGGTCTTGACATTGGCACTACCAAGATAGCTGCTATTGCTGGCCGAAAAAATGAATACGGCAAACTAGAAATCCTAGGTTTTGGCCGTGCCAATAGCAATGGTGTTCAGCATGGAATGGTTTTAAATATTGATCAAACCATCAAGGCAATTGAAATGGCGTTGAAAAATTGTTACGATTCTAATCCTAATTTATCAATTGAAGAAGTATATGTAGGAATTGCAGGCCATCATATCAAGAGTTTACAAACACGAGGTGATATTGTTCGTCAGGCTACTGAAGAAGAGATTCGCCA